>Ga0164295_10001020_pt1 | contig 23242 bp, 17 predicted proteins | sample GEODES006metaG_FD_111798 | JGI IMG/M metagenome (GOLD analysis project Ga0164295, IMG submission 111798) | Oligotrophic lake water microbial communities from Sparkling Lake, Wisconsin, USA - GEODES006 metaG | ecosystem: Environmental > Aquatic > Freshwater > Lake | place: USA: Sparkling Lake... | reverse complement strand
GTCCAAGGCGTGTCGCGGGCTTTCACGGTGAACAACGTCGGCTCCAACGACGAACCCTACACCGAGCACGTCGGCGTCTGCCTGTTCGGCATGTTTGACGGTAGCGTTGCGTCAGTGTCGCACTCGATCGACGCCAGGATCACCCCCCTGCTCGTCAATCCCGCCGACGGCCAGGTCTATGACGCCAGCAGCGCTGGCAACTGATTCTGATCGAGTCTGAGCCAAGCCGAACAGCCCCTCGTGTTCGGCAGGCCAGCACACTTTCAAGAGACACCCCCGGTCGCAAGGCCGGGGGTGTTTTTTTTCTTCATATCATTTTCTTCATATCAATAGCTTCAACGTGTGCCACGGCGGGTGTTGCTCGCGTGTTGGCCGGTGTTGGAAAAGGAGCCCCAGGCGAGGCCGCCATCAGGAGCAGACGCCCCGTCGCCACCGGTTGCCGGAGAGCTGCCGTCGGCCCGCCCGGTCCCCGCCACCGTTCGTTCTCTCCGCCGCCTGCCGGCCCACGGATAGTCCCCACCCCACCGCTCTTTCCCCCCCGCTCGACCAACAGGTTTCCAACAGTTCTGCGCCACCCCTTCCAACACCGGCAACAGGCCGCTCGTTCTCCGAAAACCTCTTTTTTTATCGGTGAAATGAGATTTCCACCGCGGGGCCGACTGAGTTTCCAACAGGGGGTGGGCCGACGCTGGCCGGTTCTATTCCTGCTCCTGCGGCTGATTTTTACTGCCTATTCCTCCTTTCTTTCTCTTGAGAGCAATAGCAGCAGAAAAGAAGAGGATACAGAGGGAGCCAAAAAGGACTGACGGGGGATTTCCGCAGGGCCTGAGTCGGGTAGAGTAGGGGTTGCTGGATGCTCCCCCGGGAAGCCTGGCAGCCGATCGTAGCCCCATCCTCCGCTTGGGTCGGCGCGGCTCCGGCAGGGGACACACTCGGCAAGAAGGGGTGAAGGGGCATGCCCCCTGGCACCTATCGAACCCAGGGAAAGGATATTTTTTCTCGATATGAAAGTGCGTTGTACGCGAGAGCCGCTCCTGGCGGCACTGCAAAGCGCGGCGGCCGTCGTGCCAGCCCGCTCTCCCAAGCCGGTGCTGACCAACCTCAAGCTCGAAGCAGAGAACACCTCGGCCGTGGTCTCGGCCACCGACCTTGAGGTGGGGATCCGGATCGAGATCGAAGGGGTAGAGACGATCGCGCCGGGGGCTGTGCTGCTGCCCAGCGCCAAGGTGGCGGCGATCGTGCGTGAGAGTGCCCCCGGCACGCAGTTTGAGATCTATTCCGATGGTACGGCGACTGTTCTCAAGGCGGCGCGGAGCGAATTTCGCCTGCCGGCTGAGGATCCGCTGGAGTTTCCGGTGGTGGCCACATTTCCCCCCGATGCCTGCCACGAACTTTCCAGCGCCTTGGTGCGGGAGTTGGTTCGCCGCACGGTCTTTGCCACCGACAACGAATCGAGCCGTTATGCCCTCGGCGGCGTGCTGTTCGAACTGGGCGACACCTCAGCCACGGCTGTGGGCACAGACGGCCGCCGGCTGGCCAAGATGGAAGGCCCCGCAGCGATCGTGGGGGGAACACTTGCCGCGACCGCCGCTGAGCTGCAGCCGATCGTGCCGGCCCGTGCGATGCAGCTGGTGGAACGCTGCCTCGGCGCTGGCGAAACCCCCGTCCACATCGCCGTGCGACCGAGTGAGATTCTGGTCCGCAGCGGGGCGACCACCATCTCGGCACGCCTCGTTGAAGGGCGGTTTCCCCGCTGGCGGGATGTTTTTCCTGAGCGGCCCGAGGCGATTCGGGTGCCGCTGGTGGCAGGCCCCTTTCTGGCGGCGGTGCGGCAGGCAGCCATTGTCACCAGTGAGCAGTCGAAGGGGGTCGATTTCTCGTTTGAAAACGGGCAATTGGTCCTCTCTGGCCGCTCGGCCGAGAGTGGTGAGAGCCGCATCGAACTGCCGATCGACCATGCCGGCGCCGGAGTGAAGATCAAGCTCGATCCCCGGTTTGTCAGCGACTTTCTCCGGGTGCTCGATGGCAACACGGCTGTGACTGTGGAACTGACCGATGCCCAAAGCGCCTGCGTTTGCCGTACCGACGATGGCTTTTGCTACGTGATCATGCCACTGGCGGCCGACTGAGCATGGCGCATTCCCCAAAACCAAAACCCTCCGGGCCAACCGCGATCGGCAGCCTCATCACGAGGCTGCTGGCGCGGACTGGGTACGACCGCGAGCATGGGGCATCGAGCCTGGCCGGGGCGTGGGAGGAGGCAGCCCCAGCGGCGCTCAAGGGAGCCTCGCAGGCGGGGTTGGTCCGCCGCGGCGTGTTGGAGGTGTTTGTGAGCCACTCGGCACTGGTGCAGGAGATGGGCTTTTACAAGTGCGAGACGATTGCGCGGCTGGGAGAACTGGTGCCTGATGAGGGCATCACCGATATCCGGTGCCGGCTGATGGCCGATCCGGGAAGGTAAGGGAACGGTCGGTTGGCATGCCGCGATCCCAAGCGGCTGTTGGATGTGTGCAAAACCCCCGATGAGGCAACGCGAAAAGTATGGCTGAAGAAGCACTGGCAGCAGGGTATACGTCGACAGATTTGCTCCACCTTTCCGATCGCGAGCATGTGCGCGAGCGGTTTGGCATGTACATCGGCGACAACACCGCCCGCGGTCTCCACCATCTTGTGTATGAAGTTGTTGACAACTCCATCGACGAATGCATGGCGGGCCATGCCCGACAGGTGAGCGTCACGGTGAATGTCGATGGCAGCGTGACGGTCGAGGACGACGGTCGCGGCATCCCTGTTGAGCGGCACGCCCAGCTTTCCGAGGAGATGGATCGCGATGTCTCCACGCTTGAGGGTGTGATGACGGTGCTGAAATTTGGCGGCAAGTTTCAAAAGGGGGCCTACCAGACCTCCGGCGGTCTCCATGGTGTCGGTGTGACGGTGGTGAATTTTCTCTCGGAATGGTGCGAGGTGGAGGTCTCCCGCGACGGGCATGTCTGGCAGCAGGAATACCAGCGTGGCGAGGCCACCGGGCCGGTGCGCAAAATCGGCACCACCACCCGCGTCGGCACAAAAACCACGTTCAAGCCCGATCCCCAGATTTTCCCCTCCACAAAATTCACCTGGGACGTGCTCTCCCGCCGCCTGCAGGAACTCGCCTTTCTCAATTCCGGCGTGAAGATTTGCTTCCACGATGCCGCCAGCGGCCAGACCGAGGCCTTCTGCTATCACCGCGGCATCGTCGAATTCGTGGAGTGGCTCAACCGCTCCAGCGATGCGATCCATCCCGATGTGATTTCGATCCGGGGGGAGCAGGACGGCGTCACCTTTGACATCGCTTTGCAATACACCGGGGAGTTCACTGAGAATCTCCACAGCTACGTCAACAACATCACGACGACCGAGGGGGGCACGCACGTCTCCGGGTTTCGCTCGGCGCTGACGCGCAGCCTCAACGCATACGGCAAGAAGACGGGCCTCTACAAGGATCTGGTTCCCACCGGCGAGGATATCCGCGAGGGGCTCACCACTGTGGTGAGCGTGCGCGTGCCCCAACCGCAGTTTCAGGGGCAGACGAAGACCAAACTCGGCAACGGCGAGGTGGAGGGGATCATCAATTCGGCGGTGGGCGATTTCCTCGCCAAATACCTCGAGGAGAATCCCAAAAGCGCCAAGGCGATCGCGCAAAAAGGAGTGCTGGCTGCGGAGGCGCGGGCGGCCGCCCAAAAGGCGAAGGCCCTGTTGCGCGAGCGGAAAGGGGCCCTTTCCGGGGGTGGGCTGCCTGGCAAGCTGCGCGATTGCACCAGCCGCGATGTAGCCAAATGCGAACTCTATCTGGTGGAGGGCGATTCCGCCGGCGGCAGTGCCGAGGGAGGCAGGCGCCGGGAATACCAGGCGATCCTGCCGCTGCGGGGCAAGATCATCAATGCCTACAAGAGCCGGGAGGACAAGGTCCTCGCCAACGAGGAGGTGCGGAGTGTCATCTCGGCGATTGGCGCCGGGATTGGCGACGAGGCCGATCTGGGCAAGCGGCGGTATGACAAGATCGTCATCATGACCGACGCCGACGTTGACGGCTCGCACATTCGCACGCTGCTGCTGACGTTTTTCTACCGGCAGATGTACCAACTCGTGGCCTCGGGGCATGTGTATGTCGCCCAGCCGCCGCTGTTTCGCGTGCGCAACAAAAAGCACGTCTATTACGTCCAGACCGAAGACGAAATGAAGACGCAGCTCCTCGATCAGGGGCTCGGAGAAGGGGTGTTTGATCCGGGCGATGGCCGAACCATTTCCGGCGAACCGATGCAGAAGCTCTGCCGGACGCTCGCGGGGCTGGAGGATGCCCTGGTGGCGCTTGAGCGCCGGGGCGTGAGCCTGCGCGACCATGCCGGCAGACGGGATGAAAAGACGGGCAAGCTGCCGATCTACCACGTTTACTATGGCCCCGAGGAACGCTGGTTCACCACTCGCGATGAGCTGGAGTCGTTTGTGAAGGGGAAGGAGAAGGCCTCCGGCGGCGAACTGGCCGTGGGGCGGGTCGAGGAGACGCCGCCGGCCGCTCAGGGATCGACACTCGCTGCCGCTCCTGAGGGCAGTTCCAAGGCGGGGCTCCCCGCGGGGATTCCCCTGGAAGATCAGTTGATCATCGTCGATCTGCACGAGGTGCGGAGCATCAACTCGGCGCTGGTCGACCTCAAGGAGATGGGCTTCGGAATTGAAAGCCTGCTCCCGCAGGACCGCACCGGTTCCGAGGAGCCGCGTTACACGTTGCGGCGGGGTGAAAATACGATCGGCCTGGAAGACCTGCGGAGCCTGCTGTCGGCGGTGCGCCGGGCGGGAGAAAAGGGCCTGTCGATCACCCGCTTCAAGGGGCTCGGTGAGATGAACGCCGAGGAGCTGCGCGACACGACGCTCGATCCGGCCAACCGCACGCTCCTCCGCGTGACGATGACCGACGCCGCCGCGGCTGATGATCTGTTCCGCGTGCTGATGGGGGAAAAGGTCGAGCCGCGGCGCGACTACATCGAGAAGCATGCGCTCGATGTCAAAAACCTCGACGTGTGACGATTGGGTGATTCTCCGATTTTTTTCCGTCAGGAGCTCCCGGCATGACTGTTGTATCAGCAGGCGGCGCTGCCTCCCCATCCGCTGCGCGCTATCCCCTGCCCCGGTTTTCGGTGGGCGTGGGGGACCGCTTCGCCCATCAGGCCGAGTCCCAGCTGGCCGCTTTTGAACGCCTCGCCACCGAGGGGGTGGTGGTGGCACCGGTGTGGAACAAGTCGAACCGAGAACATTCATTCATCGGCAGCGAGCCGGCGAGTGTGTGGCAGGCGGCCGCGGCAGCCGTGGCGGCGAGGCATTGGGCCCACCCCTGGTTTGTCGATGCCGATCATATCCGCATCAGCACGGTTGGGCGGTTTCTCGACTCGAGTAATTTCTTCACCATCGACGTCGCCGACAGCATCGGCCAGCCCGCCCCGGCGGCCGATGTGGCGGCCTTCATCGCCCGTCACGGCGAACTCTCGGCACCGCTTTCCATTCCCGGAATTGCCACGCCGCTCCCCCTTTCGCCGCAGAGCCTCGAGGCGATCGCGACGCACTATCTGCTCGCCTGTCGTGAGGCGGGGGCTGTCTATCGCCATATCCGTTCCCGCAAACCGGCCGCCGGGTTTGTGACGGAGGTGAGCATGGATGAAACCGACCGGCCGCAGACCCCTCCCGAGCTGCTGGTGATCCTGGCACTGCTGGCCGATGAGCAGATTCCGCTGGAGACAATCGCGCCGAAATTCACCGGCCGGTTCAACAAGGGTGTCGATTACTGTGGCGATCTGGCCCAGTTTGAGCAGGAGTTTTCCGACGACATCGCCGTGCTCGCCTTTGCCGCCGCGAGATACTCTCTCCCCGCCCATCTCAAGCTGTCGGTCCATAGTGGCAGCGACAAATTCTCGCTCTATCCGCTCATCCGGCGGACGCTTGAGCGCACCGGGGCCGGCGTTCATCTCAAGACGGCCGGCACCACGTGGCTTGAGGAACTGATCGGCTTGGCGGAGGCGGGAGGGGATGGCCTGACGCTCGCCCGCGAGATCTATGCCTACGCGCTTGCCCACTGCGAGGAGCTCTGCGGGCCCTATGCCAGTGTGATCGACATCGACTCTCGGCAGCTCCCGTCTGCGGAGGTTGTCAATGCCTGGCCAGGGCCGCGGCTGGCGGCTGCGATCCGGCATCTGCCTGGCCATCCCGATTTCAATCCGCACATCCGGCAGCTGTTGCATGTCTCGTTCAAGGTGGCGGCCGGGCAGGGGCGGCGCTACACCGATCTGCTCGTTGCCAACCGGGAAGTCGTTGGCCGGCAGGTGACGGAGAATCTCTACGAGCGTCACCTGCGCCCGCTCTTTCTGGGCTGAATGAGGTCTGGCTCGATCATGTCCCTGTGGGTCCTTTCATGCTCTCTGCCATCACGATCTGTCTGGTGCCTGAAGCCCGCCAGGGGCCCTTTGTGTTTCACGGCGAGACGGCGCTCGCCGAAGGGTGTCGGATGGCGGCCGAGCTGGGCTTCGCTGGAGTGGAAATTTTTCCCGCGAGCGCAGCCCAGCTGCGGGGAGCGAACGTAGCGGGTTTGCTCAGGGCCCACGGCCTGCGGTTGGCGGCAGTGGGCACTGGTGCCGGGTGGGTGAACCACCAACTCCATCTCGTGGCCCCAGAACCCGCCGTGAGGGCAGCAGGGCAGCAGTTTATCGCCGACATCATCGACGCCGCCGGCGAACTCGGGGCGCCGGCGATCATTGGCTCGATGCAGGGGAGGTGGGGGGGCGAGGTGTCGCGGGAAAGCGCCGAGGATCTGCTGGCCGACGCCTTGGCAGAGCTCGAACGGCGGGCCGCCAGCCACGCTCAAGTGCTGCTCTACGAACCCCTCAACCGCTACGAAACCAATCTCTTCAACCGGCAGGCTGATGCCGCCGCGTTTCTGCGGCGCCGCGGGCTTCAGGATGTGCGGCTGCTCTGCGACCTGTTCCATATGAATATCGAGGAGCAGGACATCGGAAAGAGCCTGCGCGACTGCGGGGCGCTGGTGGGGCATATTCATTGGGCCGATTCCAATCGGCAGGCGGTGGGCCTCGGGCACACGCCGATGGAGCCTGTTATTGCGGCGCTTCAGGCAATCGGGTACGACGGCATGCTGTCGGCGGAGATTTTTCCGCTCCCCACGGCTGCCGCAGCGGCCCGGCAAAGCAGAAATAGCATGCGTTCCCACACCACAGCCTGAATCCGGCTGGCATCTCCACGAGGGCGTATCGTGCTCAACATCCCCCTGCTCCACCCCGACATCCTGCGGATCCTTGCCCAAGCGGGGCATCATTCGAAGGTGCTGATCGCCGACGGCAACTATCCGGCGTCGAACAAGCGCGGTCACCGGGCGGAATTGATCTCCCTGCAGCTTTCGCCGGGGGTGCCGACTGTGGCGCAGGTGCTCGCGGCGATTCTGGGAACGGTGCGGATCGACGAGGTGCACACGATGGGTATCGATCGCAGCGACTCCTACGCCGCCGCCACCCCGGGCGATCCGCCAGTCTGGAACGAATACCGCCAGATTCTCAAAGCGGCAAACTCCGTCTGTGAGCTCCAGCCGATTCTGAAGTGGGATTTCTATCAGGCCGTGGCCTCCGACGATCACGTGCTGACGATCCAGACGGCCGATCAGCAGCCCTGGGCCAATCTGCTGCTCTCGGTCGGCTGTCGGACGTTTGGCTGAAGGTAAATACGAGGGTTTCGATGCAGACACGATTGTTGGGGAAGACCGGACTGGAAGTGCCGGTGCTGGCGTTCGGGGCCTCATCGCTGGGGCAGGAGTTCCGGCGGATCACGCTTGAGGAGGCCCTCGGCAGCGTGCGCACGGCGCTCGACGCCGGCATGCGGCTGATCGACACCAGCCCCTTCTATGGCCGTGGCATGAGCGAGGTGCTGCTGGGGGTGGCGCTGCGCGATGTGCCGCGCGACGACTACCTGCTCTGCACGAAACTTGGGCGGTACGACCTCCAGCACTTCGATTTCTCGGCGCGGCGGGCGGCGGAGAGTATCGATGTGTCGCTCCACAGACTCGGCACCGACCACCTCGACATCATCCTCTGCCACGACATCGAATTTGTGCCGATGCAGACAATCGTGGATGAAACCCTGCCGGCATTACGAAAAATCCGCGATTCTGGGAAAGTGCGCTGCATCGGTTTCAGCGGCTATCCGCAGAAGATTTTCCGCTTCATCTGCGATCAGACAGACGTCGACTGCGTGCTCAACTACAACCAATACACACTGCAGAACACCCGCTTTGCCGACGAAACAATTCCCTATCTCAAGGCCCGTGGGATTGGCGTGATGCATGCCGGGCCATTCAGCGCCAGACTCCTCACCGATGCGCCGCTGCCAGTGTGGCTGAAGGAGCCGGAAGAGGTGAAGGCGGCGGCGCGGCAGGCGGCGGCGCTGTGCCAGGCGCGGGGATCGAGCATCGCCAAGCTGGCGCTGCAGTTTGCCTTGGCCAATCCCGATATCGCCACCACGATCGCTGGCAGTGCCAATCCGAATAACATCCGCGACTGGGCCCGCTGGGCCGCCGAGCCGATTGATGAGGAACTGCTTCTTGATGTGCAGAAGATTTTTGCGCCGGTGCGAAATATCGGCCATGCCGAGGGGCTTGCCGAGAATAATTAGCTTAAGCGCAGCCGGAAGACCTGGCGCAACGACTTGGTAGAGGGGCTATGCGCATCGATTCTCACCAGCATTTCTGGCACTATTCTGCGGCAGAATATCCCTGGATCGGCAGCGGCATGGAACGCCTTGCGGCCGACCAATTGCCGGTAGATCTCGAGCGAGTGGCCAGACCAGAGGGGATCGTCGGCAGCGTCGCTGTGCAGGCCCGGCAGAGCGTGCAAGAGAGCCGCTGGCTGCTCGATCTGGCGGCGGCCCACCCCTTTATCAAGGGTGTTGTGGGCTGGGTTGACCTGCAGAGCCCGGAGGTCGGGAGGCACCTTGAAGACCTGGCCGCCCGGCCCCGGTTTGTCGGCGTGCGGCATGTGGTGCAGGATGAACCCGACCCCGATTTTCTCCTCCGCGAGGCGTTTGGCCATGGACTGCAACACCTCGCCCGGCACCGCCTCACCTACGATCTCCTGCTCTATCCGCAGCAGTTGCCAGCGGCGGTGACGCTGGTGGGCCGCTTTCCCGAGCAGCCGTTCGTGCTCGACCATCTCGCCAAGCCGCGTATCAAGGCGGGGGACTTGGAGCCCTGGGGACGTGATCTGGCGGCGCTTGCCCGCCATGAAAATGTCACCTGCAAGCTCTCCGGGCTGGTCACCGAGGCGGCTTGGCATGGCTGGCGGCGGGCCGACTTCTCCCCCTATCTCGAATGCGCCCTGGAAACCTTCGGGCCGAGCCGGCTGATGTTTGGTAGCGACTGGCCGGTCTGCCAGGTGGCGGCTGAGTATGCGGAGGTGGTGGGGATCGTGGCCGATTTTCTCAGCCGGCTCTCCGCTGACGAGCAGCAGGGGATCTGGGGCACAAACGCCATCCGCTTCTATCATCTCTCCATCTGACCACCGCTTCAATTTCTTCCCTGAGGCTTCAACATGCAGGCTTTGCTGCTGGAAAAACCTGGCGAGTTCCGGTTCATCGAGGTGCCCGAGCCCTCCCCCCCGGGGCCGGGCGAGGCGCTGGTGCGGGTGAAGGCGGTCGGCATCTGCGGCACCGATTACGGCGGCTATCTGGGAAAGATGCCCTTCTTCAGCTACCCGCGGATACCCGGCCACGAACTCGGCGTGGAAGTGGTGGCCGTCGGGAGCGGCGTCGAGAATGTGCAGCCGGGCGACCGTTGCTGCGTCGAGCCCTACATTAACTGCCAAGCCTGCCACTCATGCCAGAGAGGGCTAACCAACTGCTGCGAGCATCATCAGACGCTTGGCGTCCATTGCGACGGCGGCCTGCGGCCGCTGTTCACTCTTCCCGCCCGCAAGCTTCATCCCTCACCGCGCCTGACCCATGTCCAGAATGCGCTGGTGGAGACGTTGGCAATCGGCTGCCACGCGATCGATCGCGCAGCCCCCCAGCCCGGAGAAACAGTCCTGATCATCGGTGCCGGTCCGATCGGGCTGTCGGTGCTGGAATTTGCCAAGCTCTCGGGTGCGCGGGTGATCGTGATGGATATGCAGTCCCAGCGGCTGGCCTTTGTCCGCGATTCGATGGGTGTTCGTGACACGCTGGTCGCCTCGGGCGACGCGGCGGTTGACGAAGAGGCAGTGCGGGGGCTCACCGCCGGGCGCTGCTGCGAGGTGGTGGTCGATGCCACAGGCAGCCAAGCGAGCATGAGCCAGGCGCTGCACCTGTGCAGCTTTGGGGGCCGGCTGGTCTATGTGGGGATCACCCAGCAGGATCTCTCCTTTCCCCATGCACCGGTGATGCATCGCCGGGAACTTTCACTGCTCGCCAGTCGCAACGCCCTCTCGCGCGATTTCTCCCGGATCATTCAGCTGATCGAATCGGGGGCCATCAACACCCGTCCCTGGATCACCCACCGCATTCCCTTTGCCGAAACGATTCGCACCTTCCCCGCCCTGCTCTCCCCCGGCAGCGGTGTGCTCAAGGCGGTTATTGAGATGCCGGAGGAACTGGGCGGCGGCTCGGCTTGAAGGCCAGGCCCGCCCGGCCGGTCAACAGGGCTGGCAGCAGCACCAGATCCCCCACCAGCGCCGCCGCCACCAGCAGCGCCAGCATCCAGGCAAACCGGCTCGTGGGTGCAAACGAACTGCCGGCGAAGACGAGGATTCCCAGTCCGCAGACGATCGAGCTTTCGGTGAGGGCTGCTGCCGAATGGCGGAAGGCGCTGTGCACCGCGAAGATGCGGCGCTCGCGGGGGGTGCCAGCGGTGGCTGCGGTGAGTCCCCGCCGGAAGAAGGTGAGGAAGTGGAGCGTGCCGTCGATTGCCATGCCCAGCGCGATTGAGGCGGTCATCACGCTGCCAATATCGAGCGCCGTGCCGGTCCAGCCAATCAGCCCAAACAAGAGGATCATCGGAAAGATGTTGGGAACCATCGCCACCAGGCCCGCCAGCACTCCCCGTTCCACCAGCATCATGATCAGCGTGATCAGCCCGCAGGCGGAGAGGAAGCTGGAGAACAGATCGTTGAGCAGCGTCTTCTGGATCGCATTGATCAGCGGCATGACGCCGGTGTAATCGGCGAACACCCCGCGGGCAGCTCCCCCGTGCTGTTCAATGATCGGATCGATGCTTTTCCGCACCCGGGCGAGAAACTCGCCAAAGTCTGTGCCGGAGAGCGCTGTGATCCGGCCGGTCACCCGCCACAGCTGGGCATCGGGGACCTCACGCACGATGCGCATGTCGGCCAGTCCGGAGAGGCTCTGCTCCAGCTTGCGGGCCACGACCGATTTCAGGGCCCGGCCGCGCACGCCTGATAATTCGGGCAGTTCGGGGAGGAATGTGGCGGCGGAGATGACGCCGGAGATGCCGGGCATGGTGGCCAACTCAGCCCCCACCTCCTGCACCAGTTCCAGCCGTTCGGCGGGCCGCGCTGCAGAGTCGGCGGAAAACCGCAGCACCACTTCCACCGGCACCAGCGGCCCGATCGCCTTCTCCAGCCAGGCATAGTCGTTGATCACGCGGCTCCCCGGCTGAAACAGCGTGTCGATCCCGACAGAGGTGCGGATGTTGGGCACGCCGAGGATTGCCGCCAGCATCGCCGCCGAGGAAATCATCACGATCGGGCCGGCATGGCGCACAAACAGCGCGGCGAACCAGTCTTCCCAGCGGGCTGCCGCCGAGGCGTCAGAGGCTGATGCCGAGCGGATTGGCCAACGCTCAAAGATCCCAGGAATGACCAAAAACAGCACCACAAGCGTCGCCATCACGCCGAAGGCGGCATGGAAGCCGAACACCCGGATCGGCTCCAACTCACTCACGACCAGCGACGCCAGTCCGATGGCGGTGGTGCCCGCCGAGAGCGTGCAGGGAAGCCACCCCAGCCGGATGGCCCGGGCAGCCACCCCTTGCCGTGATCCGGTTGCGAGGGAGTCGATGAGATAGTTCACCAGATGGATGCCGCCGGAAACGCCGAGCGTCAGCACCAGCACCGGCATCACGATGAGGACTGGATTCATCCGGTCGCCCCAGGCACTGAGAAACCAGAACGAGAGTCCCACGCAGGCCAGCGACACGAAAAATACCAAGAGCGCGTAGCCCAGCGATCGGAGCGACCACCATGTCAGCCCAAGGATCATGAGTGCCACCGGCGCCGCAAACAGACGGAAGCTTTCCAGACTCGCATCGTCGACGGAGACATTGTCGATCACAGGTCCGGCCAGATGGAGATTTTCTGGCGCCACCCCCGCCACGCGCTGGAGCGTTTCGCGGATCCAGGCCACAGCCTGTCGGCGATCGGTCAGGCCGGCACGCGTGCAGGGAATGAACAGGCAGGTGGTGGTGCCGTCGGCCCCGATGAGCACCCCCTTGAGCCGTTCGATCGCCAGGCTTCGCTCCAGCGACAGCGGTGGCTCCGTCAGCCGGGCGATGGCATTGCGGCCGCTGGCGACCGGCTCAAACCAGGCCCGGCCCTGTTGGTCGGTGGGGGCGGCGGGCCCGTTGGCCTCCTCAATGAAGCGGTCGAGAGCGGGCGCATCGAGCGTGCAGCCATCCCAGGAGGCGATCACAACATCGCCGCTTTCAAACTCCTGCGTGAACTGTTCGTATGCTTTGCGGGGGGGGAAGGTTGCCGGCACCCATTCCATCGGCGTCGTCGCCTCCACGCCGAGCACCCCCAGGGCCGCCGCCGTGATCCAGGGGGCTGCCAAAGCCAAGGCCGCAATCGTCACCAAGCTCACCGGCAGCAGGCGTAGCGGCAAGCGGGCCGGGCCTGTGTTGGCAGGTGGATTGTCCCGATCGGTCATGGCCTGCCCGTTTGAAAAGGGAGGCGTGCCAGCGGTCCCAGAGGGATTCCCGGATAGCCGGGCACGCGCGATTGATACTCACGATATGGGCTGCCGATAAACAAGAGCAACCGGCGGTCCTTGAGCACGCTACCGACGTAGATATCGGCTGTCCACACGACGATCAGGAGGGCCCGATCGAGCGTGACGACCGGCGTCAGCCAGACCAGCCCCAAGAAGGCCAGATAGACCGGCTGACGCAAAACCCAGCGGCCGCACGGGTGGTGCCAAAAAGCTGCCTCGGCAGGGGGCTGTGGGGGCAGGATACAGCGGGGGCCGTCGGGAGTTGCTGCCAAGCCTTTGCCGTGGCGGCGGCGGGACGTAGATTCGCAGGCGTGCGCTATGGTTCCCTTTTGAAAGTTTTCCGTTTTCCAGCCAAGGACTCCCCCATGCCCAAGCAATCTGTCGCCGACCTCAATCCCCAGGGAAAGACAATACTGGTGCGCGTCGATTTCAATGTGCCGCAGGACGACGCCGGCGCGATCACCGACGATCGGCGGATCCGGATGGCGCTGCCGACGATCCGCTCCATCCTCGATCGGGGTGGCAAGGCGGTGCTGATGTCGCATCTGGGCCGTCCTGCCGGCACCGGATTTGAGAAGGCCTTTTCGCTGGCACCGGTGGCCAAGCGGCTGGGGGAACTCCTGGGGCGACCGGTAGTGTTGGCTGGAGACACCGGCGGCGCCGATGCCCACGCCAAGGCCAAGGAGTTGCCAGCGGGAGGTGTGCTGCTGCTGGAGAATGTCCGGTTCAACAAGGGGGAGAAAAAAGGAGACGACGTGGCCTATGTGAGCGGCTTGGCGACGCTGGCCGATGCATACGTCAACGATGCCTTTGGCACCTGCCACCGCACCGAGGCGAGCATGTATGGAGTGCCGGTGGCGATGAAGAAGCTCGGCAAGCCGGCCGTCGTCGGCTTCCTCGTCGAGAAGGAGATCCAATATTTGGCCGACGCGATTGCCACGCCGAAGCGTCCGTTTGTGGCGATCCTCGGTGGCAAGAAAGTGTCGGACAAGATCAACGTCATCCAAAACCTGCTGGCGGTTTGCGATCATGTTCTGATTGGTGGAGCGATGGCCTACACCTTTTCGCTGGCGCAGGGGGGCAAGACTGGCAAATCGCTCGTCGAGAAGGACAAGCTCGATCTGGCCCGCGAACTCCTCGCCGCCGGCGGCTCCAAGCTCGTGCTGCCGACCGACACCCACTGTGCCGACGATTTTTCATCATCGGCCAACAAGCAGGTGGTTTCCGCCGGCAACATCCCCGATGGGTTTGAGGGGCTCGATATCGGTCCCCAGACCGCCGAGCACTACAGCAGCATCATCCGCTCCGCCGGTACCGTCGTCTGGAATGGACCGATGGGGGTGTTTGAAATGCCCCCCTTCGATGCCGGCACGAAGGGGGTGGCGGCAGCGGTGGCAGCGGCCACGGCGCAGGGCGCCATCACGATCATCGGGGGCGGCGACTCGGCAGCGGCCGTCGAACAGCTCGGCTACGCCGACAAAGTCAGCCATGTCTCCACCGGCGGCGGGGCGTCGCTGGAGATGCTCGAAGGGAAGGCGTTTGAAACCGTGTCTGTGCTCGACGAGAAGTGATCTGCAGCGCCCGGCCGGGCCGCTCATCAGAGCGGCCCCGGCCGGTGGCGTGAGGGGGCTACAGCCCTGCGGTCTGTGCACCAAGCGAGCGTTTGGCTGCTGCCGTGGCGGCGGCCCCCAAAACATAGTCGCGGTCGAGCGTGCTGAGCCTCCGGCGGCTGACGGTGGCATGCCGGCCGTTGGTTTTCAGGATCCGAATCCGGTCGGAGTGCACCTCCACCAGCGTGCCGAGCGTGTCGTGTCGGCCGGTATTGTCGCGCCAGTGCCGCAGCGGTTCGGCTGGCGTCGGCAGGATCGCGCCAAAGGGATCGCTCTCCGGGCTGGCCGCGGGTGTTTCGGCCGGTTGTTCGTCGCCAGGAACGGCCGGATCCGCCGCGGCTGGCTCGGCTGCCGGAAACTCCTCCAACACGCCCTCCTCGACCAGCTCGGGGAGGTCTCCCGGCAGGAGGTCGTCTCCGGCATCGGGTCCCAGTTCATCGCCTGCCTGCACCGGGGCCTCGCCGGTCTCGAGCGTGTCGAAGAGATTGACCGTTGCGGGGGCTTCCGGTGGCGAGGCAACGTCGGCCCTTGGGGCAGCGATCGCGGGCTCCTCTGGAATCGATTCGCTCACGGGCAGCGCAGGCTGGCGGATGACCGATTCGAGGGGAGGGGCGGCGGGATCGGTGGCGGGGGCTGAGGTCAGAGTTGGCTGAGCCGGCAGTTCAAGCGGCGTCGCGGTGCCTGCCACCGTGGGCGTGGGCGCATCGCCTGCGGGAGCAGGCAGAAGCGTGGTGCGAACCGAGGGCGCTTCCGCCATGTCCGGGGCGGTTGTTGCTGTCCCGGCATCCTCGGGAGAGAAGTCCGAGACAAGTTCCCCGTCGCAGGTGTTACAGGCACAGTCCTGCGGCGCCGATTCCGCGCTCCAATTTTCGTCCCACTGGGTTTCCGTGACAACAGAGACTTCTTCACCGCAGCAGGCCGGTTCGCTCCAGTGCGGCCCGTCGACCACCCACTCCTGCGGAGCGTCATGGATGATCTCGACCTCCAGCGGGCGACCCCACGGCGTGGCGGCGAGGGGCCGGTCGTCGATCACGACCATGCCGCCGAAGCCTGGCGGAGGGCCCCAGCCTGCCGGCGGGCATTCAACGATGACCGGCATCCCCGGGAAGGGGGCGGGCACGCCGGGATAAACGTGGGCGCGGTGGTGGAGAAACCAACCTGCCATCGCCGAGTCGATCGGGATCCACACCGTCAACACACCTACGAGCATCAGATGGAGCGTCCGTCGCACTGGTCACCTCGCAAGAAAAAGGATGGGGTGACGGACAGGTTGGCCCAGCCAACCATGGCCGGGTCGGTGGCTGTTGAGCGTTGCCCGCATCGGGCCCCGCTGCAGCCCCCCTCCGGCGGCGCCTGTCGCGTCTGGCCGGTATGCTAAGTCCTCGTCGAGGCCGCGGCAAACCGCCGGGGACGAGGCTGGTGGCCCAGCCGGAAATCGGCCTGTTCAAGCCCGTTTTTTTCGGGCTTATGCTCGCTTCAAAAAAAAACAAAAAAAGAAGGCCGTGGCAGCCGAAGCCGCCACGGCCTTCAAATGGATCGAACGAGTCAACCGCCTGCGAACGGGGTAGTTCATTGCGAGACTGATGCGGATCGGGTGTGAGGCAAAGCCCCGCACTTTTCAGTGGATCCGGATCAACGCGTTGGTTTTGGCACCTCCGACGGGACGCGGTGACTGCTGTTCGAAAAGTTTGTCCGTTGCCGGGCAGCACCCGGCAACAACATTGGATTCGTCATGCGGGGCCCTCCTCCTCAAATCGTTTTTTTCTTCAGATGCATGACCGTTCCTGTCGGTGCCACCGGTAGGACCGTCAGGGAAGCGCTCGGGATGACGCAGCATGCCTGAGCGGCAGATCACCAGGGCTCCCCACGGACACATGCTCACCAACGCGGGGGTCTGGTCCGCCGATTCCCAGTGGATTGTCTACGACGTGCGGAGCACTGCTGATGGTGGGCGGTTCGACGGCGCCGCGATCGAGCGCGTCCATGTCGACAGCGGACGGGTGGAGCGGCTCTTCACAGCCCAGCGCGGGGCCTGCTGCGGCGTGGTGACTGCCAGCCCCGTGGACGATGCGGTGGTCTTCATCATGGGGCCCGAGCATCCGACTTTGCAGTGGGAATATGGGCCGGCCCATCGCCAGGGGATGGTGGTCCACACATCGCGGCCAGAGGAAGTGCTCCCGCTGGATGCACGCGATCTCGTGCCGCCATTCACTGCAGGGGCGCTGCGCGGTGGAACCCACGTGCACGTCCATTCCCCCGATGGCAGGCTCGTCAGCTCCACCTATGAAGATGCCCTGCTGCCCAACGAACCAGCAGACGAACTGCTGCGCTGGCACGCCACCGGAGGCGGTCCCGCCGATACTCAAGCGACACAGCACAACCGCCGCTGCGTCGCTGTCAGCGTCTGTGGCGAGCCGGTGCGGGTGCCGCCAGCCCATCCGCGCAACCACAACGGCACCGCCTTTTCGGTGGTGGTAACAGAGCTTCACGATCGGCCCCGGCCGGGGAGCGACGAGATTTTCCGAGCCTGCGAGGAAGCCTGGATCGGTGCCCGGGGCTATCGCCGCGCCGACGGCCTTTGGCAGCGCTCTGCGCTCGCCTTTCAGGGAGAACTCCTGCCGGTTATCGGCACCCATCCCGGACCGATCAGCGAAGTCTTTGTGGTCGATCTTCCCGCCGAGCCGGCTGATTTGTTTCTGCCGGGAAAACTCCCCCTGGAGGGCACACTCCGACAGCGGCCCGCTCCGCCTCGAGGGGTGGAGCAGAGGCGGATCACCTTCACAGCGGAGCGAAAGTATCCAGGCCTGGCCGGGCCGCGGCATTGGCTGCGGTCGAGCTCTGATGGCAGCCGGATCGGATGCCTGATGCGGGATGAGGCCGGCATCGTGCAGCTGTTTTCGGTCAGTCCTCTAGGTGGCCCGCTTGAGCCGATCACGCGGGGAGGGCACTCTGTCTCCAGTGCCTGGACATGGAGCCCCGACGGCAGCCGGATCGCGTATGTGGCCTCTGGCAGCGTCTGGGTGGTTGAGGTGGCCAGCGGCGCGTCGGTTGCGCTCACGCCCCCCACTGTCGGCTTCGGAACGCCCCGCCCCGAAGCCTGCGTCTTTTCTCCTGACGGTCGCCGGATCGCCTTCATGCGCCAGCAGCCCACCTCTGCCGGCCTGCACAATCAGATTTTTTGCGTCGATGTCGATGCGTGATTTCCCCCCCCAAGATGGCTCGACACATATGAACCAACCACAGCACTACCACGACATCGCCGGCATGATCGACCACGCCTTGCTTGTGCCCACGCTCACGGCTGCCGACATCGATGCCGGCATCGATCTGGCGCTGGCCTACGAAGTCGCCAGCGTCTGCATCATGCCCTATGCCCTGCCCCATCTGGCGCAGCGCCTCTCCGGCAGCGGCGTGCGGCCTTCGACGACGATCGGGTTTCCGCATGGCGGCCAGTCGGCTGCAGCCAAGCGTGCCGAGGCGGAGGGAGCGATCAGCGACGGTGCGGAAGAACTCGACATGGTTGTCAATATTTCGCTGGTGCTCAGCGGTCGTTGGCATGATGTCGCCGCAGACATCGGCGGAGTTGTGGATCCTGCCCACGCCGCCGGGCGAAAGGTGAAGGTGATTTTCGAAACCTGCCTGCTGAGCGATGCTGCCAAAATCGAACTGTGCAGCATCTGCACAAGTCTGGGCGTCGACTGGGTGAAGACATCCACCGGATTCTCCTCCGGGGGGGCCACGCCTGAGGATGTGGCGCTCCTGCGGGCCCACTGCCCGACGAGTGTGCAGGTGAAGGCCTCTGGTGGCGTGGGGGATCTGGCCGCGGTGCTGCTCTATCGCAGTCTGGGGGCGACACGCATCGGCACCAGCCGCACTCCCCGCATCCTCGACGCCTGGCGGGAACACCTCGGCTTACCGCAGATCGGGTGGCAGGCGGGATCGCCGCCGGGATATTGAGCCAGCCCCGCCACTGGCAGGCCAAGGGGGCTTGGCCTGCCAGTGGGAGAGGGTCCAGACGAGATTCAGAACAGACAGTTACGAGCAGCCCATGCTGTTGCCGCAGTTGTGGCAGAGATAGCAGTTGCCATTGCGCACCGTGATCGAGCCGCAGTTGTCGCAGGCGGGGGCATCGATCTGGAACTTGGCAAACTGCGACTGCCTGTCGGCCGGGCTGGCATCGGGATCCATCTGCATCTTCAGACCAGCCCGCTCCAGCCGGGCCGCAGTGGTGTCGGCGCTGGCGGCTGACCGGCCATTGCTGGCAGAGCCGTTGGCCGGGGCACCCTGGGTGGAAACGCGGGCTGCCGAGGCGTTCCCGTTGCCGTTGAATCCCGAAGCCGGTTTGCTGCTGCGAGCGGCATCCGTCTTGGAGGCCGCCTGGGTTTTTGCTGCAGTTGCGGGGGCCTTTCCTTGCCCATCGGCCAGCCCGCTCGCCATCATGGCGGCGGGCTTGGGCTGACTTTCCGTGTCGTCCCCGGAGCCCGATTCCTCGCCGCTGCCGCCACCGTGGCCATGGCCGCCGCCGGGCCGGTTGGCCTCGCGATAGCCTGCAATGAATTCGTTGCCCATCCAGCGGAACAGATAGTCGACCAGACTCTTGGCCACCGGAATGTCGGGATTCTTGGTGTAGCCCCACGGTTCGAATCGGGTGTGGGAGAACTTCTTCACATACACCTCCAGCGGCACTCCGTACTGGAGACTCATCGACACCGCAGTGCCGAAAGCATCCATCAGGCCACCGATGGTGCTCCCTTCCTTGGCCATCGTGATGAACAGCTCACCGGGACGTCCGTCGTCGTAGAGCCCAACTGTGATGTAGCCTTCGTGGCCCCCCACATTGAATTTGTGAGTGATGCTGCGCCGGGTATCGGGCAGCCGCTCACGCCGCGGGGCGGGGGTCACCTTGGCCGCCGCCTTATCCCCTTCGGTGCTGGTGGAGAGAGGCTGGCTCTCCTTCGATCCATCGCGATAGATCGCCAAGGCCTTGAGGCCATACTGCCAGCCCTCGATGTAGGCCTTGGAGACATCGGCCGGAGTCGTTTCACGCGGCATGTTGACCGTCTTGGAAATCGCTCCTGAGATGAAGGGCTGTGCCGCCGCCATCATCTTCACATGCGCCTGCCATGCGATGGAACGCTGGCCAAGTCGGGGCTTGAAGGCACAGTCAAACACCGACAGATGCTTGTCCTGAAGGCTTGGTGCCCCTTCGATGGTGTCGTTTTTGTCGATGAAAGCGAGCACACTCTCAACTGTCGGCCCGTCATAGCCGAGCGTTCGGAGGGCCAGCGGGACGGTCTGGTTGACAATCTTCAGCATCCCGCCACCGGCGAGTTGCTTGTATTTCACCAGCGCGATATCGGGCTCGATCCCGGTGGTATCGCAGTCCATCAGGAAGCTGATCGTGCCGGTGGGGGCCAGCACGGTCGCCTGAGCGTTGCGGTAGCCATCCCGTCGGCCGGCGGCGAGGACGTCGTCCCAGATTCGCCGCGCCGCGTCACGCAGATAGCCAGGGCAGGCAGGCTCGATCTTTTCGACCGCATTGCGGTGCATCTGCATCACGTCGAGCATCGGCTCGCGGTTGGCTGCAAATCCCTCAAAGGGCCCCACAGCCGCGGCCAGTTCGGCGCTGGTGCGGTTGGCGGTGCCGTGGAGAATGGCAGTGATCGCGCCGCACAACCCCCGGCCAGCATCGCTGTCGTACGCGAGCCCATCGGCCATCAGCAGGCTGCCGAGATTGGAGTAGCCCAGCCCCAACGGCCGGAACATATGGCTGTTCTTGGCAATCCGCTTCGTTGGGTAGCTGGCGTGGTCCACGAGGATTTCCTGAGCCACGAAGAAGATGCGGCAGGCCGCGGCAAAGCGGTCGACATCAAACGTGCCATCGGCCCGCCGGAACTTCATCAGGTTGATGCTGGCGAGATTGCAGGCGGTGTCGTCGAGGAACATGTACTCGCTGCAGGGGTTGCTGGCATTGATGCGGCCCGAGTTCGGGCAGGTGTGCCAGCGGTTGATCGTGGTGTCGTATTGAACACCCGGATCGCCACACTGCCAGGCGCACTCAGCCATCCGGCCGAGCACGTCGCGGGCCTTGAAGGAGGGTCCGGCCTTGGCGGGATCGGTCACCCAGCGCGTCGTCCAGGTGTCGTCCCGTTCGACGGCCTCCATGAAGTCGTCGGTGAGGCGCACGGAGAGATTGGCGTTCTGGAACAGGATCGAACTGTAGGCCTCGCCGTTGAAGTTGGAGTCATAGCCCCCCTTCTCAATCAGCACGCGGGCTTTGTTCTCTTCCTTCGCCTTGCACTCGATGAATTCCATCACATCGGGATGGGTCACTTTGAGTGACTGCATCTTGGCGGCACGGCGGGTTTTGCCACCGCTTTTGACTACCGCCGCCACCTGATCGTAGACGCGCATGAAGGAGAGCGGGCCGGATGGCTTGCCGCCGCCGGCGAGCTTTTCCCGCTGGCTGCGCAGGGTGGAGAGGTCGGTGCCGGTGCCGGAGCCAAATTTGAAGAGCATCGCCTCGCTGCGGGCGAGCTCCATGATGTCTTCCATGTTGTCTTGCACGCTCTGGATGAAGCACGCGCTCCCCTGCGGATACTCGTAGGGGTTTTGCGGCTGCACCACCTCGCGGGTGGGCTCATCCCAGCGCCAGTTGCAGGCGGCGCCCTTCACCCCGTACTGATGGAACAGGCCGACGTTGAACCAGACCGGGGAGTTGAAGGCCCCATGCTGATGGACGCACAGCCAGGAGAGATCGCGGTAGAAGTTTTCCCCATCCTCGGCACTGGCGAAATAGCCATCCGCCACGCCCCAATCGGCGATCGTGCGGGCCACGCGGTGGACCAATTGGCGAACGGAATGCTCCCGTTCTGGAGTGTGGATTTCGCCGTAGAAATACTTGCTCACCACCACATTGGTGGCCAGTTGGCTCCACGCCGCCGGAATTTCGCAGGCGGGCTGTTCAAACAGAACCTTGCCATCCTCCCCTTTGATCGCCGCGGTGCGCAATTCCCATTCGGTGGTGTCAAACGGCGTGTCGGCATCGATCGGACAGAACACCGGATGCACGGCCAGCGGTTGGCGATCGGTGGGCCTCGTCGCGGCAGCCGGCTTGGGCGAGACGGCGGCCGTGGAACCAGTCGAGGGGTCAAACGCTGCCATGGGGCATTGCTCCTTGCGTAAAAAAACGGGCAAAAAAACGAGGCGAAGAGGACGAAACCGCAGCGGGCATACGGGAAGTATACTTCTGTATATGATCGGCAGCCAATCAGCCAACGTGCAGTACCCCTGCCAGACCGGTTCGGCAGGGGGCATTGAGGCCGGCGCAGACCCGCCTCAATGGGCTGAAAAGGCTAAAAAAAGCGAAGTCCAGAAAGCAGCTCCATCTGCATGCTATCGCAATATGTTGTGTCTGCAGCATCCCAAAGCACTGCATATGGACCCCAAGGGGCCGGGGGGTGAATGTAGCGTGAGGATTGTATGAGTCAAGAAGATTTTTAGGGCCGCCTCGAAAGGGGCTGGTTTCAGCCTGTTTTTCAGGCACGAGAGAGCGGGCCAGAGATGGTTGCCCGAGAGCCCCGTCAGGGGGGGTGTGGTGAGCGACTGACTGCGGACGCGTGAGCGGCGGAGAAAACCGGGGCAAAAAGGGGGCTGGATCGATCGGTGGCAGCGACCGCGCCTCGTGTTCCGCAGCGGCGCTCCAGCGTTGCGGAACCTCTGTATTGCAGTACAACCGGCCTGCCGGGCAGAGGCGCTGTGCGTCTGCCCGGCAATCTCTGGAGGCTGTCCCCGTGGCAAAAGCACCGTTCCCCGCCCCTGTGCCCCTGCTGCAGGGGGTGCGCATCGTGATCCTCGTGGGGGAGGAGTATGAAGATCTGGAGCTGTGGTATCCCAAACTTCGGCTGGAAGAGGCGGGGGCCTCCGTGGTTTTGGCTGGTGGGGCGGTGGGGCAACTCTATGCCGGTAAGCATGGCTACCCCTGTCGCTGCGAGGCGATCCTCACCGACATCGCTGCGGATGATTTCCACGGCATCGTCATTCCGGGCGGCTGGATGCCCGACGCCCTGCGGCGGGATCCCGCTGTGCTCGCTCTGGTGCAGGAGTTTTCCCGGCAGGGCAAACTTGTGGCGGCGATCTGCCACGGTGGCTGGATCCCCATCTCGGCCGGCGTGTACCGGGGCGTGAGGGTGACGGGAAGCCCCGGCATCAAGGATGATCTGGTCCATGCCGGAGCGGTGTGGGAAGACCGGCCGGTGGTGGTCGATCAGCACCATATCACCAGCCGCAGACCTGCCGATCTGCCGGCGTTCATGGCGGCAATTGTGGAGTTTCTGGCCGCGGCCGCGGCGGTTGGTGGGTGACGGCCCCGGGCTCTACCACACCGCCTGACGGCGCCGTAGAATCGGGCAGGGTCTTCAAGTCTTTGGCGTATGTGGGAGGAATCGATTCATGGGCAGGTTGAACCGGATTTCCAGCGACGCGATGTGCAGCCATCCCATCCCCTCTGCCCCCGGGCCGGTGGCCGGGAGTCTTTCGCGGAGGGATTTTCTGCAAACGACCGCCGCCGTAGCCGGAGCCGCCGGGGCCGTGGCCGCCACCGTGACGGCCGCTGCCGATCCCGCCCCCGC
>Ga0164295_10001019_pt1 | contig 23242 bp, 18 predicted proteins | sample GEODES006metaG_FD_111798 | JGI IMG/M metagenome (GOLD analysis project Ga0164295, IMG submission 111798) | Oligotrophic lake water microbial communities from Sparkling Lake, Wisconsin, USA - GEODES006 metaG | ecosystem: Environmental > Aquatic > Freshwater > Lake | place: USA: Sparkling Lake... | reverse complement strand
GTGAAACCGTGGAGGTGCTGCTGAAGACCGAGCGCTGGATGGATCTGCGCCGCCTGCAACGCCGGCTGGCCGAGCTCGGCTGCGCCTGTTCGCTCGAGTCGCTGCGCTACGCCTTGCGCATCGCTCCGCTGGCGGAGTCCGCCATGCTGCATCCGCTCGACCCCGCCGATGTCGCTGAAGGACCGCAAATCGTGTTGTGGCATGAGTCCGTGCATTGACATGGTTTCCCAGGTGCTTGAGCTCACCCCCGATCTCCGGCGCATGCTGGAGCCGTTGGTGCTGGACTCGCTGTTCGAGCACGCGGCTCGCCAGCGCGCGCAGCCAAGCCGTGCTGCAGAGCCCGGCTCGGTGCTGCCGCTCGCCGTGGCGTTGGAGGTGCTGGCGGCGCGGCAATCGCACTGGCAGGAGCAGCTCGGTGCCGTGCTTCGCCTGCCCGGCCCTCCTTCGCGATGTCTGCCGCTTGAGCTCAGCCGCCTGGGGGAGGAACTGTTCGGCGCGTTGCATGATTTCTTCCGGCGTGAGGGCGCGGCGGCGCTGCAAGCCGCCAGCCTGCTGACCCAGCCCGAGAGACGTTTCAAGGTGCTCTGGCGCGAGGCTTTCGACCGATGCGTGCATGACTGGCTGCGCGATCATGATTTGCTGGAGGATCGCGAGCAGCTGGAAATGGCCGACGCCCTGGTCGAAGCGGCCAAGCTCTGGGCGCGCGACTTGGCCGGGTCTGCCGCTTTCATGGCCGCGACGGATCTGGGTTCGGGCAGCCATTTGCCAGACACGCAGCGGTCATTGGCCGCCACCTTTGAGCGCGGGCCGGTGCGACTGCAGGTTCAAGGACGGCCCGAACCCGTGCTGCTGCTGTCAGGAGCGCAAGGCTTTGAACTCCGCCTGCCAGGGTGGCTGGAAGCGCGGCCGGTGGAAATGCGCGTGGCTCAGGCGCTGCTGCTTCTTTTGATGCTGGAGCAGGACCAAGGACGGCCCTGCACGCTGGGCAGCCTAGTGCTGGTTCATTCTTCGCCGCCCGAGGCCCTCGCAGACTCTACGCCAGACTCCTTTGCCGGCTTTCATGGCAACGCGGCGCTCGTGCGAAGGCTGCGGCGCGAGGTGGCGGCCGGTCTGACCAAAAACTTGCTGCTCGTCGGCCCGCAAGGCGCAGGGAAAACAGAGCTTGCCCGCCGTTTGGCCAAGGCCGCAGGCCGACCTCTGATTCTGATCGACTGCAAGTCATTGACCGGACCGGACGCGGTGATAGCGGCGGTGGATGAGCAACTGACCGCTGCGAATATCGCGCTGGGGAGCGGGCAAGCCTACCTGCCGCTGGTGATCTGCTTCAGAGGTCTGCACCATCTGGATCAAGGCGCGGAAGCTTTGCTGCCGTTGCTGGACCCTCAGCAGCGCCGCCTGGGTAAGGCAGACTTTTCCTGCTGTGCTGTGGTCGCCATCACCGACGAGCCGGTGCGGCTGCCGCCTGCCCTGACCCGCAGCTTCCACCGTGTCGAGCTGGACGCCTACAGTGCCGAGGAATTGGTGCCGCTGGTGGTCTCGATTTTTGCTGATTCGCAGCTGACGCTGGCCGAGCCGCTCGTGCGCCAGCTGGTTCAACTAGGACGCTGCGTGCCTGGCCAGGTGCGACGGCTGGCCCTCGAGTTCCGCGATCATCACCTAGCCGCGCCCGGCAATGTGCCGCTCACGCGCGAAGCCTTGATGCGCCTGGCCAAATTTGACTGGCGGATCGACGAGCACGGGCTGGACGATGGTGATTATCAGCTGCTCGGGGCGCTCGAATCTGGCCCCAAAGGATTGCCAGCGCTGCAACAGCTGCTGCCTCCTGGCGGAAGCGTCATCGCCGCGCGCGCCGAGCCGTGGCTGCTGCAAATCGGCGCGATTCAGCGCGGCCCCCGTGGGCGCGCGCTGACGGTGTTCGGCGAGCAGCTGCTGCTGCGCCGCGCGCAGCGGGCGTGATTCACTTCATCAGGTCGGTCACCTTGCCCTGGATGGCTTGCACCCACAGGTCGTAGCCTTTTTCATTCAGGTGCAGCAGGTCGGGCATGATGTCTTTGCTCAGCGTGCCGTCTTCTGCGAGGAAGGTCTTGCCGATGTCCAGGAAGTGGATCTTGGAACCGTCATCGAGCTTGGCGATGAGGGCATTGGTAGCCTCGTTCTGCTGGCGCATCTTGTCGTCTTTGCTGGCACCGCGCGGGAAGATGCCCAGCAGGAGGATCTTGGTCTCGGGCAGCTTGCTTTGCAGTTTGGCGATGATGGCTTTCACACCCTCGGCCGTCTGTTCGGCACTGCACTGGTAGACGGCACCGTTCAGCTCCTTCTGCGGGCGGCCCACATGACCGGTGTTGTTGGTGCCGATCATAAGCACGACGAGCTTGGGCTTCAGGCCGTCAAAATTGCCGTTGTCCAGGCGCCAGAGCACGTGCTCGGTGCGGTCGCCGCCGATGCCGAAGTTGGCAGCACCCAGCGGTGCCCAGGCCTTTTCCCAGGCGGCTTTGCCCTTGCCGTTCCAGCCTTGCGTGATGGAGTCGCCGAGGAACACCAGCGGGGCTTTGCCTTCCTTGGAGATGGCATTGAAGGACTCATGCCGGGTCATCCAGCCCGCATCGCGCGGCACCGGGGAGACGGCGTAGTTTTTGGCTTCCTCCGCCACGACGGTGGTGAGGGTGAGGGCGAGAAAAAGGGTGGCTAGCTTGGTCATAGAGGCGCGGATCATGAGTGGCGGTGCGAAGTTTGAAAAGGGCAAATGTGCTATGACCCGAGCTTGCGCTCCAGGGCCTCTTCCATCGCCTTGTCCATGAGCAGGACGGCCAGGCTCTGCGTCGCGTCGTCCAGGGCGGTGTTGGCTTTTTTCAGGGCGCTGGCATCGTGCAACTCGCTAGCCAGCAGTGAGCGCACTTGCGTAGCCGCCGCCTGGATTTGATCACGATCAGCAGCGGGCACTTCGTCACCGAGTTGAGTCAAGGCTTCGTCCACGGCGGGCAGCAGTTCCTCGGCCTTGAGCTTTGCTTCGGTCCAGATGCGTTCGTTCATGTCATCGAAGGCGTGTTCGACACTCTCCGCGATCATGGCCTCGACCTTGGCGTCGTCGACATCGACGGCGGTGTTTTGAATGTGCAGAATCGTGTCCGCGCCGCTGGCGGTGTCGCGGGCCAGCACTTCGAGAATGCCGTTGACGTCGATCTTGAACTGCACGCCGACCCGGGCGCTGCCTTTGGGGCCAGCGGGGAAGGGGACCTCGATGCGGCCCAGCTCCCAGTTGTCCTGGGCGAGTTCACGCTCGCCTTGCAACACGCGGATGAGCATGGCGCTCTGGTTCGTGACCGCGTTGGTGAACATCTCGCCGGCCTTGCATGGGATGGTGCTGTTGCGCGGGATGATGATGTTCATCAGGCCGCCGAAGGTCTCGATGCCGAGGGACAGCGGTGTCACGTCGAGCAACACCACGTTGCGCAACGCGCCGCTGATCATACCTGCTTGGATGACCGCGCCCTTGGCAATCGCTTCATCCGGGTTCTGCGAGGTGTCTGGATCACGATTGAAAATCTCCTGCGCCACGCGACGCACCAGCGGCATGCGGGTGCTGCCGCCAACGAGGATGACCGCATCCAGATCCTGCGGCTTCAGCTTCGCATCGGTCAGCGCGCGCCAGCAGTGCGCCCGGGTGCGCTCCACCCAGGGCAGGGCTATTTTTTCCAAGGCCTCGCGTGTGAGTTCCACGCTGAGGCTTTGCTGCTGCCAGAGGAAGGGCAGGTCGATGCGTGTGGAGGTTTCCGTGGAGAGCTTCTTTTTGGCGTCCTCTGTGGCGGCGATCAATCGCACACGCGCATCGGCGGGCAGTTGATCGAACCAGGTGCCGGCGCTGGCAGGCCAGCTTTCCCAGAGGTGCCGGGCTAGCAGACGGTCCACGTCGTCACCGCCGAGCTGGGTGTCGCCAGCGGTCGCGAGCACCTGGAAGACGCCGTCGCGCATCTCGAGAATGGACACGTCAAACGTGCCGCCGCCGAGGTCATAGACGGCAATCTTTTTTTGCTCCTCCAGCTTGTCCAGGCCGTAGGCCAGGGCTGCAGCGGTGGGCTCGGCCAGGATGCGCTCGACGGTGAGGCCGGCGAGTTCGCCCGCGCGTTTGGTGGCCGCGCGCTGGGCGTCATTGAAGAAGGCAGGCACGGTGATGACCGCACGTGTGATGGTTGTCTCCATCGCCTTCTCCGCGATGGCGCGCAAATGCTTCAAGATCTCTGCCGAGACTTCGACGGGGGTGAGGCCGAGCGTGCGCAGGTCGTAGGGGGGAGTCCATTCACCCTCGCCGGCACGGCGGCCAATCAAGCGCTTCACCGAGGTGATAGTGCGCGCGGGATCCATCGCACGCTGGCGCAGGGCTGCCGCGCCCACCGTGATCGTTTGCCCCGCATGAACAGCCGAAGGCGTGCTGCGCTGCCCTTCGGCATCCGCCAGCAAGATGGGAAAGCCGCTGTCCACCACGCCAACGAGCGAGTTGGTGGTGCCGAGGTCGATGCCAAGGATGTAGTCAGACACTGGAGTTGAGAGTCTAAAGTTGATGGTTGAGAGCAACACATGGGGCCGTGTAAGGAAGCAAATCCACTTGGGCACGGAGCAGTGATTTACTTCACATCCCTGTCTGACTCTTCCTTCTTGTCCTCGCTCTTTAGAGGTCGTGTGCGGCTCGTTCCGGGCAGGGCGCTGAGGAAGAAATAGCGTGGTGAGTTGAGCAGATCGCCCACTTCACGGGTGGCCACGCTGCTGAGGATTTGTTGCAGCTTGTCGATGGCTCCAGGCGCGTGGTCCAGGCGGTCCTCGAGCCAGCGCAGCACGCGTTTGTTCGCGTTGAACTCAATGGCCAAGGTGCCGATGTTCAGCAGCAGCGCGACGACGCAGGCGGCGGCAAAGACCACCATTCCGAAGCGGGCCGGACGCTTCATGAGAAACACGATGCCCAGGGCGATGCCGGCCGCCGCGACAGGCAGGTAGCGCGAGAGGCTGATGCAGGTCTGCCGCCATTCGAGCGCGCCTTTTTCCTCGCCTTGCTGGAGCGCGTGGGCAGCCTCGTGCAAGGCCACGGCCCAGGCGGCCAGATCACAGCCATCATGCGTTTCACTGCGCAGGAAGAGACGACGGCGCTTCGGGTCGAAGTAATCGCTGACCACGGCATTGTGCCGCACGATGACCACATCCTGCGCCTCGTGCGCGGCGAGGAACTCGGCGGCGATGTCCGCTCCAGTTTTTTTCTCCGGTGCCTGGGCGCGGCGGCCGAGGGCCATGTGCTGCTCGAAACGAGACAAGGCGTAGCGGGTGACGCCAAAGCCGAGAACCAGCACGATGATGAAGATGACGAGCATGAGAAGACGAAGGTCGCGCAGCTTACCTAGCTACGCGGCGGCGTCACTGGACATTCGCAGTTTATAGGCCTTCAGGATGGCGGGCCTGGAAGCCTTTCAGGCTGCGCGTGTCATCGGTCCAGCGGGGTCCCTTGTCGCGGTAGCCGTTGCCGCCGGTGTCGAACCGCAGTCCGGCGATGACCAGGAAGGCATGGCCGTTTCTCGTGTAGATCGTGATGTATTTGCCCTCGCCTTTTTCACCATACTTTCGGAATCCGCTGCTGGTGGTGGGCTTGTCCAGCAGACCGGCGTGATGCAGCACGTAGCTGACGGAACCGGAGCAGTCATAGGCGCTGTCCTCGATCTTGCCATGGCCTCCGCCACGGCGGTAGGGTTTGTCCTTGATGCGGTTGGCCGCCGCGATGGCCTTCATCACTTTTTCCGGCAGATTGGCCGGCGGCACGGCCTGGCCGCTGAGCAGCATGCAGGTCTTGCCGGACTTGTAGTCGTAGCTGTAGACGCGCTTCTTGGTGGACGAGCACTGCGTCAGGCACAGGCTCGCGGCCAGGAGGAGGATGAGACGGAAAAACATGAGGAATCCTTAACACGTCCGTAGCATCGCAGACAAGCTTTTCGTGCATCTGCGGGGTCTCGTGCTAAGCCAGTGCCACTCATGCTGATTTCGGAGATTTTTTACTCGCTGCAAGGTGAGGGCACGCTGGCGGGAACGCCGTCCGTTTTCGTCCGCACCTCCGGCTGCAACCTGCGCTGCCGGTGGTGCGACACGCCGTATGCCTCCTGGAAACCGGAAGGCCAGGAGATGGCCGTGGCGGACATTTTGGCCGCCGTGCAGGCGCACCCCACGCGCTTCGTGGTGGTCACCGGTGGGGAGCCGATGCTGGCGAAGGACATGCCCCTGCTGCTGGTGGAACTCCGGGCCGCCGGTAAACACATCACCATCGAAACCGCCGGCACCATCCCACCGGATGGCGTGCCTTGCGACCTAGCTTCCATCAGCCCGAAGCTGGACAATTCCACGCCGGGACCGGAGGCTGGTGCCTGGGTGGAAAGGCACGAGCGCACACGCTTGCAGCCAGAAGTGCTGCGCGAGTGGTGCCGCAGCTACGATGTGCAGTGGAAGTTCGTCATCTCCAACAACGCCGATTTGCGGGAAGCCGAGCAGGTCATCGCCAGCATCGGCCTGCCCGTGGCCCCCGAGAAGATCCTGCTGATGCCGGAAGGCATCAGCCCCGAGGCCCTGCGCAGCCGGCTTCCCCTGATCATCGAAGCCTGCAAAGCCAGGGGCTACCGCTACAGCCCCCGGCTGCACATTGATCTCTTCGGCAACCAGCGCGGCACCTGAGGCCAGCTGCCGCCTTGCTTTGCAAATTTTGAAAAACCCGGCATGGCCTCGGAAACGTAGGGCTGCGGTCATATTAAGGCATCGCGTTTGCACAGGACCGCGCCGCGTGCCAGTATGCGGCTTCATCCATGGACCTCCTCCGCCTGCCAGGCCGTTTCTTTTTGGACTTTCTCCACTATCTGGGGCAGCTGGCCGCTCTAGTGGCGGATCTGTTCTACGCGATGCGCCGTGGCGTGATGCGGCTGCGGCTGGTGGCGCATGAAATTGTCTCCATTGGCTACGGCTCGCAGACCGTAGTGATCGTGACCGGGGCGTTCACGGGCGCGGTGTTCACCTTCCAGACCTTCGTGAAGTTCAAGGATTTCGGCGTGGAGACCAGCGTGGGAGCCATCGTTTCCATCGCGCTCTGCCGCGAGCTTGGGCCAGTGCTGGCGGGCCTGATGGTCGCGGGCCGTGTGGGGGCGTCGATGGCGGCGGACATTGGCACGATGAAGGTGACCGAGCAGATCGACGCGCTGCGTGTCATGGGGGTCGACCCGGTGGAATACCTGGTCCTGCCTCGCTTCATTGCCATGATGATTTCCATGCCGCTGCTGATTGCGGAGAGCATCAGCTTTGGCCTGCTGGCCTCCTATCTGGTAACGGTGCACGGCTACGGCATCCCCGCCGCGTGGTTCACGCTGCACATGACCGAGCACACGGACATGACCGACCTGAGCGTGGGCATGATCAAGGGCTTCGTGTTTGGCATTCTCATCACCCTGATCTCCTGCCATCAGGGCTTGGCCGCCAAGGATGGCGCGGTGGGCGTGGGCAATGGCACCACCCGCGCTGTGGTCATTTCCTCGCTCTCGCTGCTGATCTTCAACTTCTTCCTTTCCCTACTGCTGAACTACTTCTTCCCCATCGGCGGCGACGCATGACCCCGGAACCGAGCAATGTCTGAATCCTCCTCCAGTGCCTTCATCGAACTGCGCGGCGTGCATAAAAAGCTCGGCTGGCAGCAAATACTGCGCGGTGTGGATCTGAAGGTGCACCGGGGCGAGACGCTGGTCATCATCGGCCCCAGCGGCGAAGGCAAGACCGTGATGATGAAGCACGTGATCGGCCTGATGCGGCCGGATCAGGGCGAGGTCATCGTGGACGGCACCCATGTGGAGAAGCTGACCGACCGCCAGATGGCTCCGGTGCGCAAGAAGGTCAGCATGATGTTTCAAAACGCCGCTTTGTTCGATAGCATGACCGTGGAGCAGAACGTGGCCTTCCCGCTCGTCGAGGCCGGCGTGCGTGATCACAACGAGATCAGGCAGCGCGTGCAGGAGGTGCTTGAGGTCGTCGATCTGGCCGACCACGGCAAGAAATTGCCGGTCAACCTGTCTGGCGGCATGAGAAAGCGGGCAGGCATCGCCCGTGCCATCGTCGGCCACTCGCAGTGCATCCTGTATGATGAGCCGACGGCCAGCCTGGACCCGGTGGTGTCGGATGTGATTGACCAAATGATCCTGCGCCTGCAGAAGCGCTTCAACGTCACCTCCCTGGTCGTCACCCACGACATGAAAAGCATGTTCAAAATCGCCAATCGCATCGCCATGCTGAAGCGCGGGGTCATTCATTTCCTTGGCACTCCGGACGAGCTTCGCCACAGCCCCGATCCCGAGGTGCAAGACTTCATCGAAGGCAGGTCTGGCGTGTGCGCCTAGCTTTCCAACCCAGACAACTCATCCTCATTTTTTATGGAAGAACGTGACCCCAAAACAGAACTGCTCGTCGGCCTGTTCCTCTTTGTCGGCCTGCTGCTGCTGGGCGGCTTGATCCTGCAATTTGGTTCGCTGCGAGAATACTTCAAGGACACCTATGAGATCACCGTGCCCTTCCCGGATGCCACCGGCATCAAGGAAGGCACGCCCGTCATCCTCGGCGGCTCTCGCATCGGCAAGGTCTCGCGCATGCCCAAGCTCAACGAGCAGTTCAACGGCGTCATCATCGCGCTGGAGATTTACCACGACAAAAAAATTCCCCAGGACGCCAAGTTTGGCATCGGCACTGCCGGCTTGATTGGCGACGCCTACGTGGAGATCCGCCCCAGCGGCAGGCAGCCGGCGAGCTACATTGAGCCTGGCACCGTGATCCTGCCTGACCAGGTGTCCACTGGCGGAGGCCTCAGCGCCATGCAGGAGACCGCCAATCAGGTGGGCCGGAAGGTGGATGTTGTGCTTGATGATGTGCGCGCCGCCACCAACGAGCTGAAAAGCGCGCTCCAGCGGGTCAACCAGGGCGCATTGTCGGACAAGGTGCTGGAAAGCTTCCAGCGCAGCATGGCCCATCTGGAATCCACCATGAAAGACGTGGACGAGGGCGTGCTAGCCGATAGCAACAAGACCAACCTCAGCCAGGCCATCTCGGATCTCAAAGACGCCACCGCCAGCTTCAAACGCATGGCGATGAGCGTCGAAGGCGAGGTCAAAAAAGTGGGTGGCATCATGGACAAGCTCGAGCCGGCCGTGACCAAGTTCGACAAGGCCGCAACCAGCGCCGACGAGGCCTTGCAAGCCTTTAAGCAAAGCGGTGACAACCTCTCCGTCTTTACCCGCGACATGGCCAAGGGCGACGGCCTCATGAAAGCCCTGCTGCTGGACAAGGAGCTGCGCGACGATTTCAAGCAGTTGATCTCCAACTTGAAGCGCAACGGTGTGCTGTTCTACAAGGACGACGCGCAGAAAAACGCCAGCCAGGACAGCGCCCGCAAAGCCCAGGATCAGCAGCAGCCCACGCGCAAGCCGGTCTTCGGCAGTGGGCGTCAATGACGGCCGGATTGCGGCCTCAGGAGAAAACATTGACTTCCCAGGCCCAACTTTTAGACTCCAGTCGAAATTCAGGGATCAAACGGGCAGAGCCGCAGAGGAGAAAGTCACATGATGAACTTCGACCAAGACGACGCACAGCGTTCACACTCAGCGCTTCATTCGGAAAAAATTGTCAGCGAACGGAAGATTTTCTTCCTCGATCTCAAGGAGAACGAGCGCGGGCGGTTCATCAAGATCACCGAGGATGTGCGCGGCCGCCGCGACACGATCATGCTCCCCATCGACGTGGCCAATGACTTCGCTGAAGCGCTGGACCGTGTGTTGGAGGCAAATGCGAATCTGCACTGATGCCAGGGTGTAGTTCTGTTAGGTCTCGTGTCGGGTTTGGCTACACGCATCGCATCGGTCCGCACGATGCACCTCATCATCGAGGCCACCGACAACGGATCACCACCGTTGACTCGCTATGCGCGAGTGATCGTGGACGCGAAGTGAGGGATGGGGTGGATTCGGTCGGATTAGCGCGTGGCAGGATTTTAACAAATATTGACAGCCTTTCGGTAAACGAGTCATTGAGATGTCCGGTAGTAGAGAGGAGATAGTCGGCATTCTCCGCTATGTCCTGTCACCGCCTCTTCTTCGCTTTCGCTTTGAGCCTTGTTTTCGCTCACGCCGATGACGCCACCGATTTCCCGCCGAAGCCGCCGGTGAAGGCGCTCACGCCCGCTGAGGAGCAAAAGACTTTCCAATTGCCGCCCGGTTATCGCATGGAGTTGATTCTGAGCGAGCCGGACATCACGGAGCCGGTTTGCATCGCTTTTGATGGCAACGGCAGGCTCTACGTCGCGGAGATGAGCAGCTACATGCGCGACATCGACGGCACGGACGAGCTGGCGAGCACGAGCCGCGTGTCCGTGCATTGGTCGAGCAAGGGCGATGGCCAATACGACATGCATCGCGTCTTTGCCGACAAGCTGAAGCTGCCGCGCCTTCTGCTGCCGATGACCGATGGCGTGCTGATCGGCGAGACGGACACGAATGACATCTGCCTCTACAAAGACACCAACGGCGACGGAGTGAGCGATGAGAAGAAGACGGTGTATCAAGGTGGCCCGCGCGGCGGCAATCTCGAGCATCAGCCCAGCGGTATGACGTGGGCGCTCGACAACTGGATCTACACCGCGGTGAACAACTACCGCCTGCGCTGGAAGGCCGGCCAGCTCATCAAGCAGGACATTCCCGGCAATGGCGGCCAGTGGGGCGCGTCGCAGGATGACGAGGGCAAGTTCTGGGTGGTGAACGCGGGCGGCGAGAAAGGCCCGCTCAATTTCCAAAATCACATCCTCTATGGTCAATCGTTCGCCCGTGGGCAGTTTGAGGAGGGCTTTGAGATCGTCTGGCCGGCGATGGGGCTGCGTGACTATCAAGGCGGCCCCGGCAAATCGCGCGAGGACGACACGCTGAACCATTTCACCGCGACCTGCGGTGGCGAGATCTTCCGAGGCGATCAACTGCCCGCCGAGCTGCGCGGCAATCTCTTCTTTGGCGAGCCCGTGGGCCGTCTCGTGCGCCGCAGCACGATCGAGGTGAAGGACGGCATCACCATTCTGCACAATCCGCATCCGCAGAGCGAGTTCCTGCGCAGCACGGATGCTTGCTTCCGCCCCGTCGATATGAAAACCGCGCCCGATGGCACGCTCTTCATCTGCGACATGTATCGCGGCATCATCCAGGAGGGAAACTGGACGAAGGAAGGCAGCTACCTGCGCAAAGTGATCCTGCAGCACAGCATGGACAAGATCATCAATCGCGGCCGCGTGTGGCGTCTCGTGCATGACACGACGAAGCCCGTGCCCGCGCCGAAACTGCTCGAAGCCACGCCCGCGCAGCTCGTCGAGACCCTTGCGCATCCGAACGGCTGGCATCGCGACACCGCGCAGAAGCTGCTCGTTTTGAAGCAGGACAAAACCATCGCGCCCGCGCTCATCGCGATGCTTCAGAAAAACAGCAGCGACCTCGCCCGCATCCATGCGCTGTGGACGCTCGAAGGTCTCGGTGCGCTCACCAGCGACCTCGTGCGCGCCGCTTTGAAGGACAGCTCGCCTGTGCTCCGCAAAGCCGCCATTCGCGCCAGCGAATCGCTCGCCGATGAGACACTCGTGGCCGATGTCACCGCGTTGACCAAGGACAGCGATCCCACGGTCGTCATCCAGGCGCTGCTCACCGCGAAGCAGATGAAGTGGAAGGACCACGCGAAGCTCATCAACCTCACGGCGCTCAGCACGCCATCGAAAGGCGTCAAAGAGATGGCCGGGCAGATGCTGAACAGCCAGATCTCCTTCCCGCGTGAGTTCAGCAACGCGCAGAAGGATCAGATGCGTCGTGGCCAGGCCATCTACCAAGAGCTGTGCTTCACCTGCCACGGGCTCGACGGCAAAGGAACCGCCATTGATGGACTCGCACCCGGCATGACGCTCGCCCCGGCACTCGCCGCCTCGAAGACCGTCGTGAACGGCGATCAAATCCTCCGCGTGCTCCTCCACGGCCTCAGCGGTCCGGTGAACGGCAAAACGTATCAGGCGCAGATGATCCCGATGGCGAACAACCCCGACGAATGGCTCGCCGACATCGCCAGCTACGTGCGCAAGAGCTTTGGTAACAACGGCCGCTTCATCACCAAGCAGGAAGTCGCCAAACTGCGCCAGGAACTCGCCTCCCGCACCACGCCGTGGACTGTCGAGGAGCTCAAGCGCACCGGCCCGCAGCTCCCGCTCGAAAATCGCGGCGCCTGGAAGCTCACTGCCAGCCACAACGCCAAGGATCTCGCCAAAGCCATCGACGGCAATCCCGAGACCCGCTGGGACACTCACACCTCGCAAACGCCCGGCATGTGGGTGCAGATCGAGTTGCCACAAGCCACCAACATCGCCGGCCTCACCCTCGACACCGCCAATTCGCGCAATGACTGGCCGCGTGGCTGGAAGATCGAAGTCTCCCAAGACGGCCAAACCTGGGACAAGCCCGTCCTCGAAGGCCAGAGCGAAAAAGCCAGCACCACCGACTTCCTCTTCCCCAAGCCCGCCAAAGCCAAATTCATCCGCATCACCGACACCGGCAGCACCAAAGGCACCTACTGGTCCATCCATGAGCTGGACGTGCTGGAGCCTGCGCCGAAGGTGGCGGGGAAGTGATGGGCGGCGTGAGCGCTAGCGGACAAGAGTGCCCGCACACCTCACGGCGTGAGCACGACCTTCAGCAAGCCATTGCCGGGCTGCGTCGCCTTGTGGAACCACTCAGCACCTTCGCCTAGTGGTGCGGTGACGCTGAGCAGGGGCAGGACTTGGATGCTGCCGTCTTCGATGCGGCGGATGGCTTCGGGGTATTCACCGGCGCAGGAGCAGGAGCCCTTGAGCGTGAGCTGGCGGGTGACGACTTCTTGCAGGGGGAAGGGCGTGTTCGGTTGCAGGTTGCCGACGAGCACGACTTGGCCGCCCTTGCGCACGCTGCGAATGGCGAGGTCGATGGGCTGGCCCGCGCCGACGACTTCGAAGCTGGCATCGGCCCCATCGCCGCCGAAGTGGGCGCGCAGGGTGGCGGCGAGGTTTTCGGTCTTGGCGTTGAAGGCGGCTTCGGCACCGAGCTTCTTGGAGAGTTCGAGGCGGGCGTCATCCAGGTCCACGGCGACGACACGCTCCCAGCCACGAGCTTTGAGGGCTTGGATGACGAGCAGACCGATCAAGCCGGCACCAACCACGACGGCGCTGCCACGGGGTGGGGGAATCTGCGGAATCGGAGCAAAGGCCTCGCCGACTTCGATGCCTTCGGCGAGGTTCACGGCGTGCAAGGCAATGGCGACAGGCTCGGCGAAGGCGGCCTTTTCATAAGGTAGCGTGTCGGGGATGCGGTAAAGGATGCGCGTCGGCAGCACGACTTTCTCCGCGAAGCAGCCGTGGCGGCGGTAGTCGCCACAGGAGACGCCGAGGACTTTGCGATTGGCGCAGAGATTGATGTAGCCCGCATTGCACTTCTCGCACGCGCCGCAGTATTCGGTGCTGTCGAAGGTGACGCGCTCGCCGACTTGCCAGCCGCTCACACCCTCGCCCAGGGCTTCGATTTTACCTGCGGATTCATGGCCCATGATGATCGGCGGAATGCGACGTCCACTGCGACCATCCATGCCATGCAGGTCGCTGCCGCAGATGCCGGTGGCGCGCACGCTGACCAGGACTTCGCCCGCGCCGGGTTGGGGCGTGGGGGCTTCACCGAATTCAAAGGTGGACGGGGCGATCAGGGTCAGGGCTTTCATGGTGGAGGGGAGGTGTAGATGAAAAAGTGAGAAGTGAGAAGTGAGAAGTGATGTGGCTTGGAATGCTTCTGGCCTTGCCTCTTAACGTCTCCACCTCTCTACTTCTCCACGCTCCTAACCCCGTGCCTGACTTCCTCGCCTTCGACAACATCCACAAATCCTTCGGCACCATGCGGGCGGTGGATGGCGTGTCGCTGGGCATTGGCAAGGGCGAGGTGTTTTCGCTGCTGGGGCCGAGCGGATGCGGGAAGACGACGCTGCTGCGAATGGTGGCGGGGTTTGATCAGCCCGATTCCGGTCGAGTGCTGCTGGACGGGCAGGACATCACGGCGCTGCCACCAAACGAGCGACCGGTGAACACGGTCTTCCAAAACTACGCGCTGTTTCCGCACCTGAGTGTGCGGGACAACATTGCGTTTGGTCCGCGCACGATGGGTCGGCGCGAGCTGTTAGCAGATGTGGATCGGATGCTCTCACTGGTGAAGCTGGTGGCCCATGCGGACAAGAAGCCCGCGCAGTTGAGCGGCGGGCAGAAGCAACGCGTCGCCATCGCGCGGGCCTTGATCAACAAGCCGCAGGTGCTGCTGCTGGATGAGCCACTGGCTGCGCTGGATTTAAAGCTGCGTCAGCACATGCTGGCGGAGCTTCATGCGATTCATCGCGAGGTGGGCTCGACCTTTGTGTTTGTGACGCATGATCAGACGGAAGCGATTGGCTTGAGCGATCGCATCGCAGTCATGAACCAGGGCCACATCGAGCAAGTGGGCACCCCGCGCGAGATCTATGAGTCGCCCAGCACCAGCTTTGTGGCGTCGTTCATCGGCGACACGAATTTTGTTTCAGGTCGTGTGATGGAATGCGTGGCATCGGGCGAGGCCTGGCTTTGCACGATGGAAACCAGCGTGCTGGGCAGAGTCATGGCGCGCAGTTCTTTGTCGCTGATACCTGGCACACGCGCGCGGTTGAGCGTGCGGCCTGAGGATTGGTGGCTGCGCTCGGGCGCTGCGGATGATGCATTGAATGCTGTGCAGGGCGTGGTGGAGGACGTGCTTTACCTCGGCGGCAGCACGCGGGTGACGGTGCGGGTCAAGGAGGAGCGGCTGGTGGTGGCGATGACCAACCGGCGGCTGGATGACTCGGCGAATCTGCGTCGTTCGAGCCAGGTGTGGCTCGGCTTTCATCCCGAGGATGCTGTGGTGCTGCCGGAGGTTTCTTGAGTTGCGTGTGCAGACCCCCTCATCACTTTGCGTGAAATGCTGCGCATTCTCGTTATCTGTGGCCTTATGAAAACCTGGAAGTGGATAATGATCAGCGTGGCCGGTCTGGCCGTGGTTGGCGGTGGCGCGGGCTGGGTGGCGATCCAGTCGCTGCTGAAGAACGGCCTGTCGCGTGAGGCGGTGGTCCAGCAAATGGAAGCGCAGTGGAACTGCCGGGTGGAACTGGAAGATTTGAAGGCCGAGGTGTTTTCCTCGCCTGCGCGCTTGGTGCTGACGAACATGAACATCGGTCCGCGCGACGCCGAGGTGGCGAAGCCTCTGGCCCAGCGCGTGCCTATGCCGCAGGGCACAGGCTTTGTGCATGTGGACAGCGCGGTGCTGCAAGTGGACCTGCCAGCGCTGATGCAGAAGAAGGTGCATGTGCAAAGCCTCGGTGTCACCGGTGCTTATGTGCGGGATGATGTGAGCGTGGAAGGTGTGAGTGGCCTGGCGCAAATTTTCCTGCCACCGCCTTTGGCAGCGCCGCCATCCGCCGCGGCGGTGAATGCGCCAGCCAAGCCTGCCGCGAGTGAGTCCCCTGGCAGCGCTGGTGAAACGAAGACGGGTGAACCGGTGGCCATCGTGCCTCAGCCCGAAGCCGGCAGTGACTTGAGCCTGCGGATCGAGGAGATCTTGCTGGAGGGGGTGGTCCTGCATTTCCGCAACCGCCAGGCGAAGACGGTCAATGACGTAAACAAGCTGCGCCTGCGCATCAGTGATGTGGATGTGCAGCAGTCCAATCTGGCGGCGCACAACACGGCGAAGATTGAGCTGTCAGGTCAGGTCGTTTCCACGGGTCGCGCTCGCGTTGGCGAGGTGATCAAGGATGTGCCGGTGGCGAACTTTGCCTTCTCCAGCAGCGGCGTGGTGCAGCCTTACGAGGTGGACACGCGCCTGTTGAAGCCTTCGGCTACCTTGAGCGTGAAGCTGGACAAAGGCTCGGTCTTCGGCGGCACCAGCACGCTGGGTGAGGCCGCAGCGAAGGACAAGACCTTCGAGCAGATGAAGAAGAACTTCGGCATTGATGTCACGGATGTGGTGCTCGGCGGCCCGTTACAGGAGGAGGCGGTGATTGATGTGACGCTGAAGAGCAGCCGGGTGGAGTTCAGCAAGGACACGCGGTTCAGCTTTCCCGATTACGTGGTCACGCTGCGCCAGGGCAGCTGGCTGAACGCTGAGCAGGACACGCATGAGTCCCACCTACTGCTGGTGCCTTCTGAGGTCGTGGCCAAGCGGATCGTTGAAGGCGTGAAGACCAAGACCGGGGACGGGCTGGCTGACATGGCGCTGGGCATCTTCAACGACGGCAACGGCAAGCTCGCCTTTGACATCGTGTCCACCGGTCGTTTGTCCCGGCCCAAGTTCGCGCTGGGTGGCAAGGCGGGCCAGATCGAGCAGATGTTCAAGGGACTGGGCGGCGGCTTGCTCAAAGGCTTGCTTGGGCAGTGAAGAACGCGCTACAACATCGCCCATGTTTCGTGCTTTACTCCTGATTGCCCTTCTCACCTCCCTGGCTTGGTGGCTGCATGGGGAGCACCAGAGCGGGCGGTTTCGTGTGGTCGACGAGCGCTTTCTGGATGTGCTGCTGGCCAGCACGCGGGATGATTTCAAGCCTGATCCCGCCAAGGCCGGAGACGTGGTCTTCATCAGCCTGAACGAGGCGGACAAGGCGGAGTATGAAGCCTGGCCGCCGCTGCCGATCGACTACCAGATGATCTTGAAAGCCCTGGCTCCCAGCGAACCGCGCGTGCTGGTTGTTGCCGAGCCCCTGCATTGGCCCGAGCCGAAGCCGCCGTTTGTGGAGCAGCTGCCTGAGTCCTGGCTGAAGATCCCCAGCGTGATTCTCTCGGCCCGTGGCGTGTCGGAAGGAACGGCTGGCGCTGCGGCGGCCTTTGCCAAGGACTATCTGCCAGTGATCGGCCAAGTGCAGGGCGCAGTCGGACTGCTGCCAGTGCTGGCGGACCTGGGCGCGCGCCCGGACCCGGCTTTGCTGAGGCAGGCGGATGTGGGCGTGATCCTAGCTAGCAAAGGCGCGATCGCCGCGCGGTTGGGGGAAAGCACCGTGCCTTCGATAGAACTCCAGGCGCTGGTTCACGCCACGCGCACGCCCTTCAGCAGGGTGCGGTTGAACACCGGCCCGGGCGCGGGCTTGCACCTGGGGGATGAAATTTTTGTGCCACTGACGCATGAGGTGGCCCTGCCGCCGGGCGAGACTGCCGTGCCGGAGATGAACGCGCTGGACCTGATCACCGCGTCTGTGACGGGGGAAGACGCCGAGGTGCTGAAGATCCTGGGCAAAGAAAAAGTGCTGATCCTGGGCGCGGGCGATGCCGCCACCCGGCAGCGGGTGCAGGCCTTGGCGGCTGCGTTGAGCCTGCCGCGCCTGCGCGTGCTGAGCGCCGTGGAGCAGTTCATCGCCTGGGGCGTGGCGGGGCTGCTGGCCTTGTCACTGCTCACTTTGCCAAAGCAGAAAGCCCTGGTGCGGGCCTTGTTTTACCTGTTCCTGGCCATCACCGCCAGCTACCTAGCCTTCCAAAATGGCCGTCTCTGGTGCCCGCCCGCCATCCCGGCGGCGCTGCTCGTGGCGGGCGGATTGTTCGCCCGGCTGTTCGGACGCGCGGCCGATACCGCTGTTGACTCGGCCCCCGCCACACCCTAACGGGGCGTTACACATACAATGAGGTTACGCAATCTGACCGGCCGCTTAGCAATTGGGCCCAACTCCTACCTGATCGAGTCAGGGGACCAACGCATCATTCTCGACTCTGGCATGGACCCCAAGGCCGAGGGTATTGATGCCCTGCCCAACCTGTCCGCCGTGAAAACGGACAGCGTGGATGCCATCGTGGTCTCCCACGCCCATCACGATCACATCGGCTCCCTGCCCATCACGCAGCGCCGCCAGCCCAAGGCCCCGGTTTACATGACCGAGTTCACCGGTGAGGTCGGGGCCGCCATGCTGCACAACTCGGTCAACGTGATGACCAAGCAGCGCGCCGAGCTTGGCATCGTTGACTACCCGCTTTTCACCCATCGTGAGCTGGATGAGATTCATCAGAAGTGGCAATACCTGGCCCTGAAGAAGCCCTACCGTCTGGGTGGCACGGAGTGGGACTGCATGTTCCACGACGCTGGGCACATCTGCGGCTCAGTCGGCGTGCAGATCTTTGAGAACGGCAAGTCGCTGTTCTACACCGGGGATGTCAGCTTCGAGGCACAGACCTTGTCCATGGCCGCCGATTTCCCCGAGCAAGGGATTGACGTGCTGATCATGGAAACCACGCGCGGCGACTTCGCCCGCGCGCCGGAATACTCGCGCAAGGCCGAGAAAGAAAAGCTCGCCGCCATCATCCGCGACACTCATGCGGCCAACGGCTCGGTCTTGATCCCCGTGTTCGCCCTGGGCAAGACGCAGGAGACCATGCTCATGCTGCATGAGCTGCAGCGCATGGATTTGATTCCTGACATGCCGCTCTACATCGGCGGCCTCAGCACCAAGATCACCGAGATCACCGACCAGTTCTCCAGCAAGACCCGGCGTAACTACCCCGGCTTCAGCCTGATGGAAGACATCGACTTCCTCGTCGCGTCCAAGAAGTCCCGCAAGAAGCGCGAGATCGCCTATCAGAACCGCTGCATCTACGCGCTCAGCAGCGGCATGATGTCGGAGAACACCGCCAGCAACGGCTTTGCCCGCACCTTCCTCGACAACCCGAAGAACACGGTCGCCTTCGTCGGCTACACCGATCCTTCGACCCCCGGCTACCGCGTGCGCCACGCCAAGAAAGGCGACCGCGTGTCCCTCGATGAGCGCCTGCCGGACGTGACCGTCAATTGCCGCATCGAGAGCCTCGATTTCAGCGCCCACGCCACCCGCGAGCAATTGCTCGCCTACGTGCAGAAGGTGAACCCGAAGAAGGTGCTGCTCGTTCACGGCGACGAGCCCGCCCAGCTCTGGTTCCAGAGCGCCATCCAAGCCAGCCTGCCCGGCACCGAGGTCATCCGCCCCGTGCCGGATCAGTGGATTGAATTGTGGTAGGAGGCTTCAGCCTCAATCCACAAACATGAATTCGTTGCTCATCATGAGCGCCTGGGCCAGTTGCGTCAGTGGGCTTTGTGTCCGCTGACGGTTCAAGGGCCAGGCGTCCTTGCCGCAGAAGTCGAGGCGGGCGTGGGTGAGCATTTCGGTTTTGCCGTCGGGCTGCAGGCGATGAATCTCGGGCACCCAATCGAAGCTGTCGCTATCGGTGTTGCCGTTCTCGGAGCTGATCGCGAAGTCCAGCACGTCGCCTTTCTTGACCTCGATTTTGTCCAGGGCCATGGACGCGCGCTTCTGCTGTGGCGTGGCCATGGCTTCCTTCAGCAAGCCAGTGCGGCTGTTGATGATCAAAGCGCGCACGCCGTTGCCACGGTCCGTGTCGCGGCTGACATCGCCGAGGATGCGGATGGTGGCATCGAAAGGCGCGGTCCAGCGGCGGGTGACGACGAGGTCGTCCTTCGGCGCATGGCCGCCCTTCTCATGCAGCATGGCATGACCCCACTGGGCATTCGGCAGCTCTTCCGCCGGGCTGTAAGTGAGGCGCTTGTTCCTTTCCTTGAAGACGGCCAAGGGCTTCCAATCGGAGAGCGTGACCTTGCCTGCGGGATCGCGGCTCAGGCGATGTGTGCCATAGGTCCAGCGGAAGGGCTCGCTACCTTGGAGCGTTCCGGCTTCGGCGAGGAAGCGTTGGGCCAGTTCCACTTCATCGGGCTGCGGATCACGCAACAGCACGCGGTGATAGAGCGTCTGGATCGTTTGCGAGTCGGCGGTGCTGCCTTCGACGGGCAGCTTGGAAGACAAGGTGGCGGCCTGCTTCTGCATGAAGGGGCTGTTCATGAGGAACAAGGCCTGCTGCGGAACGGTGGTGACGAAGCGCTGTGGGCTGTGCGAGTCGGGGTTTGCGAAGTCGAACATCGCGGGCACCGTGGCCTGATCATAGCGATCGACGAGGTGATACAACGTGCGGCGGCCATCGACGCTGGGTGCGTTCAGCGGCACGGGGCGGCCGCCCATCGCGCCGGTGTTCAGCACGCCAGCGGCATTCACCACCGCGTCGCGCATCGCTTCATAGTCCAGGCGCTGGCGGTTGAAGCGGGTGAGCAGGTTGTTCTCCGCGTCCTTGGTGTCTTTCTCAGAAGTGCTCAGGCTGCTCTGCTGGTAGGTGGCGCTGGTGAGGATCATTCGGTGCAGCGTCTTCAAGCTCCAGCCTTCGTCCATGAACGTGGCGGCGAGGTAATCCAGCAGTTCCGCCTGCACTGGCTTCTCCGTTTGCACGCCGAAGTCGCTCGGCTGCGGCACCAGCGGCTTGCCGAAGTGCTGCATCCACACCCGGTTCACGATCACACGAGCGGTCAGCGGATTGTCGCGGCTAGCGACCAGTTTTGCAAACTCCAGGCGGCCGCTGCCGTCCGTGAACTTCTGCCCGCCGAGCACGCTGAGATTGCCGCGCGGAGCGACTTCACCGGGGCGGCCAGGATTGCCACGGATGAAGATGCGCACGTCATTGGGCTTCGGCTTGTCCACCATGACCATGGCGCGTGGTGGCGCGCCTTCGTTGGCTAGGTCGATGCGTTTCAGTTCATTGCTGAAGCGCACCACGGTATCCAAATCTTTGCGCGTGAGGAACTCGTCCATCTTCTCCACCGCCACGGAAAGCGGCGAGGAGGGGCGCATCAGCAGGTCATAGATCGGGTCCTTCTGGCCAGGGGGCGGCGGGTTCAGGTGCTTCGCAAAAATCGCGGCGTAGGTGCTGGCGACCTCGCTGAAATTCTTCGGTGCGGGCTTGCTGGTGAAGGCTTGCAGCACTTCCGGGTAACATTTGGCCTCGGGCTTGGCGAGACGTTGCAGCACCTCCGGGGCCTTCGTGGCGAACTCATTCTCAGGCAGCGCGGAGAATTCTTTCCAGGCGATGAGCGCGGCGTGCGGCGGGCCTTGCCAAGCCATGTCGGTGATCAAGCTCTGCCATTTGCGGGCAACCTTGTCGCGCAGCTGCAGCTGCCCGGCGCGGCCTTGATACGCCTCCTTCTCCAGCTTTTTGGCGCGCGTTTCCTGGACGAAGGCCAGGTAAGTGCTCATGCGCTCGGGCTTGCGGATGTCGTCGAAGACTTCTTTGCGAAACACCTGCCGCTTCGCATGCACCTTCTCAATTTCGGCAAGGTAACTGGCATGAGCAGTCTCGCTGGCGGGCTTGCCGATCACGGGCAGCGTTTCAGGAATCTCGCTGCTGCTGAACATGCTGTAGAGCGCGTAGTAGTCCTTGGCGGGGATGGGATCATACTTGTGATCGTGGCAGCGCGCGCAGGCCACGGTCAGACCCAGCAGGCCGCGCGTGGTGGCGTCGATACGGTCGTCCGTTTGCAGGTCCTTGCTGCCGATGAAGGTGTCGTTCACCGTCAGAAAACCGAGCGCCGCCAGATCACTGGCAGCGGGCTTCTCCGGGTTGCTCTCGGCGCTGCCGACCAGGCGATCCGCCGCCAGTTGCAGCATCACGAAGCGGTCATACGGCATGTCCGCATTCAACGAACTGACGACCCAATCGCGATAGGTGTAAGCATAGGGATAGCGGATGTCCTTGCCGGCGACCTGATAGCCCTCGGTGTCGGAGTAGCGGGCCACATCCAGCCAGTAGCGCGCCCAGCGTTCACCGTAGTGCGGGGAGGCTAGGAGGCCTTCGACCAAGTTGCGCACGGCGGACTGTGGATCGCGAGCGTGGGCGGCCTTGAACTGCTGCACTTCGTCATAGGTCGGCTGCAAGCCGGTGACGGTGAGATACAAGCGGCGTGCCAGCGTCGCGGCGTCGGCAGGCGGCGCGGGCTGAAGCCCGGAGGACTGCATCGTTTTCAGCACGAACGCATCGAGTGGGTTAGTGATGAGTGGTTGGTGTTTGGTTTCTGAGCCAGCCACTAACCACTTAGCACTCATCACTGGGATCTGAGGCTTCACTACCTTTTGAAAAGCCCAGTGCTCCTGCCACTTCGGCTTCTCATGCGCCACATCGCGGTCAGCGGGCCACGGTGCGCCCATTTGAATCCATTTCTCCAGCAGCGCGATCTGCTCGGGCTTGAGCGGGTCGCCCTTCTTGGGCATGGCTTCCACGCCGGGCTGGTGCTTGACGGCCTTGATCAGCTTGCTGGCCGCCGGATTGCCGGGGACCACGACCGGGCCGTAGTCGCTGCCGCGCGTGACGGCGCTCTGCGAGTCGAAGCGCAGGCCGTTTTCGTGGCGGTGCGAGTTGTGGCAGTCCGTGCAGCTCTCCGCCAGGATGGGGCGGATCTGCTTCTCGAAGAAGTCGATTTGGTCGGGCGGAAACGTCGCGGCGGTAGCGGCAGAAGCCGCCGCAGCCAGGGCGATGGTGAAACGGATGATCATGGGGGGTGAAAAACTATACGCGCAGGCGGCAGGCCTATTTCTCAGCGAATGGATGCAGGCTTGCCAGACCGCAAGGTATGCAGCATTTTCGATGCCCCTCCAAAAAACGAAACCTATTCTAACTCATGCCTACCTACGATTACGAATGCCAGGACTGCGGTCACCAGTTTGAGGCCAAGCAGTCGATGAAGGACCCGCACCTGACGGACTGCCCGAAGCCCGAGTGCAAAGGCCATGTGAAGCGCAAGATCGGCCTGGGCAGTGGATTGATCTTCAAAGGCTCCGGTTTCTACATCACGGACTACCGCAGCGATTCCTACAAGGCGGCGGCGAAGGCGGACTCCTCTGCCAGCTCTAGCCCAGCGCCCGCTCCCGCAGCTGCGCCAGCGGCCTCCACTTAGCCTTTCTGCGCGCGATGGCTTCTCCCTGGCTCAATTTGGCGCTGCTGGTTCCCCTGAGCGCGCTCGCCGCTGCTGCGGTGCTAAGCCATCAGACCCCGGATCTGTCGGCGATCCAAACCGTGGTCGAGCCCAAGGAAACGCCCATTGCCGATCTGCCCAGCCTGCTGGAGCAGACGGCCATTAAGCAGTCCAGCCAGATCGAGATTGGAGAAGGCGAACTCAATGACTATCTGGCGCGTCGGTTGAAGCCCAAGGCCTTGGGCTTTGGCAAGCTGGAGCGCGTGCTGGTGGATCTGCAGGACGGGCGATGCCGCGTGAACCTCTGCTGGATCGTGGCCGGGCATCGCACCGTGGCGGCGGTGGACCTGGGC
>Ga0164295_10001018_pt1 | contig 23253 bp, 15 predicted proteins | sample GEODES006metaG_FD_111798 | JGI IMG/M metagenome (GOLD analysis project Ga0164295, IMG submission 111798) | Oligotrophic lake water microbial communities from Sparkling Lake, Wisconsin, USA - GEODES006 metaG | ecosystem: Environmental > Aquatic > Freshwater > Lake | place: USA: Sparkling Lake... | reverse complement strand
GCTTCAGGAGGGTGCGCGGGGGAAGGCATGGGCAGGCAGAGAGCTAAGGGCAGAGGGCGAAGGGTCAAATAGCTTATCGCTGCAAATGATGATTGACCCTTTGCCCTGCGCCCTTAGCTCTTCGCGCCCATGCCCGCGCTCACCTCCTACACCAAGCCCTTGACACTCGACCAAGCCAAGAAGCTGCGCGGCATTCTCGATGGCCTGGGCTTCCGCTTTGAAACCAAGCCCTACTGCCTCTACGCAGGCACCAAGACCGGCTGCAACGTGCTGGTGTATGAAAAAGGGCCGAAGGTGCTGGTGCAAGGGAAGGGGACCGAGGATTTCGTGATCAACACGCTGGAGCCGCTGGTGCTGCAAAAGGCAGAACTCGGCTATGAAGAAGTGAATCAACCCGAGATGTTTCAGCCGCACATCGGCGTGGATGAAAGCGGCAAGGGCGACTTCTTTGGGCCACTCGTCATCGCGGGTGCTTATGTCGATTCACGCATCGCTCGCCAGCTCATGGACGTCGGTGTGATGGACAGCAAACGCATCGGCACGGACAGCAAAATCTTCTCACTAGCCAAGGTCATCCGCGAGATGCCAGGCATCGCGTTTGATGTGGTCATGATCGGGCCGGAGAAATACAACGAGCTTTACAAGAAGTTCGGCAACCTCAACCGCCTCCTAGCCTGGGGCCATGCGACCGTGATCGAGAACCTGCTCACGAAGCGCCCAGATTGCCCGCAGGCACTTAGCGATCAGTTTGCGAACCCTTCCGTGCTCAAGCGCGCCTTGGGCGAAAAAGGCAAGACCATCGAACTGCTGCAACGCACCAAGGCGGAAAGTGATCCCGCCGTTGCCGCAGCCTCAATTCTGGCCCGCGAGCGCTTCGTGAGCTGGATGGACCAAGCCAGCGAGCGCGGCGGCATCAAGCTGCCGAAAGGTGCCTCCGCCATGGTCAAGACCGCCGCGAAACAACTGATCGCCAAGCATGGTGCAGAAGCCCTGCCAAAGTTCGCCAAGATGCACTTCAAGACCTCTGCCGAGGTGCTGGGGCTGGACTTGGGGTTGAAGGACTGACTACTCCCTTCGCACCACATAAACGAAGGCGGGGGGCACGTTGCCCCACACGACCCGGGTGATGCTGAGCCTGCCCTGCTGGCTTTGGAGCAACTCGCGGAAATGACGGCCTTGCGACAGCTTGTGGAAGCCCCAGTAGGCGAAGGTGACGAAGCTGCCACCGGGGGCGAGACGCGGCAGCACGTGGCTGAGGATGGCCACTTGCAGAGACTCTGGAAAGGCCGTCCAAGGCAGGCCGCTGACGATGGCGTCGAAGCCGTCACCTGCGGGCAGATAGCTATCGAAATCAAACTCTTGCGCCCCAGCCTGCTCGAAGTGCAGTCCATCGAAGCGCTGGCGCAGGTTGCTGACGAAGACGGGGTTTAGCTCAATGCCGAGGAACTGGCAGGACTGGGGCATCACATCGTGAATCACCTCCGTGATCGCCCCCGTTCCTGGGCCCAGTTCCAGCACACGCTTCGCGTGGGGCACGTTCGCGGCCTCGCACATGCGGTGGGCGAGCGCGCGGGAGGAAGGCAGGACGGCCCCGGTTTCTTTCCAGTTGCGGAGGAACTCGCGGGCGAAGGTGACGGCTGACATGCTGCCGGTTCCTTATCGCGGTTGCACGGGTGCGCGAATGATTTTACTACTGCGCCGCGTTTGGAGCCTCGTTCGCCATGATTTGCCGCCTGCCTGTCATCCTACTCACCCTTTTGCTTGCCTCCTGCTCGGGAGAGTTGTGGACGATTGAGCTCAAGGACGGGCGCAAGCTGATCGCCACCAGCACACCGCAATTCCAACGCAAGACCGGCTACTATCAGTATGAAAACCAGCATGGTCGCGACGCCCTGGTGCAGGCGGAGGAGGTGATTTTGATCACCAAGGAGCGATGAGTCGGCGGCCCTTGATTCTTGCCTCGGCCTCGCCGCGCCGGGTGCAACTGCTGCGCGAGGCCGGGTTTGATTTTGAAGTCGTCGTGCCCGCTGTGGATGAGGCGCATGACCCCTCGCTAACCTGTCAGGCGCTGACGATTGCCAATGCAGAACTCAAGGCCCAGGCGGTGTTCGAGCAGCGGCCTGAGGCCGTTGTTATCGGCGCGGACACGCTGGTTTACATCGACGATCATCCTTTGGCCAAGCCCGCCGACATGGACGACGCGCGCGCCATGCTACGCCGCCTTTCAGGCCGCACGCATCAGGTCTGCACGGGCGTCGCCGTGGTGAGTGCGGACGAGGTGAAGGCCTTCGCCGTGATCACGAACGTCACGTTCAAAGAGCTCACGGAGGACGTCATCGCCGACTACCACGGGAAAGTGAATGTGCTCGATAAAGCGGGTGGTTACGCGGTTCAGGAGCATGGCGACTTGATCGTGGAGCGAGTGGAAGGTTCGCGCACGAATGTGATCGGGCTGCCGATGGATGAGGTGAGCGCCGTCTTGACCGCTTTGTGAGTGCGCACTAAGCAGTGCAGTTCGACATGAAGCCCTACTACATCACCACCGCGATCGACTACACCAATGCAGCGCCGCACATCGGCCATGCTTATGAGAAGGTGCTGGCGGACGTGATGGCGCGGTATCAGCGGCTGGTGGGCAACGAGGTTTACTTCCTCACCGGCGTCGATCAGCACGGGCAGAAGGTGCAAAAGAAAGCTGCCGAGGCGGGGCAGGAGCCGCAGGCCTTTGTCGATGGTGTGACCGCGCACTTCACCGCGCTGTGGGAGAAGCTGGGTGTGCACTACGACGGATGGGCGGCGACCACGGCGGAGCCGCACAAGAAGGTGGTGCAGGCGATTCTGACCAAGCTGCACGATGCCGGGCAGCTCTACAAAGCATCGCGTCATGGCCATTACTCGGTGCGTCAGGAGCAGTTCCTCACGGACAAGGAGCGCCGCGAAGACGGCACCTTTGGCGAGGAATGGGGCGAGGTGATCGAACTCGAAGAGGCCAACTGGTATTTCAAGCTCAGCGAGCACGTCGAGTGGTTGAAGGCTTACATTCGAAGCCATCCTGACTTCATCTTCCCGGCCTTCCGTGCGAACGATGTGATCAACGCGCTGGAAAGCGGCTCGGTGGATCTTTGCATCTCGCGGCCCAAGGAACGCCTCACCTGGGGCATCCCGCTGCCGTTCGATCCTGACTTCGTGAACTACGTGTGGTTCGATGCGCTGGTGAACTACATCAGCTTCGCGGGTTACCTTGCCGATGAAGTGGGCAACACCGGACTGCCGGACTTCAAGAAACTCTGGCCGGCGAACGCGCACATCATTGGCAAGGACATCCTCAGCCCGCCGCACGCGATTTATTGGCCCACCATGCTGCACGCGATGGGCTTCAGCGATGACGAGATTCCGCAGCTCATCGTCCATGGCTGGTGGAACCTGCGTGGTGGCAAGATCAGCAAGAGCCTGGGCAATGTGATCGACCCGAACGTGTTGGCCGACACCTTCACGCCCGATGGTCTGCGCTTCTACCTGATGAAAGACATTGCTACTGGCTACGATGCCGACTTCAGCGATGAGCGCATCCTGATGGCCTACAACAAGGATCTCGGCGGTGGCTTGGGCAACCTGCTTAACCGCTCACTGAAGATGGCCAACAACTACCGTGGCGGTGTGTTGAAGATCGGCAGCTACGACGATGAAGTCTGCGCTTCATTGCGCACCATCACCGCTGAAGCCGAGGCCGCTTATCCATCCAAGATGGAGTCCTGGGCGATCCACCAAGGCATCGAAGAAGCGTGGAAGATCGTGACGGCTGCGAATGGCTTCATCGAACAGACACAGCCCTTCAAGCTGGCCAAGGATGAAGCGCAGGCCGCGCGCCTGGATGCGGTGCTGCATCACCTGGCCGAGTCGATTGCTCACGTCACCGTGCTGCTCAATCCGATCATGCCGACGATGTGTGCGAAGATTCGCGAGCAGCTCGGCTGGGCCTTGCCCGAAGGCTTCAAGCTCAGCGACCTGAAGTGGGGCCTGCTGCCCGATGGCCACAAGCTTGGCGAAGGCGTGCCGCTGTTCCCGCGTGTGGAGATCAAGGAATCGTGATGCGCAAGGGTGGCGTGCCACGGCGCAAGTCACGCTGCAAACTGCGCTAGGCCGCAGCCGTTTCTTTCGGCCTTCATGCGCTCTCACTTGTTGCTGCTCAGCCTTCTGCCGCTTTTTTCCGCCGGGGCGGAGGATGCGTATGAGCAAGCACCCATCTTCTATTCGGAGTCACGCCCAGACGACGCGGCCATGCGCCTCGAGCGCCTGCAAGAAAAGGGCAAGGCAAGCATCGACCGCAGCACGCACTGGGCGGCGCTGCATTCTTTGCTAAAGCACTTCCGCATTCCCGAATCCTCACAGGTGATGGTCTTCAGCAAGACCAGCAAGCAGAACGATCGGATCAGTCCGGCCACCCCCCGCGTCATTTATTTTGGCGACGAGGCCTATGTCGGCTACTCCGTGGGCGGCGCGATGGAGGTGGCCACGATTGATCCGAAGCTGGGTCCCGTTTTTTATCTGGCCGATCCTGACACCCCGCCTGAAAAGCCGCTGCGATTCGTGCGTGACCAGAGCTGTCTGAGCTGCCATGGCGGGCCTTTTTCGCCGGATGTGCCTGGGTTGCTGGTGCGCTCGGTGTGTCCAGATGAAAGCGGCCACCCGATCATGAGCCAAGGCAGCCGTGTGGTGGATACCACGACGCCCTTCGAGCAGCGTTGGGGCGGCTGGTATGTCACCGGCAAGCACGGCAGCCTGGTGCATCAAGGCAATGTCGTAGCCTCGGAGAATGGCGAGAGTGTGGTGCTGGACTTGAAGCCTGGGCAGAACCTGACGAGCCTGGATCACCTGTTCGACACCTCGCGTTATCCGCGCAAGACCAGCGACATCGTGGCGCTGATGGTGCTGGAGCATCAGACCAGCACGCAGAACGTGCTGACCAAGGCCAACCACGCAGCGCTGCGGGCCATGCACATGCAGCAGAGCCTGCAAAAGGAGCTGGGCGAACCGGTGCTAGCTGAGCCCACGGGCACCGCGCGGCGCATCATCGACCACTGCGCCGATGACGTGCTGGACGCGCTGCTGTTCAAGGACGAGGCAGCCTTGCCCGAGGGCGGGATCGAAGGCAGCGCGGAATTCCAGACCGCCTTTCTCGAACAAGCCAAGCGCAGTCGCGATGGCCGCTCGCTCAAGGACTTCCAACTGCTCACACGCCTGTTCAAATACCGGTGCAGCTACTTGATTCATGGCCTCACCTTTCAGCATCTGACAGCACCGCTGAAGCAGACGGTGCTGGCGAGATTGAATCAGGTGTTGAGCGGCCAGGATGCGACCCAACGCTATGCCTACCTGGGCGAAAGCGAACGTCGGCATATCACTCGCATCCTGGTCGAGACGCTGCCTGACCTGCCTGCGGAGTGGCGTTGATTCGAACAGAATGGGTGGCTGGGCGTCTGAATCCGCCTTGTGATCTGGGCGTAGATTCCGCTATCCTGCCGCTATGAAAACACTCCTCACTCTCGTCCTGGTGCTCATCGCAGGATTCTCCTCGGCACAGTTTGGCAAGTCAGCGCTGCACGACGAACCCGGCACCCTCACGCTGGAGGGAAAGCTGTCCAAGCCGATTCGTCTAACGGTGAAACAGGAGTCCACCATCTACTACCATGCCATCATGGACCGCGCGCTGGGCACCATGGCGGCGGGCACGCCGGTCACGCTGGTGGCCATGTCCGACATGGCGTATCGTGTGCGCGGTCGAGCCCGCCATGGCGATGTGGCAGGCTGGATGAAACCGGAGGACTTGATCTTGCCCGACCCGCAACTGCCACAGAAGTTGAAGGCCTTCTTTGACCGCCAGCAGAAGGTCCAGGTCTTGATCGAGAACCATCAGGTGGGCATCGGCATGACGCGGGAAGAAGTGCAGCAGTCGCTTGGCAAGCCCACGCGCACCACCAGCAGGCTGACTGCTGCCGGACGCGAGGAGCGGCTGGAGTATGCTGTGTTTGAGAAGGTGCCGCAGACGGCGGTAGGCCGCGCGCCGGACGGCCAGCTGGTGCAATCCGTTGTCTACGTGAAGGTCGAAGTCGGCACGCTCACCATCAGCTTCAAAGACAGCGTGGTGGAGGCCATCGAGGAGACGAAGGGCAATCCTCTGCGTGGCAACGGCGTGCAGATGGTGCCGGTGCCGATCATGGTCTGGTAGAAGCAGTTAAACTATTTCTTGCCATCGTTTGACTGGCTCGCGGGCTTGCAGCGCAATAGTTGGGGCGTTTCAGTCGAGAGACTCACCATTGAAGCTCGCACTTGCGTTTACACGGCGCAGGTGGTCTGCCGGTTGAGAACCATCCCGCGCATCGCGTCATTGACGGCCAGGGGCCGCAGCAGATTGAGGGCTGCTTTCACCTGGTCGGCGTCGCAGCGGGTGGAGTCGTGCACGAACAGAATGTCCGTGGCCATCGGGGCCAGTTGGGCGACATCGGCGAAGCCGCGCAGCAGGGAGGCACCATCCATGATCACCCAGTCCATGCCCTGCGCATCGGCCCTGCCAATCCAGGCCCGGTAGCCGTCGATCAGATCGCTCATCTCATACGAGGGCAGATCATGGGCTGGCAGCAGGTAGAGGTTCGACTGGCCGTAGCGCAGGGTTTCCAGGTCGTTGGTCCAGGAGCTGTAGTCTTCGGCCTGGGGGAACCAGTTTTGAATGCTGGGTGCCTCAGGATTGCATTCCATCAGGAACACGCTCCGTCCCACCGTGCACAGCGCCGCCGCCAGCGCGGAGGCCAGCAGGCTTTTGCCTTCACCAGGGTTGGCGCTGGTGATCAGCAGCACGCAGGCACCGCGCCGTTGCGAGCGCCGCTTCTCCAGCAGGCCGGCAATCTGGTTGATCGCGTTGCCGCCATTGAGCGGCGCGGGATGCAGCAGCTCGCTCAGCTGGATGGGGCCTTCCCCGGCCATCAACTCGGGAATCGAGGCCAGCACTTGCGTCTGTGATGAACTCACCGCCGAGGCATGGCGGGGCAGCTCAATGTGGCTGATGGTCGGCGCGGGTGCTGTCTGGAACGGGCTGGGCTGCGCCGCAGAATGAGCGGCAGGGGCGTGCCGGTCGCGGCTGGGCACTGAGCCTGAGAGGAGGGGTAGCACATGGTCACGGGCCAGCCCAACGCCGACAGGAACACCGAGAGTGACGAGGCCAAACAGCATCATCGACGCGACCAGCGCGATGGATTTTTTCGGTGACACCGGCCCTTCCGGCGGCACGGCGATGTCTTTCACATTGAGATTGGAGGTGCCACGCAGTTCACTGGCCAGACGTGCGCGATCCATGTGCTTGCTGAGTTCGGCGTAGAGCGAGCGCAGGCTTTCGACCTGGTCGTTGAGCTGCTTTTGACGCACCCGGTTCGGACTCTGGTCAAAGGCTTCGCCACGCGCGTTGCTCAGCAGGCGGGTGAACTGCTCATGCTCGCTGCGCAGACGTTTCTCATCGCTTTCCGCCGCCTGCACAATGGCTTCGATGCGCACCCGGTTCTCGGCTTGCAACCGGATGATTTCGCTGTTGGCCTGCACCAGCTTGGGGTGCTGCGGCCCGCACCACTCCAGCAGGGCATCGCGGCGGGACTTGGCGTCGTTGAGCTTTTTCTGAATCTCCACGATCTGCGAGTCATCGCCCAGGCCCTTGATACCAGCCACGTCCAGGCCCTGGTCGAAGGCCGTGCGCAGCTGGCGCACACGTTCGGTGGAGCGCAGCAGTTCCACTTCCACATCCGCGCGTGCTTTCTCGAAGTTTTCCGCTCGCATGGTGCTGAGATCGCCGCCGGAGTTGGACTTTAGCAAGTCGGCTTTCTGGTTGAAGGCGGACATCTCGGCCTCGGCCTTGTCGAGCCTCTGCTTGGCATCGTCCACCTTCGCTGTGAGCTGGACGAAGGCGTCTTTGGCCGACTGCACGCCGTCGTCCTCGACATACTCGATGTAGTCCTGCACGTAGTGGTTGGCTAGGCTGGCCGCCACGAGCGGGCTGCCGTCGCGCACGATGATGCGCAGGATGTGGGACTCCTTCACCGGCTCCACGCGAACGGCCTTGTCGATCTTCAGGGCGAAGATTTCCTCGGGCGGCATGGCCTTCGGCGGGCCTTGCAAGCCCATGGCGATCATCACACGGCTTTTCATGCCCAGCTCGCCGGAGCCGGTCAGGTAGGCTTCCATCTCATCCTGGGGCAGCTTCTTGAACAGGTAGTCCATGAAGCGGCGCGTCTTCAATCCAGTCCGATGATTGTTGATAATTTGAGGTGCGCTCAGCTCGGTCAGGCCGCCGCTCTGCTTGTCCATGATCAGCAGCGAGTTTTCCTGGATGTGCACTTCCAGCTTGGCCTCGGCTTCGAAGACCTTCGGGCCGAAGCCCAAAAAATACAGGGTGGCAGCGGCCAAAGGCAGGGCGGTGGCCACTCCGAGCTTCCAGTAGCGCCGGAGGTAGCCGATGACGTCTGCCACGCTGATGATGGTAACTTCCGGATGGCTGGCTACCGGTGCAGGCGGTGGTGGTGCGTAGCTGTGGGCGGCTGGCGGTGTGTAGGCATACAGCGCCGAGGTCGTGCGCGTGGGCTCCACCGGCTGAAGAGCCGTGGAGGATACGGGCACGATGGAATGCGGCGAAGGCATGGTGGGGGTGGGGTCCAGAGTTCTCATGCGGTCAAAGCCACAGGAGTGGCGGGAAATGTCTCACCTGCGGCGCGGTGCTCAAGCCCCATCTCGCGGAGAATCAAAGCATTCACCAGACGAACGTCGAACACCTCCTCGGCCAGCTTCCGGCTTTCGCGGCCATGCACGGGCAGGCTTTCCGGGTGTTGCAGATAATGCTCCATGGCCTGCACCACAGCATCGACATTCCGGGGTTCGACCAGGAAGCCGTTGTGGCCCTCGCGGACGGGTGCCTGGGCCTCGCGCTGGGCTTCCCCGGCTGGCGTCAAATGAACGCATTCCCGTGCGCCCACGCTATCGGTGGTGATGACCGGCTTGCCCATGCTGAGCGCCTCTAGCGTGGCGTGTGGCACGCCTTCGCGATACCAGGTGGGCAGCGCAAACACATGCTTGTCACGCAGCGCGCCCGCCACATCCCGGACCATGCCGTGATGCTGCAGCAGGCCTTCCGCCACCCAGCCCTGCACCTGCTCTTCGGTGACGCGGTTCGGGTTCGGATCAAACGGACCAATCAAATGAAACTCCGCCTTCGGCCAGCGCTGGCGCACGAGGCGCGCTGCCTCGGCGAAGACTTCCACGCCCTTGCTGACCAGTAGTCGGCTAACAAGAACAAACCTAACAACGCCATCTTTGAGGCCGGGATCATCGTCCATCGGCACCCAGGGAAACTCATCCACATTCACCCCCGAGCCGGCGGTGACAAAGGCTGGCACACCTGCAGGCAGGATGTTCAGCTCCGTGAGCAGGCGATGGTCATCCTCGTTCTGCATGAAGATCACATTGGCCCGCTTCAGCGCAAAGCGGTGCAGCGCCCGTGAGGCGAAGCTTACCACTTTCTGCTTCAGCGTCTCCGGCTTCACAAAGGTAAAGCCTAGTCCCGGCAGCAGGGCATAGATGCGCGGCACACCAGCCAGCGCCGCCACCACGCAGCCATAGACGACGCTCTTGATCGTGTAGGCGAAGAGCGCATCCGGCCGCTCGCTGCGGAACAGACGCCACATGTCGGTCAGCGTGTCCACATCACTCATCAGATTGACGCGGCTGCGCACCATGCGGATCGGGCGATGGCGGCCGCCAAACGATTGCACGAACTCGCGGACATGCGGGTAGTCTTCCGCTGCTGAGGTGACCACTTCGCAGTCGCAGGCGGCCATGTCGCGAATGAGATCGCCACGGTGATAGACCAGCGTGTTGGAATCGGCGGTGAGGACGACCACTTTCATAAGGGCGGTGACTCTGGGTAGCGGGATGGATGTCCCTGGATCTTGCGTTTGAAGTGTCGAGTCAGCATGAACAGCAGCGCTTTCGGGCGGCGCGGGTTCATGCATTCCAGGTGCAGAAGGTGGGTGACCCGGCTGGACCACACCTGCTTGTAGGCCTGCTCGCCGGCCAAGTGATCATACTCCTTCAGCTCGCGCTGGATGGCGTTTTGCATGGTCCAGCCCAGGTTCAGATTGCCCACAGACAGGGCCGACCGCCGCTCGTCAAAACCGGACTGGTAGTCCCAGTAGCGCTGGTTGTGGATGAAGCCGTAGCGGGCGGCGGCGGGCTGTCCCTCCGCGTGCAGCAGCGAGATCATGATCTTGCCTTCGGACATCCAATCCTGGGCGAGCTGGCGGTGGAAACTCATGGCTTTCTCAGTGATGAAACTGCTGTCCACGTCGGTGAAACGCTGCCGGTGCAGGTCAATCAGAGAATCCATCGCCGCCTGCACGGGAAGGTCCCGCCCGCCCACCAGCGCCTGGCCAGCATGCTGGCTCATCAGCTTTTTCCATTTGGAGCGGAAGTCATTGCGGCGGTTGCCCGACAGCACCTGCGCCATCAACTCGTCCCACGTGTCCGGCAGGGCCAGCACATGATTGATGTGGGGAGCGCTGCGGTGCTCCGCCCGGCCATGAGCTTCCAGCAGCCGCATCAGGTGCGGTAGGTTAGGAGACAACGCTGGCAACGCGGGCAGGTCCACCACGTCCCACTCTCGGCGCAGCTTCGAGATGAGCGGGCTGAACTGCGGCACCAGCTCTTGCTCACGCCCGCGTGGCACCAGAAAATCGAGGCCTTCCGAGACCACCTCGCCGAGACCACCGAGCAGGGTGAGATGGCGCAGGTGGCGGCGCGGACCGGATTGATCGTTGCCGATGACGAAGGGTGCAATGGCCACGATGCCCCCTGTGGAGATGTCCCTGAGCACGCCAATGCGCAGGGCGAAGAGATCGCGGTAGTGCCGCCACCACAAGCGCGCCCAGTCCCAGGTCAGAAAGGGCGTGGTGATCGCCGATAGCTCAAGCAGTGCTCTCCAGTGCGGCTCCAGCGCGAGGAAGGTCGGCTCGCTGCGAATGATCTCAAGGCGCAGGCTGGACATCAGGTGGCCACCTCCTCGACCATGATTTCAGAGGTGGATGCCGTGCGGCGGCGGAAGGCGCGCAGCATGCGGAACATGGCGGCGGTGAGGCTCATCCAGTTGAAGGCTTCCAAATGCACCACTCGGCGTGTGTGGGTGGACCACTCCTGCTTGTAGCGCTGATCACCCGGCAGGTGATCCATCGTCTGGATGCCGCGCGCCATCAGGTGTTGCGCGGTCCAGCCGAGCACGAGCCTGCCAACGCAGAGCTTGGCATAGGCAGGGTCAAAGCCGGCCTGGTAGCACCAATACTTGCCGTCGAACACCAAGCCATAGCGGGCAGCCACCACCTTGCCATCCGCCTCGATCAAGGTGATCAAGGCACGGCCGTCCATGGCCCAGCGGCGCAGGATTTCGCGATGCAGCTGCTCCATGGACGCGTTCAGAAACACGCTCTTCTCGTCTTGGAAACGCAGGCCATGCACGCGCCACAATTCATCGAATGCGACGTCAGGAGGCATCTCCACACCACTGATCAAGGCCCGGCCCTGGTGTTCCTCCATCAGCTTCTTCCACTTGGAGCGGAACAGCACCCGGTCCTTGCTCTTCCAGAGCGCCAGTTGCTCGTCCCACGTCTTGGGCAGCGAGAGCATGAAGGACTGCTGCGGCGCGAAACGCTCTCCATGGCCGAGGAAGCTTTCCAACGCGATCTTGATGAACGGCAGGTTGGGCGACTCTTCATGCATTGACGGCAGATCAATGGCATCCCAGTGCAGCTGCACGCGGCTGAACAGCTCGCACAGCAGCGGCGTGAGCAAGGGCTCCAGGCCCTGCGGCACGATGAAGTCCATGCCCTGCGAGCCATCTTCGCCCAGGCAGCCGAGGAAGGTCAGATGGCGCATCACCCAGCGTGTGCCCACCGGCTGGCGACCGATGATCATGGGGGCAATCGCGAGCGGCTCGCCTTTGAGCGAGTCATCCACCACGCCGATGCGCAGGCGGCACTGGTGCGAGTGCAGGCTCCACCACACGCTGCACCAGTCCCAGGTCATGAACGGTGTGCGCACTGCGCTGCGGGCTAGAAGGCGATCCCAGTGCGGTTGCAGGGCTTGAAAGCCTTCTTCATTGTCAACGACGCGCAAGGTCCAGCGCTGCGCGGTGCTCGATGATAGCACATCTGCTGGCTGAGGCTGAATGGCCAGTGAGTCGCTTGCTGCAAGAGTGGAGTCGAGCTTGCTCATTTTTGCGCGGGTCGTTGCGTGTTTAGCTTTTCCAACGTGCTGCCCAGCTTCTCGCGTGCCTCGAACAGCGCGGCGGTGTTGTCATTCCAGTCGCCGAAGCCCCGGGCAAAGGTTTGCCCGGCTTCCATGGCGAGGTTTTTGAAGCCCCGTTGCGACAGCAGATGGATGTAATCATAGTCATCCGCGCTCTCTCTCAGCCATTTCAGGCGCAGTGAAGCAACCGGTCCTTCCTGCCCGTGACGTTGAGGAAAGGCCGGGTAGATGAGCTGGCCGTCGCCATTGTAGACCTCGCTGTTGTCATGCGGGTAGGTGCCTGCGTCGCTCCAAACATCAAAGCCGCCCTCGGGCCAGAACGAGGTGTCCCAGTAGGTGATGCCAGTGACGCCATGCCTCGGCATCAGCCAGGCCAGAATGCGGTAGTTCATCGGCGGATAATCGGTCAGCCACACGGGCGGCTGGCTTTCGAAGATCTGGGCGGGGTGATTGTGCTTGGCCTTCCATTCCTCCGGTGCCTGCACCAGCGCGGTGTAGGTCCAGACCTCCTCGCCCGCCTTCAATCGCTTCGTGATGTCGAGCGTCGGCTTCGCCGACTCCAAGTCCTGCCACACCGCGCTGACATGCGCGGACCAGATGTCCACGCCACTGACCAGCGAGCCCCAGTCTGCTTCGTCAGGCGTGGGCTGTTCGGTGATCAGCAGGGGCACACGGATGTCGTGCTTGTCCTTCAACTCGCGGAAGAACTTGCCCCACTCGCGCGCATGTTCATACGCGGGCTTGGAGTTGGGCTCGTCCAGCTCGCCGAAAATCTTATACAGCCGGTCGGCGCAGCCCATTCGTTCGCAGATGCGGTAGTAGCGCAGCACGTAAGCCATCGCTAGATGGCGGTCCTTGCCCAGCGGATCGCCGAGGGGCCAGGTCTCCCAAAGCGGCAGGCCCACCATGCCAGCACCGCGTTGCAGCAAGTGCTGGCGCAGCGCGGCCTCCATGCGCTGAAAGCTGCCGTCGCTGAGCGGGTCCTGGTCATCGGGATAGGTCGCCCAGGCCTCGTGCGGACTGAGCCGGTGCTCCACCAGCATGTCGTAGTAGGCATCCAAGATGTGCTGCAATCTCGGTGGCGCGGTGGAGGCTTCGGGGTCAAAGCCATGCACCTTGGCGAGGCGTCGCCAGACCAGGAAGATGGAGCTTTTCAGCGCGGGCAGGCGTGGCAGGGAAAAGTCCCAGACCTTCAACGTGAACTCTGTTTCCAGACGCTGCCCAGAGGCGAGCACCGCCGCGAGCTTGCCCTGATAAAGTCCCGGCTTCGCGTCCGGCGGCACATAGATGTCCACCCAGAACGGCTGGCTTGCCCGCGCGAGCTTGGGCAAGGTCTGGGCGGGGAAGTTTTGCGGTGTCAGCGCATCGGGATAGTCGCCAGGTGGCAGCGGCGCAGCCTCGGAGCTATTCTTCACCTGCACGTAGTGCTCCCGCAGCAAGACCGGCGCGGGGATCAAGGCATCGCCAGGGCCTTGCAAACTGGTTGCCGTCAGTCGCACGCCTTGCACATCGTCAGGCACACCCGTGACCACGGCTTGCAGCGCTTCCCACTCGCCCTTCGCCGCATGAATCAATGGCTCCCACAACGACGGCGAGCGCTCGCGCATCACGCGATCCATGGAATGCGTGAGCCAGATCGCGGTTGCGGCGCGGGTTTCCTGCGCCTGGCCTGGCATTAGCAATCCAAAGCTGGCAACCAAGGCAAGGTATCGCATTTTCATGCCGCCACCTCCTCGTAAACGTCCATGAACTGCCTGGCTGCGCGCTCCATGCTGTAATCAGCGAGCGCTCGCGCTCGGCTCTTGCCTGCCAAAGCCGCCCGCTCATCCGCACTCAACGCCAGCCTCTTCAACCAGCCTGTGGCCAGCGCGGTCTCATCGCCGCACGGCACCACGTCGCCAAGATCCTTGAGCATCGCCGCGCAGTCACCGGCCGCCGTCGTCACGCAAGGAACGCCCGTGGCCATCGCCTCCAGCACCACATTCGGAAACGCCTCGGAACGGGAGCAGAGCGTGAAGACATCGAAGGCTGGATAGTAGCGCTCCGTCGCCGAACCAAAGGGCACGAAGCGCACCTGGTCGCACTTTGGAAGGGCTTCAAAGCAAGCGCGCGCGGCTGGATAAAGCTCCTCCGCGCGCCCACCGACGAGCACGCAATGCAGGTCCGCACGCTGCGTCTGCGCGATGACTGCGGCTTGGAAGAAGCACTCCAAATCTTTGACCGGATGAAAGCGCCCCACGAAGCCCACGACGGGCGCTTCGGATGGAATGCCAAGCTGCGCGCGCGTCTCATGCCGCGTCGCCTCATTGGGTGCGAAGCGCTGCGCATTTACCCCGTTCGGCACCCACACCATCTTGCTGCGAGGATAGCCCATCGCTTCATGCACGTCGATGGCCACCGTGGAGTTCGCGATGATCTTCGTCGGTAGCAGCTTGGAACTCCAGCGCAGGGCTTGAAGGAAAAGAAACGTCTTCAAAGCGCTGTCGTCGGGATTGCGGTGCACCTCCGTTGCCCGCACGCCCCACACCACTTGAGGCACGCCCGCCGCATAGGCCGCGAGCCCGCCGATGAAGTCCGCGTGATGCATCCAGGTCTGCACCACATCCGGTTGCTCCTGTGCAATGATCCTCCGCACAGCCAGCCACACGCCGGGCTTCAGCAGCGCCGTCGCGTTCAGATCATGAATGATGGAGCCCATCGCGCGCAGTTCCTCGGCGAAGACTTCATGCGGATGCACGCGCACCACGACGATCACCGTTTGCCAGCGCGAGCCCTGCATGTTCGCGACCAGACTGCGCAAGAAATTCTCCGCGCCCCCGCCGCCGATGCCGGTGATGAAATGCAGCACTTTGCGTTCCGTGCTCATGCCGCACCTCCCTTCACCAGACCACGCCATCCGAGGCGTGCCTGACGCAGCCGCTCCATGCAGCCGGAGACCATCGCCTCCAGCAGCAGCGGCGATTCCGGGCTGCCATAGCGTGGCAGGGCCATGACCTCGTGATGCGGATGCACAAAGCCCGCGTGCATGGTGAAGGCGGCCTCAAAGCCAGCTTCGGCGAGCAGGCGCTGCGTGTCCGCATCGAAGTCGCCTTCCATACCATTCGGATACGCAAAGACACGCGGCTGCAGTCCCAGCTCCGCCTTCATCCGAGCCGTGCAGGTCTGAATTTCCTGGGCTTCGACAGCCGCCTCGCAGCGGCCCAGCACGGGATGCGTGTGCGTGTGACCACCGAGTTCGATGACACCGCTGGCCTGCATCTCGCGCGCCATGTCCCAGGTCATCGGTTGCAAGGCCGCAGGCAAAGGATCGCCTGGGCGCACCTGCACGCCTAGCGTGCGCTCAATCTCCTCCAGGCTCTGCGCCATCGCCGCTTGCGATTGCTTTTTTACATGGGCGCAGAGCTTCCCATAAGTCGCGCGACGCTGCTCACGCGAGTCCAACGGCAGCTCGAACGAAGCCCAGGCCAGACGCTTCTGCTGCGTCCGTGCCAGGGCCAGCTCCAGCCGCACAAACCAGGGCAGCACCACGCCATCCAAGTAAACCGTGGTCAGAAAAATCGTCGCAGGCAGGCCCAGCCGTTTCAGCACCGGAAAGGCGAGGTGGTAGTTGGAGGCATAGCCATCATCGAAGGTGATCGCCACCGCGCGCTTCGGCAGGGCAGCTTCGCCGTGTTGAGCCTTCACCACATCCTGCGTGCTGACGACGCGGTAGTGCTTCGCCAGATGCTCGCAGATCTGCTCAAAAAAGCCCACAGCCACATGCTGGTCCACATCCAGCAGGTCCGGCTGGTCCACCGAGCCATCACGCATCCCGTGAAAGGTCAGCACGCACGCCGGAGCGGGCCGCCAGCGCCGCGACAGCAAGGACAGCCCACTCCGCGCCGAGAAAAGCGCGGCTGCCGTCCCCAGGTTGCCACCGGGGAGAAAGCTGAGGCTGGAGGTGGACATCTCAATAATTTTACAATCTTTATAATTATTGCCAAGGCAATGTTATGGGGAATTGAGGAGCTGGAGGCACTGGGACAAAATAGTTGCTCGGCCTATCGATCGATCCGCCCCCAGGCTTTGACCTCAAAACACAATCAAACTGCGCGCCACCTCGCCGCGAAGCAGGGCCTCGTAGGCTTCGTTGATCTGCTCCAGCGGATAGGTGCGGGTGATCAGCTCATCGAGCATCAGCTTCCCGGCGCGATGCATGTCCATGAGCATGGGCAAGTCCTGCCGTGGCCGTGTGGTGCCGTAGAGGCTGCCGATGAGCGACTTCTCGGCATACACGAGGTGGTTCACATTGATGGGGGCCCGCACGTCGGCGCGGGAGATGCCGACCACCACGCACTTGCCGCCCTTCTTCGTGGCGTCGAAAGCCTGGGCAATGGTCTCGCCGGTGCCGATGGCTTCGAAGGTGAACTCTGCGCCCTTGCCGCCGGTGAGGTCCTTGATGGCCTGCACGACATCGCGGTCACGGGCAAGGACGACATCGGTGGCACCAAAGGTCACCGCGTGGTCCAGCTTCAGCTGATGGGTGTCCACCGCGATGATCTGCCGCGCGCCCGCCTGCTTCGCGCCTTGCACGATATTCAAGCCGATGCCGCCGCAGCCGATGACGGCGACTGTGGAGCCGTAGCGCACCTGCGCGGCATTGGTCACGGCACCCACGCCGGTGATGACACCGCAGCCGATCAGCGCCGCTTTCTCGAAGGAGAAGTCAGGTTCGATCTTCACGACTGAGGCCTCGGGCATCGTGCTCAACGATGAGAAAGCCGACACGCCAGCGTAGTGGCGGATGAAGTCGCCCGCCCGATTGCGAAAGCGCATGGTGCCATCGGGCATCGTGCCATTGAAACGCATCGCCGTGCCCATATCACAAAGGGCCGGGCGACCATTGGCGCAGTATTCGCAGCGACCGCAGGGGCCGCGCCACATAAGGATCACGTGATCGCCCACGGCGATGGTTTGCACGCCTTCGCCCACGGCCTCGACAATGCCTGAGCCCTCGTGTCCGGGGATGATCGGCATGGGCATGGCGAGGTCGCCACACATGACATGCCAATCGCTATGGCAGACGCCAGCCGCCTTCATGCGCACCGTCACTTCGCCAGGCCCGGGAGGCAGCACCTCCACTTCTTCGATGCGCAGAGGCTGATGGGCTTCATACAAAACAGCGGCCTGGGCGATGAAAGACATAAGCCTTCATCAAAACCCAGGCCGCGAAGAGAGGCAAGGCTGCAACCGGGGCCGCCGCCTTTAGGGAACAGGAGCCCCAAAGTTCGCTGTGGCGCTGAGCACCGGGCTGGTGGTCAGCGTCTGGCCCGGCTGCGGCAGCTGCGGCACCAGCATGTAGCCGGCGCTCCGGAAGACGCCCGCGCCCAGGTGGACGACCTGGCCCTGGAACGCTGTCTTGCGATTGAGCGCCGCATTGGGATTCGCGATGGTCAGGCCGCCACTGTAGGCACCGCTCTTGGCGTCGACCTTGAAGCTAAGCTTTTCGGGATTCAGCGCGGCGCTGGTTGGAAGGCTCACCGTTTGGAGGATAGCGGTGCCGGGGTTGGAAATGGTGAAGACCACCGGATAACCCTGGTCAGGCGTCAGACCGCCTTCGGTGAAGAACACCTGGAAGTTGTCGGCCGTTTCCGGACGGTTCATGACCAATCCGCCGAGGGTGACATCAGGATACTTGCCGCCATCGGTGTCCACCGAGACCGGGCCGAAGCCGGCGCGGTAGGCCATGTCTTTGGAAGCGGCGGGTGCCGGCTTCTTGGTCCACAGCAGCGTGCCGGCCACGGTGTTGTCCGGGAACGGCGTGAGACCAACGGTGGTAACCGTCATCACGCCCTGCAACGAGCCGAGGCTGGAGGCAAACGGCGCATGGAACGGCAGCTCGCCGGACGGGCCGGTGAGCGAGGCGGCGCTGTAAGCCAGGCCGTCGGCGGTGCGTCCCGCGATGGTGAGCTTGCCGTCGTCGCCGATCTTGAAGTTGCCGTAGCTGCTGCCCTGGGGAATGGCGAGGTTGCCGAGGTCCGCCGTTTGAAGGTCGATGGCCACATTGTAAAGGCCGGCGTAAGACGAGGCGAGCGGGCCGGTCTTGGACCACTTGTTGCGGACACCAGCACCGTTGGCCGAGCCCACCAGGAGCGGGTCGGTGACGGTGCAGGTGATGGTGTCGGTGGTGAACCCAAGCGTGTAATTCAGCAACAGCGCGGGCTTGCCGGTGCGGGGCAGGGAAACTGCACCCGTCAGGCTGCTGACCGAACCCAGGGTGACACCGGCCACGATCTGCCCGGTGCCGGACAAGGTCTTCTGGCCTGGCCAGGTGAGCTTGGCTGTGTAGAAGCCGGTGGCAGTAAGGCTGAGATCAAAACGGGCACCGAGCTGGTCATTGCTGGCGTGATGATCGACCACCGCGAGATAGTCACCCAACGCTGCCGGGGGCAGCGGGAGAATGGTGAGGGTGGTGTTGATGGCGTTGCTGGTGCCAACCGCGTTCTTAGCGGTGATCACCACGGCCTGGTTTACCACGGCGAGCGTGGGCTTGCCGGAGATCAGGCCGGTGGTGGTGTTGATGGTCAGGCCGGCGGGTAGGCCGCTGGCGGCGTAGCTGGCCGGGGCGATGTTCAGGCTGCTGGTGTCCGCCAGCACCTGGTAGGCATAAAGGCTGCCCACTGTGCCGTCGGGAAGAGCCGGGCCTGGAGAGACGGGCAGCAGCACGGGGGCGGCGTTCGGCACGGCCAGCGTGAAGTCACCGGAGGTCAATGTCAGAGACGGCACGCCGGTCTTGAAGACCTTGCAGGTGTAAACCCCGGTGTCGAAGTTCGCCATCGTGGTGAACTTCAATGTCTTCGTCGTGGTGCCAACGAGGTGCGGCGGCGTGTCGGCCAGGGGAATGGTGTTTCTGGCCCAGGTGTAGGACAAGGTGGTGCCGGGAGGCGCGGCCGCGCTGACGCTGAAGCTGTTGGTGGGCGCGCCACTGGCAAGCACAACCCGCTTGCCGGTCAGATCGAGCACGAAGACTTCAGCAGTGTCACTGGTTTCGCTGCCGAGGCTGTTTTTGACAATGCAGGCGTAGTTCCCGGCTGCCGCCAGCGTGATGTTGGTCAGCGGGTAGGTGCTGCTGGTCGCGCCCTTGATGGTCGCGCCGTTCTTCGTCCAATGGTAGGTGAGATTGCTGCCGATGGCCGCCACGCTCAGGACCGTGGAGCTTCCGACGGCTGCGAACTGCGAGGTCGGCTGGGTGCCGATCAGCACTTCTTCCTCATCATCGGTGATGGTGAAGGTGCAGCTGGCATCAATGCCGGTGGTTACGTTGACGCTCGAAGGGACGCCGAGTTCGATGGTGAAGTCTTCATCGGTCTCGTCGAGACCATCGCTGATGACCGGTATGTCGACATAGGCGACGGTCTGGCCGACGGTGAAGGAAACCGAGGCCGGCACCGTGGCGAAGTCATCCGGCGTGCCCGCCGTGGCACCGGTTGCGAGAGCCAGGGGCACGGAGAAGGACTCGGTTGCGGGGGCCGTGAGCAAGACGCGCACCTGGGCGCTGCCAGAGGCTTCAGCCACGACCGCGGATGTGAACTCGAAGTTGACTTCGAGAGGCACGGGGATGCCCGTTGTCGTGAAGTAAACGGTTTTGCCTGTCGCCTCCTGGGATGGACCCGAGGTGAAGGCTTGCACGGCATAAGTAGTGCCTTCGCTCAGGCCGGTGACCGGCAGGCTGATCTGATTGGCACCAAGTCCGGCATACACAGTGCCGCCAAACTCGACGATCTCCGCGCCAGGGTCAGTGACCGGGAAGTAGCGGAAGTAAACGTCGGTGTCCTGGTCTCCGGGGATGGCCTCAGCCTCCAACGTAGCCTCTGTGTCCAGCACATTGCTGGCTGCGAGCGTGGTGACTACGGTTGTGTCAGGAAGATCCAGACGCCACAGGTCGCTGTAGGAGCTGGTGCCATTCGCCCCGCCGAACAACCACAGGTCGCCGAAGGAGGCGAACGGACCGGCGGAGCCGCGACGGGAGCCGGGAACATTGCCAGGAGCGCCGACGCCAAGCTGGCCGTAAACAGCCGCCCCACCGCCGACCGCAGGACCCTTGATGAAGGCCCACTCATTGGTGTCGGGATCGTAGCGCCACAGATCATTCATCGGCTTGGCACCCTGGCCGCCGAACAGCCAGACTTGGCCATGCGCATCCAGCCAGGCGTTGGCCCCGGAACGGGCGAGCGGCGTGTTGGCTCCTGCCAGGACGCCCGGCACGCCATTGACGCCGGCACCATTGACTGCCGAGGAGCCCTTCAGCCAGGTCCACACATTCTGATGCATGTCATAGACCCAGAGGTCGTTCAGATTGCCCTTGGCTGTGCCGGAGGCACCGCGGCCAGTGCCGCCAAAGACATACAGCTGGCCAGAAGCGTCGCTCCAGGCGGTGGCGAAACTGCGGCCGCCGGGCTGGTTGGCGCTCGAGCCGACGGCCAGCTGGCCGTAGACGCCGTTGGCATCCAAACCGCTGCTGCCGCTGACCCAGGTCCAGGTGTTGGCGGCCGTGTCGTAAACCCAGAGGTCGTTCAAGTTCCCGGCGATGATTCCGGTGCCTGGGCGACCGTTGCCGCCGAAGAGCCAGAGACGGCCTGTGCCATCCACCCAGGTGACCGCGCCGCTGCGCGCGCCAGGAGTGTTGACCGAAGAGGCCAGTCCCTTGGTGCCGTAGGTGCCGTTCGCATTGATGAAGTTGCTGCCTTTGACCCAAGTCCACTCGCTGAGCGTGGGGTCATAGACCCATAGGTCATTGAGCAGACCGCTGCCCTTGGCGGTGTTGTCTCGGCCAGTGCCGCCGAAGAGCCAAAGCCTGCCGTCCGCGCCCGCCCAGGCCGCCGCTCCACTGCGGGCTCCCGGCTCGTTGCCTGGAGCACCCACGCCCTGCACGCCATAGATGCCTGCCGCGCCCATAAGCTTGCTGCCGCGCAGCCAGGTCCATTCACCCGAGGTTTCATCGAAGACCCAGAGGTCATTGAGCAGGCCCGGCTTGCCAGCCCCGTCGATGCCGTTGCCGCCGAAGAGGAAGAACTCGCCCGCACCGCTCCAAGAGGCGGCATCCCAGCGTGCACCAGGGATGTTGGCAGCGTCGGCAAGGCCCAGGGAGCCGTGCACGCCAGATTTCTTGGCCACGTTCGAACCGCCTTCCCAGATCCAGTCAGCAGGGCGGTCAGTGATGATCAAGGACACAAGCGCACTATTGGAATCCAGCGTGCCGTTGTTCGCTTTGAAACTGAAGTAGTCCGTCCCGATGAAGTCTGCGTCAGGATTGTATTGGAAAGTGCCATCGGCATTGACCACGACCGTTCCGTGCTCGGGATCGCTTACCTTGCTGTAAGTCAGAGCCACCAAGTTAGGATCGTCGGCATCCAGTTGGCCTGAGATCTGGTCATCGCGAACACCGGTGAATTCTTCATCATACGCCATCGGGCCGCCAACGATGAGGGTCACCGTTGCGATGTTCGAGTCGGTAGTCCCATCGTTGATCTTGAACGTGAATGTGTTGACGCCAACAAAGCCAGTGTCGGGATCAAAGGTGAACAGACCGGTATTGGTGTCGAAGGAGGTGATGGTGCCATCCGTAGGGTCGCTCAGCTTGGTGTAGGTAAAGACGTCGCCATCTGAGTCATAGCCCGCTGCAAATGCATCCAGATCGGTATCTTCTGGCGTGGCGTAGTCCTGATCCAACGCCACCGGCACATCCGGTTGAGGGCTCACCGTGATCGAGATGGTCGCAGGAGCAGAGGTTCCCTGGGCGCTGGTGGCCGTGAAGGTGAAGGTGTCCAAGCCATTAAACTCTGGATCAGGCTGATAGGTGAAGCCGCCCGCGGTGTTCATGACCAGGGAACCATTGACCGTCGACCGCACCACCTGGTAGCTGGTGATCGGATCGCCTTCAGGATCGGTAGCTGTTGCCGTGCCGACGATGGACGCTGCATCCTCATTACCACTGGCCACGCCGTTATTGGCGATGGGCACATCATTCACGGGGGTGATCGTGAGGCTGAACGTCGCCGGTGCAGACGTCGCCACACCATCCGTGACGGTGTATTGGAAACTGTCCGTGCCGGTGTAGTTCAGCGTGGGGGTGAAGGTGGGGGTCAGACCTGGGCCCGCCGTCAGCACGCCGTGCGCGGGTGGTGTGGTGATGCTGAAGGTCAGTGCCTCCTTGTCCACGTCCGTGCCTTTCAAGGTCAGCACGGTGGCCGTGTCTTCTTTCAAGGTGGCTGCACCCGCCGCTGCCAGCGGTGCCACATTTGGTGTGGTGAACGTGAGAATTGAGCCGACGACTTTGCCTGTGGCGTTCTCGACGACCAAGCGGAAGTGGTAGGTCGAGTGCGGCAGCAGGCCGGCTAGCGGCTGTGTCATCACCTTGGTCACGGTCGCGGCGGTGATGTTGACCTTGGCGCTGCTGAGCCCGAGGGCGGTGGTTGGCCCGTATTCAAACCACGCTGTGGAGGCGAGGCCATTCGGCGTCGCCACACCATTGAGCGTGGCCTTGTTGCCCGTGAAAGGTGCCGTGGTGGCGGCATTGGTAAGAGCAGCTGGCAAATTCGGAACGCTGCCCGTGGCGATAAACGTCTCGGTGCTTCCTTGGACGGTCCCCGAGAGGTTGCTGGCGACCGCGCGGTAGTGGTAAGTCGTTCCAATGATCAGGCCGCCAATCGGTTCGCTCAGCGTCTGGGTGGCGAAGGGATTCGGCAGCGTGCGCACGGGCGTGATGTTGCCGAAGGACGGGCTGTCTCCCCATTCGATGTAGGCGGTGGTGGTCTGACCGCCTGGCGTGATGGAGGCACCGAGAGTCGCCGAGGCGGACGAAATCAAGGTTGGCGGGGTCAGGCTCACGGCCAGCGGCTGTGCACCTGCGCCATAGGCGGGGCCCACGTTGTAATTCGCCAGCACCTG
>Ga0164295_10001016_pt1 | contig 23267 bp, 21 predicted proteins | sample GEODES006metaG_FD_111798 | JGI IMG/M metagenome (GOLD analysis project Ga0164295, IMG submission 111798) | Oligotrophic lake water microbial communities from Sparkling Lake, Wisconsin, USA - GEODES006 metaG | ecosystem: Environmental > Aquatic > Freshwater > Lake | place: USA: Sparkling Lake... | reverse complement strand
TGGTCGACACACGCCCCACCAAAGACCTGTCGCCATGGGAAAACAAGACCATGGAATTCAAGGTCATCAAGCTCGACCGCAAGCGCAACAACGTCGTGTTGTCACGCCGCGCTGTGGTGGAAGCCTCGATGGGCGAAGAACGCGCCAAGCTGATGGAAACGCTACGCGAAGGCTCAGTGGTCCACGGTGTGGTCAAGAACATCACCGAATACGGCGCGTTCGTGGACTTGGGCGGTATCGACGGCTTGTTGCATATCACCGACATGGCCTGGCGCCGTGTCCGTCACCCTTCTGAAGTGGTCACCGCCGGTCAAGAAATCACCGCCAAGATCCTCAAGTTCGACACCGAGAAAAACCGCGTCTCCCTGGGCCTCAAGCAAATGGGCGACGACCCTTGGATGGGCGTGAACCGCCGCTACCCCCAGTCGACTCGTCTGTTCGGCAAGATCACCAACATCGCCGACTACGGCGCGTTTGTGGAACTCGAACCCGGCATCGAAGGCTTGGTGCACGTCTCCGAAATGGACTGGACCAACAAGAACATCGCGCCTTCCAAGATCGTGGCTTTAGGCGATGAAGTCGAAGTCATGGTTCTTGAGATCGACGAAGACAAACGCCGCATCAGCTTGGGCATGAAGCAGTGCAAAGCCAATCCTTGGCAAGATTTTGCACAAAACTCCAAGCGTGGTGACCGCGTCAAAGGACCGATCAAATCGATCACTGACTTTGGCGTGTTCGTGGGCTTGGCTGCCGGTATCGATGGCTTGGTGCACTTGTCTGACCTGTCATGGAACGAAGCTGGCGAAGCTGCTGTTCGCAACTACAAGAAAGGCCAAGAAGTCGAAGCCATCATCTTGGCTGTGGACGTGGAGCGCGAGCGCATTTCCTTGGGCATCAAGCAGCTCGACGGTGACCCGTTCAGCACCTTCGTGTCGGTCAACGACAAGGGCCAGATCGTGACCGGTAAGGTCAAGACCGTAGACGCCCGTGGCGCTGAAATCGACTTGGGTGAAGACATCATCGGCTACTTGCGCGCCAGCGAAATCTCCCGCGATCGCGTGGAAGATGCCCGCAGCATGCTCAAAGAAGGCGACGAAATCACCGCCGTGGTGGTCAATGTGGATCGCAAGACCCGCAACATCCAGCTGTCGATCAAAGCCAAAGACCAAGCTGACCAGCAGGAAGCCATGGCTTCGCTGTCGCAACAGTCTTCACGCGAAAACGCAGGCACCACCAGCCTGGGCGCTTTGTTGCGTGCCAAGCTGGACAACAACTGATTTGAGTTGTTGACCTGAGGCCATCCCTTTTCTGATTGTTGCGCAGCCGGTCTGCGCAACATTCGAAAAGGGATCTTTTTGAACCCTTCTTTTGCGCCTGCTTGATGACCCGCTCTGATCTTGTTGACGAATTGGCCGCACGCTTTGCGCAACTCACGCACAGAGACGCCGAGTTCGCCGTCAAAACAGTCCTTGACGCCATGAGCCATGCCTTGGTCAAAGGCCATCGGATCGAAATTCGCGGTTTTGGCAGCTTCACCATCAACCGCCGTCCTCCACGCGTCGGGCGCAACCCACGCTCTGGCGAAAGCGTTCAAATCCCCGAAAAAAGGGTACCCCACTTCAAACCCGGCAAAGCACTGCGCGAATCGGTTGACCCAGGCCCTGCACCAGCGCAACAAGCAAAATCAGCCTGATTGGCTTTCAGCCCATTAGAATGCCTTGAGCTCTTCGAGGCCATCCATGACATCATTTTTAAAGCTGCTTCAATGGGTACTGAAAGCAGCCATTTTTTTCACCCTGTTTGCGTTCGCGCTGAATAACCAGCACGAGGCCAGCGTGCACTTTTTCTTTGGAACCCAGTGGCGCTCGCCCATGGTGCTGGTGGTCTTAACAGCCTTCGCTATAGGCGTAGCCGTGGGTGTTTTGGGCATGGTGCCTCGATGGTGGCGTCATCGCCAATTGGCACGTCAAGCAGAAAAAACAAACCCATCCCCTTTGCAAACGCCGCCGCCGACTTCTGACACTGCGGAGCATTTGCATGGAGCTTGATTTGATGTGGATTCTGGTCGGACTGCCCTTGGCATTTGGCCTCGGTTGGCTGGCTTCACGCTTGGACTTACGGCAGTTGCGCATCGACAACCGACAAGCCCCCCGCGCCTATTTCAAAGGGCTCAATTACCTGCTGAACGAGCAGCAAGACCAAGCGATTGACGCCTTCATTGAAGCCGTACAAAACGACCCTGACACTTCAGAATTGCATTTTGCACTGGGCAACTTGTTTCGCCGACGCGGCGAATACGAACGCGCCGTGCGCGTGCATGAGCACCTGATGCAACGTGGCGACTTGAGCCTGGCTGACCGCCAACGGGCGCAGCATGGGTTGGCATTGGATTTTTTGAAAGCCGGCTTGCTGGACCGTGCCGAAGATGCCTTGCGCAAGCTTGAAGGCACCTCGTTTGAAGGACAAGCTCGTTTGGCCCGCCTGGCCATTTACGAACGCTCACGCGAATGGCCCCAAGCCAGTGAAGTAGCGCAACAACTCGAAAACTCAGGCGAAGCTAATTTTGCAGTTCGCCAAGCCCATTACTTGTGCGAGCAAGCCCGGGAATGCCAAGCCCAAAGCAATGCGGCGGGCGCACAAAAGTTGCTGCTTCAGGCTCTGAAGGCCGCGCCACAGGCGTCTCGTGCGCGCATACTCTTGGGGCAATTGCAACTGTCCTTAGGACAAGCCACGCAGGCGCTGCAAACCCTGAAGCCTTTATTCGAAACCAACGCGCTGTCGGCTCCCTTGGCCGCGGCCATGCTGGCACGTGCCGCGCAAGAAGCGCATCAAATTCAAGCCACCTTGATCTTGTTGCAAGCCCATTACGCACTGGCCCCCTGCCTGGACGTGATGGAGGCCATGGTGACCCTGGAAGCGGCATCCCCAGACACAGTCGCTGCTTCACGTTCCCGCTATATCGACCACCTGAATCAACACCCTTCACTGATTGCCGCATCACGCTGGTTGGCGGGTGAAACCTTGGCCCAAGAAAACCTGCACCCGCCCATTCAGGCTGCGCTGGAGTTAGCTGCCAAGCCCCTGGCACGCTACCGTTGCGCTGCCTGCGGTTTTGAAGCCAAAGAGCATTTTTGGCATTGCCCTGGCTGCCAGGCCTGGGACAGCTACCCGCCCAGACGTGTCGAAGAACTGTAATAAGCTGTAAAAGCGGCTATGCAAAACCGCCGCCACTTGCTACAAAGGGATTGAGCGCGTTAACTTGAACCACTGGGGTTCAAGGCGAACTCAATCAGGGAGTCACCATGTTAAAAAAATTCTTATGTGCCATCGCTTTGGTGTGGGCTGCCGCTGCCAGCGGCGCTGTAGACGTGAACAAAGCCACTGCGGCTGATTTGGACAGCGTCAAAGGCATTGGCCCGAGCCTGTCGGGCAAAATTTTGGACGAGCGCAAAAAAAGCAACTTCAAAGACTGGCCCGACTTTATCTCGCGCGTCAAAGGCATGGGCGATAAAAATGCAGCCAAATTCTCCAGTGAAGGTTTGACCGTGAACGGCAGCAGCTTAAAAGGCGTTGCCCCTGCCGCCAAGGCGGCACCTGCCGTAACCCCACCAGCGGCAATGGCAGCCAAAGCCCCTGCGGCACCTGCTAAGGCGGGCGCGGCAGCTTCAAGCGCTGCACCAGCTGCCGAGAAGAAGTAATCTTTAATCGCCACCCCACCCCCCGCCGCCGGGGGTGTGGATTTCCATCACATCGCCGACACCCATCTCCACCTGACCAATATGGCCCAGGGTTTCAACGCGGCCGTCCAGACGCACCACCCGGTTGATGCCCAAGGCCCCTGCTTGTCCGCCCGCCATGCCAAAGGCCGGATAGAGACGACCGTTGGACAACATGCTGGCCGTCATAGGCTCTAAAAACCGAACCCTGCGCACACCACCATCGCCCCCGGGCCAACGCCCCAGCCCGCCCGAGCCACGCCGAATTTCATAACTTTCCAGCCGCACCGGAAAGCGAAACTCCAACACTTCCGGGTCGGTCAAGCGCGAGTTGGTCATGTGCGTTTGCACCACCGAAGTGCCGGCAAACCCGCCGGTGGGTTTGCCGTTGGCGTCCCAGGTCATGCCCGCACCAGAACCGCCTGAGATGGTTTCGTAGTATTGGTACTGCGCATTGCCAAAGGTGAAGTTGTTCATGGTGGGCTGGCTGCCCGCCATCACACCCAAGGCCCCCATCAAAGCATTGGTGATGCAGGTCGAGGTTTCCACATTGCCCGCGACCACCGAAGCTGGCGAGCGTGGGTTCAGCATGCAGCCTTCAGGAATGATCACCTGCAAGGGTTTGAGGCAACCCGCGTTCAAAGGAATGTCGTCGTCGACCAGCGCGCGAAAAACATACAACACCGCCGCCATGCACACCGCCTTGGGCGCGTTGAAGTTGTTCGTTTGCTGGGCGCTGGTGCCGGTGAAATCAATCACCGCTGAGCGCTGTGCAGCATTTACCCGCACCGCCACCTGAATCTGTGCCCCGTTGTCCAAAGGCAAGGTGAACTGACCGTCTTTCAAACGCGTGATAACGCGGCGCACCGATTCTTCGGCGTTGTCTTGCACATGGCGCATATAAGCCTGCACCACATCCAGGCCGAACTCGGTCACCATTTTCTGCAGTTCTTGCACGCCTTTTTCGTTAGCAGCGATTTGGGCGCGTAAATCGGCCAGATTTTGCTGCGGGTTGCGCGAGGGGTGTTCGCCGCTTTGCAGCAAGGCCAGAATTTCCGCTTCGCGCAGCACCCCTTGGGCCACCAACCTGAAGTTTTGAATCTGAACGCCCTCTTCTTCAATGCGCGTGGAAAACGGCGGCATCGAGCCTGGCGTGGTGCCGCCGATGTCGGCATGGTGCCCGCGTGAGCCGACGTAAAAAACGGGCACCTCATGGCCCGGCAGGAAGACCGGCGTGATGACGGTCACGTCAGGCAAATGCGTGCCGCCGTGGTACGGGTCGTTCAAGACAAACACATCGCCGGCTTGCATCTGGCCGGCGTTGTCGCGGATCACGGTTTGGATGCTCTCGCCCATCGAGCCCAAATGCACCGGCATGTGCGGCGCGTTGGCAATCAAATGTCCTTGTGCGTTGAAAAGCGCGCATGAGAAATCCAAGCGCTCTTTGATGTTCACCGAGTAAGCCGTGTTTTGCAGTTGCAAACCCATTTGCTCGGCAATGTTCATAAAGAGGTTGTTGAACACTTCGAGCAGCACCGGGTCCACGGTGGTGCCCACCGCATGGCGCACCTGCCGCGCATGCACGCGCAGCAGCAGCAAATGGTCCAGCGCAGTGACCTGGGCCTGCCAACCCGGCTCAATGACCGTGGTGGCATTTTGTTCGGCGATCACCGCCGGGCCGTCGATGCGGTCGCCGGGGCGCAGATCTCCACGTGCCACGAGTTTGGCCGCATGCCAGCGAGAGACGCCGTCCAAGTCCGCCGTGAACATGCGAACCTGCGCGCGCACTGGCACCTCCCGTGCGTCATGCAGCGTGTACGTGGGTTCTTGCGGCGCGTCGCCCGCAATCACCGCTTCCACCGACACGGCCTCGACCACCAAGGCTTTGCCTTGCATCAAAAAGGCAAATCGCTGGCGGTAGGCAGCCTCAAATGCAGCGCTGATGTCGGTCAGGCTGCCCCAGGGCACGATCAAAGCCGAGTCACTGCCCTCGTAGCGAACATGCACGCGCGGGAAGGTCTGCAAGTGTTCAGCGCTGGCACCGTCACCTATGCCCTGCTTGGATAACGCTTGCTTGGCCGCTGCGCTCAAGGACGCGATCAAGGCCGCCATACGCGGCAGGGCATCAACCGTCAAGCGCGCTTCCACCGCCTGCTCACGGATCAGGCTTTGGTCGGCCAAGCCCATGCCGTAGGCCGACAAGACCCCCGCCAGCGGGTGCACAAACACCTGGGTCATGCCCAGCGCATCGGCCACCAAGCATGCGTGCTGACCGCCCGCGCCGCCAAAACACTGCAAGGTGTAGCGCGTCACGTCGTAACCTCGCGCCACCGATATTTTTTTAATCGCATTTGCCATCTGCTGTACGGCAATGCGAATAAAGCCGTCAGCCACGTCTTCGGGCGGGCGCTGCAGGCGCTCTGACAGCGCCGCAAACTGCTGCTGCACCGCCTGTGCATCCAAGGCCTGATTGGCCTGTGGGCCAAACACTTTGGGGAAAAACGCCGGCTGCACCTTGCCCACCATCACGTTGGCATCGGTCACCGCCAAAGGGCCGCCACGGCGGTAGCTGGCCGGCCCTGGGTCCGCGCCGGCGCTTTGCGGCCCCACGCGCAAACGCGCGCCGTCAAACTGCAGCAAAGAGCCGCCTCCGGCCGCCACGGTGTGGATGCTCATCATCGGCGCACGCATGCGCACGCCGGCCACCTGGGTTTCAAACTCGCGCTCAAACACACCGGCATAGTGGGATACATCGGTCGAGGTGCCGCCCATGTCAAAGCCAATCACTTTGTCATGGCCCGCTTGCTTGGCGGTGCGGGCCATGCCCACAATGCCGCCCGCCGGGCCGCTCAGAATCGCATCTTTACCGGCAAAAACATGGGCATCGGTCAACCCGCCGGAAGACTGCATGAACATCAGGCGCACGCCCGGCATTTCACTGGCCATCTGGTCCACATAGCGTTGCAAGATGGGCGACAAGTAGGCGTCGACCACGGTGGTGTCGCCCCGGCTGACGAACTTCATCAGCGGGCTGGTGCCGTGCGACGTGCTGATCTGGGTAAAGCCCACGGCTGCCGCCAAACGCGCGGCGGCCTGCTCATGTGCGGTAAAGCGGTAACCGTGCATGAAGACAATCGCCACACTGCGCAAACCCGCATCAAACTGGGTTTGCAACTGCGCTCGCAAATGCGCTTCGTCCAAAGCCTGCACCACTTCGCCCTGCGCACCCACGCGCTCGTTTGCCTGCACCACGGCTTGGTACAAGAGCTCGGGCAAAACAATCTGCCGATCAAACAAACGCGGTCGGTTTTGGTAGGCAATGCGCAAGGCATCGGCAAAGCCAGAGGTGGTCACCAAAAGCGTGGGCTCGCCCTTGCGTTCCAGCAAGGCGTTGGTGGCCACGGTGGTGCCCATCTTCACGCACTCAACCCTCTCGGGCGTGACCGGCGCACCAGGATTGATATCCAGCAATTGGCGAATGCCGGCCACCGCCGCATCGGGGTACTGCTCCGGGTTTTCGGACAGCAACTTGAGCGTCACCAAGCCGCCATCGGGACGTTTGCCGACCACGTCGGTGAACGTCCCGCCACGGTCAATCCAAAACTGCCAACGCGGCAAAGGGGGAGGACATGTGACTGGGGTGGGTTCGCTCATGGTGTCCACTTTCACAAGGAGGCCGCCGCGCGGGCGGCTTGGTCGTACATGCCAGACAGCACGCGCAGCAATCGGGCCAGGTCGCCAATGTCTTTGTTCAGGGCGTTGTCGGCCTGCAAGGCATCAATCAAACACGACTCGCGAATATCGCGGTAACGCTGAACCGCTGAACGACCGCTTTCGGTGGCGGCGTAAGTCACGTCTTTGCCATTTTTACGCGAGGCCACGACCCCCAAGCCTTGCAATTTTTTCAGGGCGTAATTGATCAAATGCGTGTCTTCGACGTTCATGATGAAACAAATATCGGCCAGGCGTTTGTCGCGCGCGCGGTGCGTCACATGGTGCAGCACCAGCACATCGAGCGGGGTCAAATCTTTCAGGCCCGCCGCCGTCATGCAGTGCACGATCCAGCGGTGAAAAGCGTTGCCAGCGACGATCAAGCCGAACTCAAACTCGCTCAACTCAGCACTCTCGGGAGAGATCAAATGGGCGGAGGACACGATGGGCGTGGTGGCTTTCCTGAGGGTCGATGGCGCAAAAACTTTAGCCGCAGAAGAGGCTGAAGTCCTGACAGCAACAGAAGTGACAGAAGTTGCAGAAGTTGCGGAAGCTGCGGAAGCTGCAGAGGCATCAGAAATTTTTCGAGGCATTTTTAACCTGTTGACGCAAGGAAGATGACGAACTCTAGCCTTGTTAACGACAATTTATCAATAAAATGTCGACATTCAGGGGAAACACCTACCCCAGCTTTCTGCGCTTTGCCTCACCATTCAAACCTGTTAGAAAAGATTAGCTTTTTCGGTGCACCAAGCGGGTAAGCGTCTTGCATCGGAATGTTCAACCTCATTAACTTGGAGTCTTTATGCAACGCCGTTCTATCACCCATTTCATGCTGGCCGCCTCCCTCTTGCTGGCCGCCAGCGGCACCCTGGCCCAAACCAAATGGGACCTGCCTGCCGCCTACCCAGCGACTAACTTTCACACCGAAAACCTGACCCAATTCGCCAAAGAGATCGACGCGGCCACAGGCGGCAAGCTCAAAATCACGGTGCACGCCAACGCCTCCTTGTTCAAAGCGCCCGAAATCAAACGCGCGGTGCAAAGCGGTCAAGCGCAAATCGGTGAAATCTTGCTGGCCAACTTTGCCAACGAAAGCCCCATCTATGCGCTGGACGGCGTACCCTTCTTGGCCACCGGCTATGGCGACGCGCGCAAGTTGTATGAAGCCTCGCGCCCGGCCATGGACAAATTACTGGCCGCACAAGGCCTGAAGATGCTGTATGCCGTGGCCTGGCCACCGCAAGGTATTTTCAGCAAACGCGAAGTGGCCTCGGTGGCTGATTTGCGCGGCATCAAATGGCGCGCCTACAGCCCTGCCACAGCCAAGATTGCGGAACTGATTGGTGCACAACCGGTGCAAATTCAGCAAGCCGAGTTGAGCCAAGCCATGGCCACGGGCGTGATCGAAAGCTATATGTCCTCGGTCTCCACCGGCTACGACACCAAGACGTACGAGAGCATCAAGAACTACTATGACACCCAAGCTTGGTTGCCCAAGAACGCGGTGCTGGTGAACCTCAAATCCTTCAACGCCTTGGACGCTGCCACGCAGGCCGCCGTGACCAAAGCCGCGGCCGATGCACAAGAGCGTGGCTGGAAAACCAGCCAAGAAAAAACCGAAGAATACAAGCGCCTCTTGACAGGCAAGGGCATGACCATCCACAAGCCTTCGGCCAAGCTAATGACCGACATGCAGCAGGTCGGCGCCCTGATGCTGACCGATTGGCAAAAGGCCTCGGGCGCTGAGGGCGCGGCCATCATTGCCGACTACAACAAACTGCGCGCGAAGAAGTAAAACGCATGCTCAACCGACTGCAAGCGCTGCTTCGCAAAATGATCGATGCCGCAGGTGCCCTGGGGGCCCTGTGCGTCTTTCTGTTGTTTGTGTTGATGATTGTGGGCGGTATCGGGCGACAGCTGAATCTGCAAGTCAGCGGCATCAATGACCTGGTGGCTTGGCTGTGCGCTGCTGCATCCTTTTTGGCCATGGCCCATGCATTTCGACATGGCGACTTTGTGCGCGTTACCTTGCTGCTCGAAGCTTTGTCGCCCCAGGCTCGGCGCTGGCTGGATGCCGTTTGCCTGGCTATCGCCTGCGTCAGCGTGGGCTACCTCACCTGGTCGGCGACTGCTTTTACGTGGGAGAGCTACGAGTTCCATGAAATGGCCACCGGCTTGGTGGTGATCCCCATCTGGACTGTGCAAGCCACTTTTGTGGTGGGCAGCTGGTTGCTGCTGGCCGCCGTGCTGGACGAGTTCATCACCGTGCTGCGCGGCCACAAACCGCATTACCAGGTAGCGGTCGAAGAACGCCACGCGCGCGGCGATTTTTCTTCAGACATTTAACAGGGCACCTCATGGATACCTTGCTCATGGGCGCGCTGCTGCTCGTCATCATGCTGATTTTGCTGGCCGGCGGCGTGTGGATCGCCATGACGCTGGCCATAGTGGGTTGGGTCGGGCAGGCCTTTTTTACGTCCACCTTGCCGGGTAAAAACCTGTTCTCGGCGTTCTGGGAATCCAATGCGTCGTGGGAATTGGCGGCACTGCCGTTGTTCATTTGGATGGGGGAAATTCTGTTTCGCACCAAATTGTCCGAAGAGATGTTTGATGGCCTGCGCCCCTGGCTGAACCGTGTCCCTGGGCGCTTGATGCACACCACCATTTTAGGCTGTGGCGTGTTCGGTTCGGTGTCGGGCTCCTCGGCGGCAACCTGCGCCACGATCGCCAAGGTCGCGCTGCCTGAACTCAAAAAACGCGGCTACAACGAAGACTTGGCGATTGGCGCGCTGGCCACCGCAGGCACGCTGGGCATTTTGATCCCGCCATCCATCACCATGGTGGTCTACGCCGTGGCGGCAGACGCATCCATCATCCGGATTTTCTTGGCGGGGTTTTTGCCCGGTTTTTTGTTGATGCTGCTGTTCTCCGGCTACATCGCGTGGTGGAGCTTGCGCCACCCTGACCAAGTGCCGCCAGCCGACCCACCCACCCGCTTCATGGAAAAAATCAGGCTCTCGGGCAATTTGATTCCTTGCGCACTGTTGATCATTTTCATCGTCTGGGTCTTGATCGCCGGTTGGGCCACGGCCACCGAATGCGCTGCCTTTGGCGTGCTGGGCTCGCTGGCGATTGCTGCCTGGGGCCGGGCGCTGACATGGCAAAACTTCAGTGAAGGCCTGATGGGCGCGACCCGCACCAGTTGCATGATCATGTTCATTCTGGCCGGTGCAGCCTTCTTGACCAAGACCATGGCGTTTACCGGTATTCCGCGCGAACTGGCCGAATGGGTAGACGCCATGCACCTGTCACCCTACGCGCTGATTGGCACGCTGGTGTTGGTTTACTTGGTATTGGGCACCGCGCTCGATGGCATCAGCATGATTGTGCTCACCAGTGCGGTGGTCATGCCGATGATCCAGAAAGCCGGTTTCGATCTGATTTGGTTTGGCATTTTCATTGTGCTGTTGGTCGAGATCGCCGAGGTCACACCGCCGGTAGGCTTCAATTTGTTTGTGCTGCAAAACATGACGGGCAAAGACAGCAACGTGATCGCCAAAGCGTCGATCCCGTTTTTCATGTGCCTGGTGCTTTGCATAGTGCTGATCACGGTGTTCCCGCAGATCGTGACCTTCTTGCCTGACCTGGTCATGGGCAAAGATGTTTAAGTCAAGCGCCCCCCGGCAAGGGCGCTGCATCCACTAAGATCAAGCCTTTGACCAATGCATGCTGCGGCCTGCGTCAGAGACGTTTAGAGGATTGATTTTGTTTAAAAATGTGATGGCCTTCCGCATCGGAGCCGATTGGTCGGTGACGCTGACCCAAATGGAAGAGGCTTTAAACAGATACCGTTTTGTGGAGTGCAGCCCCGGACAAGACAAATCGGTGGGCTGGACCGAACCGCGCGGGCAGGCACATGGTCCCTTGGTGGAGTCGATTGGCGGTCATTGGATTTTGAAACTGCAAATCGAAACCAAGGCCGTGCCCGGCTCGGTGGTGCGCCGCAAAGCCGATGAGCGGATTCAAGAAATCGAAGCCACCACTGGCCGCAAACCTGGCAAAAAAGAATCCCGTGACATTCGCGAAGACATTGTGCACGCCCTGTTGCCCTTGGCATTTGCCAAGCAAAGCAGCGTCATGGTCTGGTTCGACATGGACGCTCGGCTGATGATGACCGACGCGGCGAGTCAGGGCAAATCGGATGAAGTCATAACGGCCTTGGTCAGGGTGCTGGACGGATTGCCTTTGACCCTGCTGCAAACCACCACCTCACCGCAAACGGCCATGTCGCAATGGCTGCTGGCCCAAAGCGATAGCGACTTGCCACCTGCATTCAGCGTCGAACGCGAATGTGTGCTCAAGTCGGGCAGTGAAGACCAGGCGATGGTTAAATTCACCCGCCATTTGTTGGCCACTGACGAGGTTCGCAAGCACGTTCTCGAAGGCAAACTGCCCACCCAATTGGCGCTCAGTTGGGAGGGCAAGGCCGGCTTTAGCCTGACCGATACAGGGGTACTTAAAAAGGTAGTTTTCTTCGATGGCGTGATGGGTGAAACGGGTGACAACGAAGAAAAATTCGATGCCGACGTGATTTTGTCCACGGGGATGCTCGGCCCCATGCTGGCCGACTTGGTGGACGCCTTGGGTGGAGAGATGCACTTTGCGGCAGCGCCGCAACCATCCCCCGAAGGACCTAAGGACTCACCATTTGCTTGAGCTCGCCAGAAGCAATCAGTGCATTCAAATCATTGCCCCCCCCGACCAACACACCGCGAACAAAAATCATGGGGAATGTGGGCCAACCAGTCCACATTTTCAAGGTGTTGCGCGCTCGCCATTGACTGAAGTAGCTCCCGTACTCCATGTATTTGTAAGCCACCCCTTGTGCGTCCAAAGCGCGACAGGCTTTCGTGCAAACGGGGTTTTGTCGCATACCCACAACCACCACGGCATGGGCGAGGATGGCTGCATCCACTTGCGGCACCAAGTCAGGCAAGGGCTCTGCGATGGATCCTCGAATGGCGGGGTGGATACGGTTGACATCCAAAATGGGGCGTTGTTGTTCAGGTTTCATGTGCAGCCTTCAGCTAAAGACCGCATGGTAACCACTCAGTCGCGCTGGGTGTAAATCCTGTATTTGCAAAGAACACTTTCGCACCAATGGCTGTTGTCTCCATGAGGGCGACCTCAAACGCCAAGCGGCCTTCATCAAAGTCCCTTTGGCGACTGAAAAAATGAAATAAAGGCCCTCCGACACTCTCATTTTGCGGCTGCTGAAAAGTACGTCCGCAAGGCTGGCCTTTTGAAATGACATTTCGATCGCAGCAATAACATGTAAATACTAGGGTAAATGCTTAAAAAAACCGATCTGGCGCTATGCTCTACTGGCACATGAAACAACCCGAGGAGATGTGAGATGCAAGTTCAAATGAAGGTCAACGGCAAAGCGGTCACAGTGAACGCGGCGCCCAATACATTGTTAGTGCAAGCCCTGCGGGAACACCTGCACTTGACCGGCACCCACGTGGGCTGTGACACCGCCCAATGCGGTGCTTGCACCGTGCACGTGAACGGCCGTGCAGTCAAATCCTGCAACATGCTGACAGCGCAAGCCCAAGACGCAGAGGTGACCACCATTGAAGGTTTGGCCCATGCTGATGGGACCATGCACCCGATGCAAGCCGCTTTCAAAGAATGCCACGGCCTGCAATGCGGCTTTTGCACAACCGGCATGGTCATGAGCGCGGTCGATTTGTGCAACCGCCACCCCCACGCCAACGAAGGCGAAATCCGTGAATTGCTCGAAGGCAATTTGTGCCGTTGCACCGGATACCAAAACATTGTTAAGGCTGTACAGCTCGGTGCTGTCGGCATGAAAGCTTAAAGGGGTCATGTCATGGGTGCTTCAGATTTTTCCAAACTTCCCCACATCGGCGAGTCATTGCGCCGCAAAGAAGACTACCGTTTCTTGACGGGTGCCGGCAACTACACCGACGACATCAATTTGGCCAACATGACGCACGCTGTGTTCGTGCGCTCACCACACGCGCATGCCAACATCAAAAGCATCAACAAGGCCACGGCCTTGGCTGCGCCTGGTGTGATCGCTATTCTGGATGGCCCGGATGTCGTAGACGCCAAAATCAACGGCTTGCCTTGCGGTTGGTTGATCACCGACACCAGCGGCCAGCCCATGAAGGAGCCACCGCACCCGATTCTGGCCAACGGCAAAGTGCGCTATGTGGGTGACCATGTGGCGATGGTGGTTGCAGAGACCTTAGAACAAGCTCTAAATGCCGCCGAAATGGTGGAAGTCGAGTATGACGTGCTGACTGCCGTTGTCGATGTGCGTGACGCCAAAGGCGGCACGGCCTTGCACGCCGAAGCTCCAGACAATCATTGCTACAACTGGGCCATCGGCGACAAAGCCGCCGTAGAGGCCGCCTTTGCCGGTGCCGCCCATGTCACCAAACTCGATTTGATCAACAACCGATTGGTACCCAATCCAATGGAGCCGCGTGTCGCCATTGGTTCATACAGCCGTGCCAGCGACGAATACACCCTGTACGTGTCCAACCAAAATCCGCACGTTGAGCGTTTGCTGTTGACCGCGTTCGTGATGGGCTTGCCTGAACACAAAGTACGGGTCATTGCGCCCGATGTAGGCGGCGGTTTTGGTGCAAAGATTTACCTTTATGCCGAAGACGTGTGTTTGACTTGGGCTTCTAAAAAGCTCAACCGCAACATCAAATGGAACTGCGACCGCTCTGAAGCTTTCCTGTGTGATGCGCATGGCCGTGACCATTCGAGCCACGCTGAACTTGCGCTGGACAAAGACGGCAAGTTCTTGGCGCTGAAAGTCCACACCGATGCCAACCTGGGCGCTTATCTGTCGACCTTCTCGACGGCTGTGCCGACCATCTTGTACGCCACGCTGCTGGCCGGTCAATACAGCACGCCGCAGGTGTATGTCGAAGTCGACGCCTGGTTCACCAACACCGCGCCAGTGGACGCCTACCGCGGCGCTGGACGGCCTGAAGCAACCTACTTGCTCGAGCGCATCGTTTCACGTGCGGCCAGTGAACTGGGCATGAGCCAGGACGCCATTCGCAGTCAGAACTTCATCACGCAGTTCCCCTACCAAACCCCCGTGGCATTGCAATACGACACGGGTGATTTTCATGCCTGCATGGACCAAGCCAAAGAACTGGGCAATGTGGCGGGCTTTTCAGACCGCAAAGCAGCCAGTCAAGCCAAAGGCTTGCTGCGCGGCATTGGCTACTCGAGCTATATCGAAGCTTGCGGTATCGCGCCCAGCAATGTCGCGGGCGCATTGGGCGCCCGCGCTGGTTTGTTCGAGTGCGGTGAAGTGCGTGTACACCCCACCGGCAGCGTGACGGTGTTTACCGGTTCGCACAGCCACGGCCAAGGCCACGAAACCACATTTGCACAGGTGGTGGCTGCGCGTTTGGGCATCCCGGTTGAAAACGTGGACATTGTGCATGGCGATACCGGCCGGGTGCCGTTCGGCATGGGCACTTACGGCTCACGCTCGATCTCGGTCGGTGGCGCAGCGCTGATGCGCGCGCTGGACAAGATCGAAGCCAAAGCCAAGAAAATTGCCGCCCACCTGATGGAAGCGAGTGACACCGACATTGACTTTGCAAATGGCGAATTCAGCGTCAAAGGCACGGACAAGAAAATCCCTTTCGGACAAGTGGCATTGACCGCCTATGTGCCGCACAACTACCCCCTGGACAAGTTGGAGCCGGGCCTGAACGAAACCGCTTTCTACGACCCTTTGAATTTCACATTTCCAGCTGGCACCTACATTTGCGAGGTCGAAATCGATCCGCTGACGGGGGTCACCCGTGTCGACAAATTCACCGCGGTGGACGACTTTGGCACCATCATCAATCCGATGATCGTTGAAGGTCAGGTACACGGCGGCTTGGTCCAAGGCATCGGTCAAGCGCTGATGGAGCACTGTGTTTATGACCGAGAAACCGGTCAACTTTTAACCGGCTCTTTCATGGACTACACCATGCCACGGGCAGACGACTTCCCTGTGTTTGCACTGGGCCATGTCTGTACGCCTTGCACCACCAACCCCTTGGGTACCAAAGGCTGCGGAGAAGCCGGCGCCATCGGCTCGCCCCCCGCGGTCATCAATGCTGTGCTCGACGCCTTGTCGGCTGTAGGCGTCAAGGACTTTGACATGCCTGCGTCCCCTCACCGCGTGTGGTCGGCCATCCAATCGGCCAAATAAACGTCACCTATTCGGAGAAATTTTCATGTACGCATTCAACTACGAACGTCCCGCAACCCTGGCCGCAGCTCAGTCTTTACTGGCTGCTGGCGGAAATGCCCTGGCCGGTGGTCAGACCATGATTGCTGCCATGAAGCAGCGCCTGCAGCAACCTGAAACCTTGGTCGATCTGGGCGCCATCAGCACCCTGGCCGGCATCCGCATGGAGGGCAATGCCATCGTGATTGGCGCCATGACGCGCCACCAGGACGTGGCTGACAACGCCGAGGTGCGTCAGTACATTCCGGCGCTGGCCGCATTGGCAGACGGCATTGGCGACAAGCAAATTCGCACCATGGGCACCTTGGGTGGCTCGGTCGCCAACAACGACCCTGCAGCCTGCTACCCCAGTGCCGTGCTGGCTTTGGGCGCTACGGTACATACCGATCAACGCACCATTGCCGCCGATGATTTTTTTCATGGCCTGTACGCCACAGCCTTGAAAGCCGGTGAGTTGATCACGGCCATCAGCTTTCCGATTCCTCACAAAGCCGCTTACGCCAAGTTCCGCCAACCGGCTTCCCGCTTTGCTTTGGTGGGCGTGTTTGTGGCGCAAACTGCGGGCGGTGCACGCGTGGCTGTCACGGGCGCAGGCAATGGCGTGTTCCGTCACGCCGGTCTGGAAGCCGCTTTGAACACCAGCTTCACGCCAGAAGCGGTCGCCAACGTCGCCATCGATGCCAGCGAACTCAATGCCGACTTGCATGCCTCATCAGCTTACCGCGCTAACCTGATCTCAGTGCAAACCCAACGTGCTGTCAAACAGGCGAACGGATGAGTGTGGCATTTGAAACGATAGATGCCTTAGCCCAAGCCCTCACGGGGGCGGGCTATCACGGCGAACGGCGGTTGATCACCGCCGTTTTTTTGGCGCTGAAATTGCAACGGCCCTTGCTGCTCGAAGGTGAACCCGGCGTCGGTAAAACTGAATTGGCAAAAGCCCTGGCCAAGGTGCTGGAGCGCCCTTTGATTCGCTTGCAATGCTACGACGGCATGGAGCAACGCGAAGCCCTGTACGAGTGGAACCATGCAGCACAGTTGCTGCATATGCGGGCAGCCGAGCACAAGGCCACATCGACAGACATGGAGCGCGAGGTTTATCAAGAGCGCTACCTCGTCAAACGCCCCCTGCTGCAAGCCCTGCAAACCCCTGCGCCCGGCGCGGTGTTGTTGATAGACGAAGTCGACCGCGCCGACGAACCCTTTGAAGCTTTTTTGTTGGAGTACCTGGGAGAATACCAAGTCAGCATTCCGGAGCTGGGCACCTTGTCGGCCATGGCTGCGCCGATGACGATTTTGACCAGCAACCGCACCCGTGACCTGAACGATGCCGTGAAGCGCCGCTGCCTGTACCAGTGGATGGATTACCCCGACCGCGAACGCGAGTTGGCCATCGTGCGCTCGCAAGTGCCACAGGCCAGCGCACGCCTGAGCGAAGAAGTGACCGAGTTTGTCGCGCGCCTTCGCAGCCAGCCCTTTGTGAATGCCTTCCAACGCGCCCCGGGGGTTGCCGAGAGTGTTGAATGGGCCAAGGCCTTGGTCGCCCTGGACACCTTGACGCTGGACCCCGAAGTCGTGCAAGACACGGTGGGCCTCTTGTTCAAACAACGTGAAGACGTGGCGGCCCTCTTGCCCCTGCTGGACGATCTGCTCAAACCTGCAGCTTAAGAAAACGGGCACAGATGATCCTGGGTGACGCCCGCAGTGGCAAACTGGCAGACAACATCACCGGCTTTGGGCGGGCCTTGCGCCGCGCCGGTTTGCCGATGGACGCTTCACGCATCAGCCTGGCCATCGAGTCGGCGACTTGGGTCGGTTTGGACCACAAAGCGGATCTCGAAGCTGCCCTGCAAAGCGTGATGGTCAGCCGCGAACAGGATCTTGAAGTCTTTGCGCAAATGTTCAGCGCGTATTTTCGCAACCCTGAACTGACGAAGCAACTGCTGAGCCAAATGCTGCCCAAGGCCGCCGGTGAGGCCCCTGCGGTGCCGCGCAAAGCACGGGTGCAAGAAGCCTTGGCAGCCCGCAAACCACCAGGCCAGACCGCCAAGCCTGCTGAGGACGAAGTTCAGCTCGACGCGGCGATGACGGCCAGCGAGAACCAACGCTTGCAGCAAGCCGATTTTCAGACCTTGAGCGCCAGCGAATACGTCTTGGTTGACCGGCTGGCCCGTCGCATCCACCTGCCCCTGCCGCGTATTGAGAGCCGGCGCACACGCACGGGTGCAAGGGGCCATCGGATTGACTGGGCCAACACCTTGCACCGCGCTGTGCGCACCGGCGGCGAGGTGCTCACGCTGTCCACTCGCCAACGCCGCATGCAAGCCCTGCCCTTGCTGATATTGGTCGATGTATCAGGCTCCATGGAGCGCTATGCCCGTTTGCTGCTGGCATTTTTGCACCAGGCCACACGCACCACGCCGCGCAAGGTCTACGCTTTTGGCACCCATCTGACCGATTTGAATGCCGCTTTTACCCACGCCGACACCGACCTGATGTTGGCTTGTGCCAACCAGCAGATCACCGATTTTGCGGGTGGTACCCAACTCGGTACAGCACTGACCACGTTGCGCCAGCAACATGCACGGGATTTGGTCGGGCGGCGCACCGTGGTGCTTTTGATCAGCGATGGTCTGGACACGGGCGATGCCAGCCAACTCGGGCAGGAGTTGCAATGGCTTAAACGCCATTCGCGCCATTTGCTTTGGCTCAACCCGTTGCTGCGGTTTGAGGGCTATGCGCCCCTGGCGACCGGAGCGAGTTTATTGCACCAACATGCCCACGGCATGCTGGCGATACATAATCTCAACAAACTCGAAGACTTGGCCTCCGCGATGGCCAAGTTGCTCAAAATTTGAACTTCAGGAGATCCACATGGACATGCAAGGCCAACGCCAACTTTTCGTCACCCAACAACAAGCCTGGGAAGCCTTGAACAGCCCCGACATGCTCAAAGCTTGCATCCCCGGCTGCGACAAATTTGAACTGGCCGAGGCCAACGTGTACAACGTGGGCGTGGCCATCAAAATCGGCCCTGTATCGGCCAAGTTCACCGGCAAAGTGACGCTGTCCGACATCGTTCCCCCCGCCTCCTATGCGCTGCAGTTTGAAGCGCAAGGCGGTGTGGCCGGGTTTGGCAAAGGACAATCACAAGTCACCTTAACGCCCAATGCCGAAGGCTGCGAGCTCTCCTACACCGTGCACTCCACGGTGGGCGGCAAACTCGCGCAACTGGGCCAACGGCTGATCGATGGTGCCGCTAAATCACTGGCCGAAGACTTTTTTAGACGATTCGACGAAGCGCTGCAAGCCCAATACCCCCGCACCGCCGCAGCCCCTGAAGCCGCATCACCTGAAGCCGCAACCGACTCCAGCACCACCGGCACACCCAATGCCATATCGCCTTGGGTATGGGCCGCTGGCGCCATCGTTTTGGGTCTGGCTGCATGGTGGCTGACCCGCTGACATAAAACCTCAAACAGCCTCACATAGCCTCCAACTGAATCAATGGAAAACCTCGACATCGTCGTCTTGCGCACCCTGCGGGATTGGCGTCAAGCTGGGCACCGCGCGCTTTTGGCCACAGTGATTCACACCTGGGGCTCTTCGCCACGTCCGGTGGGCTCGATCATGGCCATGTGCGAGACCGGTGCTGTGGTGGGTTCAGTTTCGGGCGGCTGCATTGAAGACGATCTGATTTACCAGTACACCCAAAGTGAATCGGCCAGCGCCTTGCTTCAAGGCCCACCGGTGCGCGTCAAATACGGCATCTCGGCTGATGAAGCACACCGATTTGGTTTGCCCTGCGGCGGAACGCTTGAATTGTTGCTGGAGTTCAATCCGGATGCACAGGCCTTGCAAAGCCTGATCCTACAGCTCGAGCAAGGCCAATTGATGCTGCGTACCACCGAGCTGTCCAACGGCCAAGTCACTTTGAGCCCCAGTGCCGCGCCCAGTGAATTGGCCGTGAATGCCACACAACTGATCAACGCTTTCGGACCTGAATACCGGATGCTGCTGATTGGCGCCGGTCAAATGACCGAATACCTGGCCACAATGGCTTTGTTCAACGGTTTTGCGGTGACCGTGTGCGACCCGCGCGAAGAATACCGGGGTGCCTGGTCAGTGTCTGGCGTTACATTGACCAGCGACATGCCCGACGACCTGGTGCAAGCCTTCAAGCCCGACCGCCGCAGCTGCGTGATTGCCTTGACCCATGACCCCAAACTGGACGATCTGGCGCTCTTGGAGGCGCTGAACACCGAGGCTTTTTACATCGGCGCCATCGGCTCCCGACGCAACAACGAAGCGCGCCATCAACGCATGATCGAGCACTTTGAACAAAGCACGGAATCACTGGCCAGGCTGCGCGGCCCGGTCGGCATTTACATCGGCAGCAAGACACCCGCTGAAATTGCGGTCAGCATCATGGCCGAAGTCCTGGCGGTGAAAAACGGCATTCCCCTGCCGCGTGACATGGACGTGGCTCACGCCAAAAATGCCCAGCAACTGACGCCCAACGATCCAGGTGCAGCCAGCTGTTTCATTCCACGCTGAACTGGCACAAAGGCGCTGGCGTTGACTTAAGGAGCATTAAAAGGCGCTTTGGTTTTGTGCGCGGGTCTCCCACTGCCACGCGTGGGCAATGATGGTGGCCAAGTCCGCGTATTGCGGCTGCCAGCCCAACACCTGGCGGGCGCGCCCGGCATCGGCCACCAAGCGCGCCGGATCCCCGGCGCGGCGCGGCCCCTCATGCACTGCAATGGTCCGGCCCGTGACCTGCACGGCGGTGTCGATCACCTCTTGCACCGAGAATCCATGGCCGTTACCCAAATTGAAGGCGTCACTGGCCCCTCCTTGCGCCAAATGCTTTACCGCCAGCCAATGCGCCTCGCACAAATCAGCGATGTGGATGTAGTCACGGATGCAGGTGCCATCGGGAGTGTCGTAGTCGCGTCCAAACACCGAAATGTGGGAACGGCGACCCGAGGCAGTTTGCAGTACCAGGGGCACCAAATGCGTTTCAGGGTCATGGCGTTCGCCCAGCTGACCATCGGGGTCGGCACCAGCGGCATTGAAGTAGCGCAGACACACCGATTTCAAACCATAGGCTTTTTCGTAATCGGCCAGCACCTGCTCCACCATTTGTTTGCTGCGACCATAGGGGTTGATGGGTTGCTGGGGGTGTGCTTCATCGATCGGCACATACTGAGGCTCGCCGAACGTTGCAGCCGTGGAAGAAAATATAAAGTGTTTCACACCATGGGCACGCATCACCTCCAGCAACTGCAAGGTGTTGACCACGTTGTTCTGGTAGTACTTGGCCGGCTCCACCACCGATTCGCCCACTTGAATAAAAGACGCGAAATGCATCACCGCGTCAAAGTGGCCTTGTGCAAAAACCCGGTTCAACAAGGACATGTCGGCCATGTCGCCCTGAACAAATTCACCGCACAAGACGGCATCGCGGTGGCCTGCCGACAAATTGTCCAAGGTGGTCACATGGCAAGCCAATTGTCCCAAACGTTTAACCATGTGGGAGCCGATGTAACCCGCCCCGCCAACCACCAGTATTTTCATATTCGTCCTCCAAGTGCCGCTGATTGTAAAAGGCCAGGCCCACGCGCCGGGCAATGCTCTTTCGATCAGTTCGGTGATTGACAACAACAAGCAACGGCAAGCTGAGCAACATCGGCAACAATACGCTCATTCTGTGTGTTCTTTGGCTCCAATCTCATGAAAAAAATACTGCTCCTCGGCTCGGGTGAACTCGGTAAAGAATTTGTCATCAGCGCCAAGCGTCTGGGCTGCCACGTGATCGCCTGCGACAGCTATGCAGGCGCACCGGCCATGCAAGTAGCCGACGAGTTTTGCGTCTTCAGCATGCTGGACGAAGCCCCGCTGCGTGCCGCCATTTCCCACTACCAGCCCGACCTGATCGTCCCCGAGATTGAAGCCATTCGCACCGAAGTGCTGCTCGACGTGGAAAAAGAAGGCTATGTAGTCATCCCCAGCGCACGCGCTGCCAACCTGACCATGAACCGCGACCGCATCCGCGACGTGGCTGTGGGCTTAGGCGTGCGTACCGCCCAATTCAACTACGCCGAGTCAGCCGCCGAGCTGTTGGCGCAGGCGCAACTCATTGGCTTTCCCGTGGTCATCAAACCCGTCATGAGCTCGTCGGGCAAAGGACAAAGCGTGGCCAAGTCTGCGGCTGACATCCCAGCCAGCTGGGACTTTGCCTGCGCCGGCATGCGCGGTGACCGCCAGAAAGTCATCGTCGAAGAGTTCATCAACTTCGAATTTGAAATCACCCTGCTCACCATCCGCCAACGCAACGGGCAAACCTTGTTTTGCGAACCCATTGGCCACGTGCAAGAGCGCGGCGACTACCAATACAGCTGGCAACCCCAACCCATGAAACTTGACTACCTGAAAGCCGCCCAAGACATGGCCCACAAAGTGACCGCCGACTTGGGCGGTGCAGGCTTGTTTGGCGTGGAATTTTTCGTGACAAAGGACGAAGTGATCTTCAGCGAACTCAGCCCCCGCCCGCATGACACCGGCATGGTCACCCTCATCAGCCAGAATCTGAGTGAGTTCGATCTGCACGTCCGCGCCATTTTGGGGCTGCCGATTCCGCGCATTGCGTGCACCGAAGGCGCCAGCGCCGTGGTACTGGCCACGCAAAACGGCACAGCCCCTCGCTACACCGGCCTTGAAGAGGCCTTGAGTGAACCCGGTGTGGATGTGCGCATCTTCGGCAAACCCAGCACGCGGCCTTATCGCCGGATGGCGGTGGCCTTGGCTCAAGGCGCCAACGCCCTGCAACGTGCGCGGGATGCTGCAGCCAAAATTCACGTTATAGATTCGGCCCATTGAAGTCTTGAATTTCTGGTGATTGCCCCCATCTTTAGATCATGGAAAAAGAAGACGCAAGATATCAAACACTTGAGCAACTGCACGAGCGGCGCAAGCAAGTCATTCGGTTGCACAAGAAGGGCATCAAAGTGATGCAAATTGTGGCGATGACCGGACTGAGCCATCCGACAGTGCGATCAACGATAGATTTGTTCGAGGCTGGCGGTTGGACAAACGTGCGGCCTACTCCCCGGGGACGAGTCAGAGGAGACGGACGTGTGCTCAGCGCAGCCCAAGAAGAGGCCATCCAGCGCATGATCATCGACAAGCGTCCTGAGCAGTTGAAGATGGACTTCAGCCTTTGGAGTCGAGCTGCGGTGGCTCAACTCATTGAGCAAGAATTTGGTATCAAGCTGCAGGTACGCAGCATTGGCAAGTTCCTCGCACGCTGGGGTTTTACCCCGCAAAAGCCGATCAAACGCGCGTACGAGCAAAGCCCTGCTGCGGTGCAGGCCTGGCTTGAGGGTGAATACCCTGCCATAGAGCAGCGCGCCAGAGCTGAAGGGGGCGAAATTCACTGGGGTGACGAGACTGCGCTGGTCAACACCGACGTGCGCGGCAGGAGCTATGCCCCTGCTGGCAAAACACCCGTGGCCATGGCGGTGGGT
>Ga0164295_10001015_pt1 | contig 23270 bp, 22 predicted proteins | sample GEODES006metaG_FD_111798 | JGI IMG/M metagenome (GOLD analysis project Ga0164295, IMG submission 111798) | Oligotrophic lake water microbial communities from Sparkling Lake, Wisconsin, USA - GEODES006 metaG | ecosystem: Environmental > Aquatic > Freshwater > Lake | place: USA: Sparkling Lake... | reverse complement strand
GAAGTTGGCGTTACAGTGGACCCTTTTGAACTGTGAGCGCTTGCCATGAACATTTACGACCGCCTGTCTGAACTGAACATCACCCTGCCCCCTGTGGCCACGCCTGCTGCAGCCTATGTGCCTTTTGTGCAAACCGGCAATTTGGTTTTTCTGAGCGGCCACATCGCCAAAAAGGACGGCAAAGCATGGGTCGGTCAATTGGGTCTGAACATGACCACCGATGAAGCCAAACTGGCCGCCCGCGCAGTGGCCATTGACTTGCTGGGCACCTTGCATGCTGCTGTGGGCGATCTGAACACCATCAAACGCATTGTCAAAGTGATGAGTCTGGTCAACTCGACCAGCACCTTCACCGAGCAGCACCTGGTGACCAATGGTTGCAGCGCCTTGATCAGCGAAATTTTTGGTGACAAGGGTGCCCACGCCCGCAGCGCCTTTGGGGTGGCGCAGCTGCCCATGGGCAGTTGCGTCGAAATCGAATTGATTGCCGAAGTGGCTTGATTTCGGCCATGCCCATCCAACTGAGCAAAGAAGACCGTGCACAAGCGATTGCCAGTATTGAGCGCTATTTTCTTGAACACTTGGACCAAAAAATAGGCAACATCACGGCAGGTGGCCTGCTGGGATTCATGCTGGATGAAATCGGACCCTGCATTTACAACCGCGCCGTTTTGGACGTGAAAGAGCGATCCGAACTCAAGCCCACTGTCAAAAAATAAATCAACTTTTTAACTGCTCTTTTTTCAAATCAACTGCCACTCCGGAGAATCAAATGACCATTTCCATGTCCAGCGCCAGCCTTCCTGTCTGCACCCGCATGCTGACCCATCTGCACCACATTCTCGGCAAAGCCGAACACTTCGTTGAAGCCAAAAAAATCGATCCTGCCGCGCTGACCACTTACCGCTTGTCCCCCGACATGCTTCCGTTTACACGTCAAATCCTGATCGCTTGCGATACTGTTAAGAATGGTCTGGCCCGCCTTGGCGGCCTTGAAGCACCCAAGTTCGAAGATACCGAAACCACCTTGGCCGAGCTGAAAATTCGCATCCAGAAAACCTTGGACTTCATGGCCACCGTACCCGCCTCTGCCATCGACGGCACTGAAGACAATGAAATCACTTTTCCTGCCGGACCGGGCAAAACCCGCACCATGAAGGGTCAGGACTACCTGAATGGCTGGGTGATGCCCAATTTGTATTTCCACATCACGATGGCTTATGCGATCCTGCGCCACAACGGTGTGGAAGTCGGCAAAATCGACTACCTCCTGGGTGCACAGGGCTGATGTTGAAATCAGGAGTGCCCTGCGTGACAGGAATTCAGAAAATTCGAAGTCATATTGACGGGACTTTAATTCAACAGAGAGCCTCCTGACATGACCCCTGAACTTGAAGAAACATTTGCCGACGGCATTGCCACGCTGACCCTGAACCGCCCGGCCTCGCGCAACGCATTGACCACAGAAATGCTTTTCGAACTGGCCCAAGCCATGCCCCGCCTGGCGCAAGACCCGGCGGTCAGGCTTGTGATTTTGACCGGCAAAGGCGGTGCTTTTTGTGCGGGCGGTGATGTCAAAGGCTTTGCCAATCGCGCCGCAGACAGCAGCAACGCTCCGACCTTTGAGCAAAGCGCCCAGACACTGCGGGCCCGCATGGAGGTGAGCCGTTGGCTGCACGAAATGCCCAAACCCACCTTGGCCGTGATCTCTGGCCCGGCCGCCGGTGCCGGCCTGTCTTTGGCGCTGGCCTGCGACATGCGCATTGCCGCCGATGAGGCCAAACTGACCACCGCTTTTTCCAAAGTGGGTTTGTCTGGCGATTTTGGTGGCAGCTATTTTTTGACCCAAATTTTGGGCGCCGCCAAAGCCCGTGAGATGTATTTCACGGCCGAAGTGATTCTGGGCAAAGAAGCCGCTCGGATGGGCTTGGTCAATCGTTCCGTTCCCGGCGAGCAGTTGGCGCAGGCCGCCGCCGACTATGCGCGTGAACTGGCCAGCCTGCCGACCATTGCAGTGGGCTACATGAAGCGCAACCTGAATGCGGCGATGCAAAACTCTTTGTCCGAAGTGCTCGACCTCGAAGCCACGCACATGATCCGTACTTTCGAGACCCACGACCACAAGGCAGCGGCCGTAGCCTTTGTGGAAAAACGCGCGCCTCAATTTGAAGGGCGCTAAAGCCCCTCAAATGGATTGGCTGCTGCGCAAATCCGCCAAGTCTTGCGCGCTGAGTCCGAGGGCGCTGTAAAACGCATCGTTGTGCTCGCCGCGCTGCGGCCCGGTGTGCGGCACGGGCAAAGGCCGGCCTGTAAACCGCGGCACGATGCAAGGCGCCTTGATGCTGCCCAAATCGGCATCCGGCAAGTCGATCACGGCTTGGCGTGCCACAAAATGCGGGTCTTGCGCGGCCTGCGCAATCGAGTTGACACGGCTGTAAGGTGCCTCATGGGCGTCCAGTCGCTGCATGATGTGCGCCATCGTGTGCTCGCGGCACCAAACGGCAATCTCTTGGTCCAAATCAACCAGGTGGCGTGTTCTGTCGAGGTTGTTGCCAAAGCGCGGATCGGTCAGCAAATCGGTCCGTTCCATGGCCTTGCACATGCGTTCAAAAATCGGATTGCCCGTGCCCACGATGGTGATCCATTGGCCATCGGCTGATTCAAACACATTGGACGGGGCAGTGTAGGTGGCACGGGAGCCACTGCGTTGCCGGACCAAGTTCATGAACTGCATTTCAGCGGCCAAGGGATCGAGCAGTCGAAACAAGGCTTCAGTGGCCGCCAGGTCGATCTCGCAACCTTGGAACAAATCAGGGGGTGTTCGTGCGCGTTCGGCCAAAGCGGTTGAAATGGAGAATGCGCCAAACAAACCCGCAATCGCATCCCCCAAGGGGTAGTTCATGTGCTGAGGAGGGCCGTCGGCCTCCCCCGTCAAATGGGTGAAACCGCTCATGGCTTCAAAGACCCGGGCAAATCCCGGGCGCTTGGCATAGGGGCCGGTTTGGCCAAAACCCGTCAAGCGCAAAACAATCAAATTCGGGTTGTGCGCCAGCAGTGTCGCCATGTCCAGGCCCCAAGTATCCATCGTGCCGGTGCGGAAGTTTTCTATCAACACATCAAACTGCGGCAGCATGCGCAAAAGCAGGTCGCGCCCTGCCGGTTGCCTCACATCCAACGTGATGCCTTGCTTGCCACGGTTGGCCACCTTCCAGAATAAAGCATGCCCTTGCCACACAGGTGCCAAGGTGCGCAAGGCATCGCCGCCCTGGGGTAGCTCGACTTTGATCACCTCGGCCCCCATGTCAGCGCACAACGTGCCTGCCAATGGCGCAGCCACAACGGTGGCCATGTCCAGAATGCGCACCCCGCGCAAAGGCCCTTGCGCTGGTGCAGCCTTGGATGCCGTCACCTCAATTGCCCGACAGGTTGAGTTTGCCCAGCATCGGGTCCCAAGCCCTGCGGTCTTGCCGCACACGGTCTTCGAAGGCCGATACCGCAGTCGGTAAAGGGGTCGCACCCAACTGTTGTAATTTGTCTTTCAGTGCAGGCGAGGCCATGGCTTTGGTCAAAGCCAGGTTCAGGGTTTTGATCACTTCTGCAGGGGTTCCTTTGGGCGCGACCAGGCCCATCCACAAACCTGCTTCCAGACCCGAGATTCCCAGTTCGGCAAAGGTTGGCACATCGGGCACTGCTGTAGATCGCGTCTTGCCTGTTTGCGCCAAGATGCGTATTTGTCCACTGTTCATGAAGGGCAAGGTGCCGCCCAGGTTGTTGCACATGGTCGGGATGTGCCCGCCCATCAAATCAGCCACCGCCGGTGCATTGCCCTTGTAGGGCACATGTTCCAGTTGCGTGCCGGTCTGAAAATTGACCATCTCACACACCAGATGCGAAGGCGTGGCCACGCCAGCTGACGCAAAGTTGATGCTCTTGGGCTTGGCTTTTTCAGCCTTGATCAAGTCATCGAGTTTTTTGTAAGGTGTGGCGGCATTGACCGCGATCACGTTGGGCAAGTCCGCCACCAAACCGATGTTGGCGAAATCGTCGACCGGATGGAAACGCAGATTCTTGTGCACATAGGGCAAGAAGACATTGGTCAAACCCGCCATCAACAGGGTGTAACCATCGGCAGGCGCTTTGGCCACCCACTCCGAGCCGAGCAAACTGCCGGCACCGGCTTTGTTGTCCACCACCACGTTGTGTTTGAGCGCCGCAGCCAACTCGACAGCCAAGGCGCGCGTGACCAGGTCGGTACTGCCGCCCGCCGGGAAGGGCACCACCACCTTGATGGTTTGACTCGGATAATCGGCCGCCTGCGTGGCCAAAGCCCACAGGCTGAACCCCAGCAGCGCCACTGAACGGCGCACATAGAAACGAGCAGTCATGGTGTCTCCCAACTTAAATCTAAAAAATACAAATGCGGTGGTTCAAGCCGCACCGTGCGAACCATGCTCGCCGTGCTCGCGCAGCACGTGCTTGGCAATGTTCATCTGGTGGATCTGGCTGGTGCCTTCGTACAAGCGGAACAAACGCACATCGCGGTAATAACGCTCAATGGGGCTGAAGTCGGCCACATAGCCCGCCCCGCCGAACATCTGCACACACCGGTCAGCCACGCGACCACACATCTCGGAGGCAAAGTACTTGCACATCGAGGCGGTCAGGGCCACGTCTTCGCCGCGATCGCGAGCGCGGGCGGCTTCCAAAATCATGGACTGCGCAGCATAGATCTCGGTCTGGCTGTCGGCCACCATCGCCTGCAGCAACTGGAAGTTGCCCACTGGCTGGCCAAATTGCTGCCGCTGCTGGGTGTGCTCGATCGCCAGATCCAGCATACGGATGGCCGGGCCGGTGCACAAAGCCGACAAATGCAAGCGTTGTTTGTTCAGCACCTTCATGATGGTCTTGAAGCCCACGCCTTCTTTGCCGCCAATCAGATTGCCCACAGGAATTCGGCAGTCTTCAAAATACACATCAGACACGGGCGAACCGGCTTGGCCCATTTTTTTGTACGCAGAACCGGTGCTGAGGCCGGGCGTGCCACGCTCCACAATGAAGGCCGTCAAGCCCGAACTGCCCTTGCTGTGGGGTGCGGTGCGGGCCACCACCGTGAACACGTCGGCAATCGGCGCATTGGTGATGTAGCACTTGCGACCCTTCAAAACATAGTGGTCCCCTTCCAGCCGTGCGGTGGTCTGGACATTGGTCGCTTCAGAGCCTGCATCAGGCTCGGTCAAGGCCAGGCAACCGGTCAACTCGCCGGTCGCCATGCGCGGCAGCCAGCGCTGTTTTTGCGCATCGGTGCCATCGGCCACCAGGGCCTCGGAACCAATGCCGGTGTTGGTGCCCACGCGGGCCCGCAAGGCGACCGATGCTTGCGAGAGTTCAAAGGCCGCCAAGACCAACTCTTCTGTGCTCAGACCCAGGCCACCATAGGCCTCGGGAATGCTCCAGCCAAAAAAACCGCGTTGCCGAAGTTCTTCAACGATGTCGTCTGGCACATGGTCGAGTTGCTCCACCTTGTTTTCCAATGGATGCCAGCGCTCACGCACAAAGGCGCGCACCTCGGCCAAAAGCGTTTGAAGTTTTTCAGGGTGTCGAATCATGCTTGCCATGGTGCGCGATTGTGCTTAAGGTGTGAACGTCCGTTTCAAATATTGAAACATCTATCGTTTTCTTTTGTCACACCAGCGACCATTCCGGCATGCGACCCCACTCTGCACCTCAACACCTTCGTGACCAAAACGAGTTGCAACTGCTGCGCCAAGACAACCCCAGCTTTGCAGGCACCCTGGCCAAGGGCATGATGATTTTGCAATGCTTTGTGAGCGACCCCCGCCCGCACGCCAACAGCGAACTGGCCCAACGTCTGGGCATGCCGCGCCCCACCATTTCTCGGCTGTGCCGCACGCTGCAGGCCATGGGCTACTTGGACCACGACGAGCGACTGGACCGCTACTTTATCGGCCCTGCCATCGTTTCTTTGGGCTACCCCTATCTGATCAGTACGCCTTTGCTCAACCAATTGCGACCCGCCATGCAGGCCATGGCCACCCAAATGATGGGGGCGGTGTCTATCGGTGTGGCGATGGACCTGGACGTGGTCTATCTGGAGTCGTGTACCCATGAGCAAGGCACCCTGAAACGCCCGGCTGTAGGCGCCGTGCGGGGCATTGTGGAAACGGCCATGGGCCGCGCCCTGCTGGCCTCGCTCGAGGAAAGCGCCCGCACGGAGACGCTGGAGCGCATACGCATTCAAAGACCCGACGACCACCAACGCTGTCTGGCTGGCGTGGAAGACAGCTTGATGCACTACAGAAAACGGGGCTTTGCCATCAACTTAGGGGATGCAGGTCTGGGGGTGTTGGCCGTCGGTGTGGCCTCGCGCATCCGTTACGGGTCGCGGCAACTGCTCTTCAATTGCGCTGTGCCCGGCTACCGCGTCAAACCGCAAGAATTACTCAAAATCATCGGCCCGCGACTGACCGACATGGTGCGCATGGCCGACGCCCAATCCGGCCTGCGCTGAACTTTTTTTAAACACAACCAGGAGAATCCCATGAAACGCAGAACTCTGAACATGGCCACATTGGCTTTGTGGGCGCAATCCACGGGCTTGGCGATCGCTCAAGATGCCTACCCCTCGCGCCCCATCAAAGTCATCGTCCCCTACCCCGCAGGCGGCGTGGTCGACTTGCAAACCCGTGCCATGACCCAAGACCTGTCGGCGGAACTGGGTCAAGCCGTGGTGGTGGAATCAAGGCCCGGTGCCAACGGCAACATCGCGGCAGAGGCCGTAGCCCGCGCCCCGGCCGACGGCTACACCTTGCTGGTCTCGGCCCCTTATCTGATCAACAACCCCTTGATCGAAAACACCCTGCGCTGGGCGCCCAAAGACTTTATGCCTGTAGCCCGCTTCTCCATGTCGCCGAGCTTCATGTGCGTGCCCGCCGTGTCGCCAGCGCGCACAGTGAAAGAGTATGTTGAGATGGCGCGGCGCGCCAAACCCATTCTGCAGTTTGGTGATCCGGGCTCAGGCACCACGCAAACCATGTCCGTTGAAATCCTCAAATCGACAGCCGGAATTGAGATCGAGGGCATTGCTTACAAAGGCGCTCCCCCTTTGGCCATTGATTTGATCAACAACACCTTTTCCATGTCGGTCTTGCCCTCCAGCGTGGCCTACCCGCACGTCAAATCCGGTAAGTTAAGGGCGCTGGCCACCATCAGCTCGGCCCGCTCAGCGCAACTGCCCGATGTGCCTACCATTGCCGAAGCGGGGTTCCCTGAAGTCACTCTCATCTCTTGGTATGGCTTGCACGCCCCGGTCAACACCCCCGCGGCCGTGATGCGCAAGCTGGAAGCAGCCATCAAAGCGGCTGTGCAAAAAGCCGAGACGCAAAACCGGCTGGTGAGTGCCGGTGGAGAAGCTGCGTATTTGGGCACAGAAGAATTCACCCGATTCATGACCAGCGAGGCCCAGATGTGGGAACGCATGAACCGACTGCTGCGCAAATGAACGACCTGAAGTCCCTGGCGCGAAGAGCCATTGTGTATGCGCTGCCGGTTTATGAAATGGCCCGCATGCGTTCGTCCAGTACCTTGCGCAAAACGCCCCATGGCGAGTATGCCGATGCGCAAGGCGGGCCCGAGTCATTGCGCCGCTGGATCAACATGTTTTCGCATTCGCGCAGACTGCTCAACGCCAGCGACCGCCGTGTGGTCACCCCCAACAACGACACGCTTTACACCAACGCCTGGCTCGATCTGAGCCATGGCCCTGTGCTGATCCACACGCCCGACATGGGTTCACGCTACTGGGTGCTGGGCTTGATTGACATGTACACCAACCCCTTTGCGCATTTGGGCACCCGCACCACCGGCAATGCGGCACAAAGCTTTTGGGTGCATGGACCCGAATGGCAAGGCGATGCGCCCGAAGGCTGCACCGCTGTGGCTTGCCCGACACACAGTGTTTGGGTGCTGGGCCGCATCCTGGCGCACGCCGATGAAGACATGGCACCGGTACACGCCCTGCAGGATGCTTTTGCCATCACCACACCAAACGGTCAACCCGCTCAGCGCGTGGTCGACTGCAGCGTACAACCGCAGGCGCTGCCCCACGATGCCGCCACCTTTGTGCGCGTGGTCAATCATGAAATGGGCCTCAACCCGCCGCCCCCTGCCGATGCCGCTGAACTGCAAGCCTGGGCCGGGCTGGGCATCGGCCCGGGCTTGGCCGCGCCTGAGGATTTGCGACTGCTGCAACAAGCGCTGACCGACACCCTGCAAGAAATCGACACCCCCACGGACGCCGACCTGCAAGGGGGGTGGAAAGCCGCTGTCGAAGTGCACAACAACTTCAACGGCGACTGGCTCACCCGTGCCCGCGTGGCCCGCGCCTACATCGGCATTCTGGGGGCGCAAGAAGTGCTGTACCTGCTGGCCTTTCGCGACAGCACAGGCCAAGTGCTGGACGGTCAAAACAACTACCAATTGCGATTTCCCTCCGGGGGCTTGCCGCAGGTGGGCGCGTTCTGGTCACTCACCCTGTACCGCAAAGCCGACTACCTGTTTTACGACCACCCCGAACAACGCTTTGCCATTGGCGACCGAACCCCCGCCCTGCGCCTGGATGCTGATGACGGCTTGACCCTGCACATCAGCCACCGGCGCCCGGAGCCAGCAGAAAACTGGCTGCCCGCGCCGGCAGAACCGTTTTACCTGGCGCTGAGGCTTTACCTGCCGGGCCGCGTGCATGAGGAGCACCGGTACACGTATCCGGCCATTGAGATGCGCTGAATTGCCCGCCCCGAGTGCCCCAACTTGTGGACCCACCGGTTTGTATGAGGCTTTGAAAAAAATACCAACCCAGCGATGCAAGCCAGTTCTCCGCCATCAGACCCGGCACGCGGGCGAACTCGGACACGTTTTTGCTCACCACCACGAGCCCCTCGCTGCGGTCATGGGCGGCGAGGGGCTCACCATTTGGACTCTCGCCGATGGGCGGGAGTCAACTTGTCGAAGCCGTAACACTGGTTTGGCCAGCTCATTCAGGAATGGAGAGGGAAAACCCTGATTTCTAAGCTCATTGGTTTCGGCAAAGAATGAGAAGTTTTCATTAGAGTGCAAGTTTTCTTTTTTTGTTTGGTCGCATCTGGAGTTCACCATGTCTTTTCCGCTAGTTAAAAGTCTTGCCGCCCTTACGGCAGCAGCCACCTTGGCCATTCAACCCGCTTGGGCTTCAGACAAAGTAAAAATTGGCTTTGTAAGCACCCTGTCCGGCCCTTCTGCGGCTTTGGGCGTGGACATCCGGGATGCTTTCATGCTGGCTGTCAAACTCAATGGCGGCAAGCTCGGCGGTTTGCCTGCCGATGTTTCCATTTCTGATGACCAATTCAAGCCCGATGTGGGCAAACAATTGTTTGAGCGTTATGTCAAACGCGACAAAGTTGATTTCTTAACAGGCGTCGTTTTCTCCAACATCATGTTGGCCGGTTTGCCTGAAGCGGTGGACAACAAAACAATTTACCTCAGCCCCAATGCGGCGCCTTCTCCGATTGCTGGCGCTCAATGCACGCCCTACTTTTTTGCAGTGTCTTGGCCCAATGATGCTTACCACGAGGCTGCTGGCCAATATGCCACCAACCTCAAAGTGAAGTCAGCGTATTTGCTAGCGCCTAACTACCAAGCCGGCAAAGACTCCTTAGCAGGTTTCAAACGTTTTTTCAAAGGCAATGTCTCTGGCGAGGTGTACACCAAGCTGGGCCAACTGGACTACTCGGCTGAACTGGCTGAAATTCGTGCTGCTAAACCTGAAGTGGTCTACACCTTCTTACCAGGGGGCATGGGCATCAACTTCATCAAACAATTCATGGCTGCAGGCTTGAACAAAGACATCCGCCTTATTCAACCTGGCTTCGGTTCCGATCAAGACGTGATTCGCGCTGTGGGCAATGACATGCTTGGTATTTTTGACACGGCGCACTGGGGCCTCGACCTGCCCAATGAAGCCAATAAAAAATTCGTGGCTGAATTTGAAAAAGAATACAAACGACTGCCCACTATTTACGCAGCCCAAGGCTACGACACGGCGCTGCTGATTGATGCGGCCGTTCGTGCTGCCAACGGCAAGATCGAAGACAAAGAAGCCATGATCAAAACCCTGAAGACCGTGAAGTTCAATTCTGTGCGCGGTGATTTCCGCTTCAACACCAACCAATACCCCATTCAAAATTACTACTTGCGTGAAATCCAAAAAGACGCCCAAGGTCGTTTGGTCAACCGCATCGTTGGACAACCCGTCTTGACAAACCACGGTGATGCCTACGTTAAAGACTGCCCGATGAAGTAAATGGGGGGTTAAGATCTCTCCATGAGCAGTATTTTGATGTTGGAGCAGGCCTTGAATGGCCTGCAGTTTGGTTTGATGTTGTTTTTGCTGGCGTCGGGTTTAACGCTGGTCTTTGGCATCATGGACATGATCAACTTGGCCCACGGCGCCCTTTACATGGTGGGGGCCTTTCTGGCAGCTTGGCTGGTTCAATTAACGCAGTCATTTTTGTCAGGGGTCTTGTTGGCAGTGGGCCTCACTGCCGTGGTAGGCATGCTGTTAGAGGCCACTCTTCTCAGAACGCTCTACGCGCGAGATCACTTGTCACAGGTGTTGGCCACCTTTGCACTGATTCTCATCATCAATGATTCAGTTCGAATGATCTGGGGCTCAGACTTGGCCCTTTCAGCGCCGCAAGCCCTCTCCGGTCCTGTCCAATTGCTCCCTGGTTTGCTGTACCCCAGCTATCGCTTGGTCATCATTGCGGTGGGCTTGGCGATTGCTTTGCTGCTGTTTGTATTGGTGACCCGAACACGCATGGGCGCTTGGGTTCGTGCGGGTGCATCCAATCGTGAGATGGCCATGGCCATGGGCATCAATATCAAAGTACTTTTCACCGGCGTGTTTGGTCTTGGCGCCGCACTTTGCGCCGTGGCGGGTGCCATGCTGGGCCCTTTGCTTGCCGTTCAAGTCGGCATGGGAGAAAACATCCTTATCTTGGCGTTTGTGGTTATTGTGATTGGGGGCATAGGCTCTGTCTGGGGGGCTTTTGTGGGTGCCATTTTGGTGGGTTTTGTTGACACCATGGGTCGCACACTGCTGCCCCATTTATTTCGGGAAATTTTCTCTCCCCAGTTTGCGAGTGCAGCGGGCCCTGCCGTGGCTTCTATTTTGGTCTATGTCTTGATGGCCGTTGTGCTCTTTGTTCGCCCGCAAGGGCTGTTCTCAGGTCGCTCTTAACCCAAGGTCAAGATGAACCGCGAAACTCCTCCTTGGCTTTGGACCTTGTTGCTGGCACTCGCCATTGCACTGCCTTTGGTGTTGCATGCGCGCGGACAAGACTATTACATCAGCATGATCAGCCGCATGATGATTTACGGCATTGCAGCGTGCAGTTTGAACCTCATTTTGGGTTTTGGTGGTTTGGTGTCTTTTGGTCATGCAGCCTTTGTTGGCATTGGTGCCTATGCTGTGGGCATCATGATCACTGAGGGTGTGACCAGCGGTTGGCTTAACTTTGCGGTGGCCATGGGTGTCTCAGCACTGGCCGCCGCTGTCATTGGTGCCATCTCTTTGAGAACGCGCGGTGTCTACTTCATCATGATCACTTTGGCATTTGCGCAAATGATTTACTACTTGGTGAACTCCATCAAAGCCTATGGCGGCGACGAAGGTTTGAACATCAAATCGCGATCCAACTTTGGCATGGGGCTTGATTTAAAAAATGATCTGACTTTTTACTTCGTTGTCCTTTTGGTTTTGGTGCTCACCTTGGTCATCATTTCACGCATGATGAAATCGCGCTTTGGCCGCGTTATTCTGGCCATTCGTGACGATGACACGCGTGTGGACGCGATCGGTTTTCCGGCATACACCTACAAATGGGTTTTGTTCATCATTGCGGGAACATTGGGTGGCTTGGCAGGTGCCTTGATGGTCAACCATCAAAACTATGTCAGTCCCAACCTGATGCACTGGACACAGTCTGGCACCTTGATGATCATGGTGATTCTGGGCGGCGTGGGCACACTGTCGGGGGGTCTATGGGGCGCCTTGGTTTTGCTCATTTTGGAAGATCTGATCGCCGAATACACCGTCTATTGGCAGTTCTATATCGGTTGGTTCTTGTTGGCGGTGGTGCTGTTGGCGCCGCGTGGTTTGTCGAGCTTATTCAACCGGCCCAAAAAGCTTGAAACAAAGGCAAATGCATGAGCCAGCAGCCTTTGCTCACTGTTCAAGATTTGGTTAAAAGCTTTGGCGCTTTGCGGGCCACTGACCATGTCAGTCTGCAAGTGCTAGCAAATGAAGTTCATGCGCTGATTGGCCCCAATGGCGCCGGAAAAACCAGTCTTGTGGCGCAATTGTCTGGCTTGCTCTCCAGTGACAGCGGTCACATCATTTTTCAAGGTCAAGATATCACCGCCATGGCCACCCATGAGCGTGTCCGGTTGGGCTTGGCTCGCTCATTTCAAATTACACGCCTCTTTAAATCGTTCACCGTCTTAGAAAATGTAGCGCTTTCCATTCAAGCGCGAACAGGAAACAGTTATTCGTTTTGGAGACCTGTCAACCAAGAAACCGAACTCACAGACAAGGCCATGAGCTTGCTGAATGAACTGGGATTAGCAACCCGCGCCCATCATTACGCCAGTGAACTCGCGCATGGTGAGCAACGTATTTTGGAGTTGGGTCTGGCTGTCGCCACGCAACCCAAGTTGCTGCTACTGGATGAACCTATGGCAGGCGCTGGCCCTGTTGAATCCGAGCGCATTTTGAATCTCATCCTGAAATTGCGCGAACAATCTGCGATTTTGCTGATTGAACACGACATGGACGCGGTGTTCAAATTGGCCGACAGAATTTCTGTGATGGTCAGCGGCGCCGTCATTGCAACGGGTACACCTGAAGAAATAAGGCATCACCCCCAGGTTATTGCGGCTTATTTGGGAGAAGAGAACGCATGAGCTTGCTGCAAGTTATCAATGTGCGATCGGCTTACCAAGAGAGTCAGGTGCTGTTTGGCATAGACTTCAGCCTCAATGCGGGTGAATCCATGGGATTGCTTGGCCGCAATGGCATGGGTAAAACCACTTTGATTCGAAGCATCCTAGGACTCAAATCCATTCATGGCGGTCAAGTTGTATTTGACGGTCAGGACATCACCCATCAACCGGCCGACAAAATTGCACGCATGGGCGTTGCGCTGGTACCCGAGGGGCGGCAGGTGTTTCCAAACTTGTCAGTTAACGAACACCTCACAGCCTTTTTCAGCAATCGGCATCACAGCAAAACCCTTTGGACGCCCTCACGTGTCTACGAATTGTTTCCACGTCTGGCCGAGAGGAAATCCAACTTGGGCTCTCAGCTTTCCGGGGGTGAGCAACAAATGCTGGCCATCGGTCGCGCCTTGGTAACCAACCCGCGCATGATCATTTTGGACGAAGCCACAGAGGGTCTGGCACCACTCATTCGAGAAGAAATTTGGAGATGTTTGCGACTGCTCTGCAACGAGGGTCAAACCTTGATCGTTGTCGACAAATATGTGAATCGATTGATCGAGATTGCCTCACATCACCTGATCATCGAACGCGGACAAGTGGCTTGGACAGGCAGTTCTGAAGCCCTGCGGGAAGACCGGCAATTGTGGACGCGCTATCTGGGCGTTTGATCTAAAACGCTTGCGCTACTGTCTTCAATGCTTGCATCAACAATTTACTGGCAGGACTGAGCGTAGCTTTGAGACGCCGAGTGATACCCACTCGCCTTTCCCACTGATTACCTGTGGCCTCAAGTGCTTTCAGTTGCCCTGCTCTGACCTCCCAATAAATTAATTCCTTGGGAATGAAGGTTAAGGTATCACTCTGCATCACCATGGACTTCATCAGCACTGTGGAGGTGGTTTCAACTTGGGCCACGGGCGGCTCTAAATCGTGAGAGGCAAAGTAATCATCAAACGCAAGTCGCTCTAACTCTCGCTGTCTTGGCAAAATCCATGGAAACTTCACCAACATGCCAGGGTTGACCACTTTGTGTTTTGTCAAGGGATGGTCTGAGCGGGACACCACTGTGGCACCCTCTGTTGAAAGGTAGTCATGGACCAATTCTGTATCTGTAGATCTGGCAGGCACCGAAGACAATGCAAAGTCAACCTCACCTTGTTTGACCCAGGGCATCAAAGCCTCATTCAAACCATAAAGCACCGTCACATGCACCTCAGGGTTTTGCGCTGCCAATATCTTGAGCGCTAATGGCAAAAGGCGAGTTGCTTCTGTGGGGCCGCAGCCCATCATCACGTGTCCCCGTTGCGCTCCGCGCATCGATTGAATCTCACCCACTGCATTGCGCATTTCCGCTTCTATCACGCGGCCATGCGACATGAGTGCCTGACCAAAAGGCGTGAGGCTGACCCCAAATCGGCCACGCTCCAGAAGCCGAACGCCCAAGGTTTTCTCCAACGCTTTGATGCTTTTGGACAGGGCAGGTTGAGAAATTTCCATCGAAGCAGCCGCTGCAGTGAGATTGCCGTAACGAGCAGCAGCCAGGAAGAGCTGAACTTTTCTGTAATCCATAACCTATGGTAATGGAAAAAGCATGAATTGTTGTAGGTCTATGGCTTGACCTCAGTTAAGTTATGGTTCCGTGTCCTCGCAAGCCCAAAAATGGAGTTTTCATGCAATCGATAGATTTAGACCATCTGGTTCAACCCGATCGCGTTCACAAGAGCGTCTACACCGATCAACAATTGTTTGATCTTGAAATGGAACATATCTTTGAGAAGGCTTGGGTCTATTGTGGCCATGATTCGCAAGTGAAAGAGGTTGGCGACTATTTCACCATGCACATTGGCCGGCAACCGATGGTGATGGTCAGGGACGTCGACAAAAGCGTGAAAGTTCTTTACAACCGCTGCCCCCATCGCGGTGTTGAGCTGTGCGGCAATCAAAGCGGCAACACAGGCAAAGGCTTTGTATGCTCCTACCACGCATGGAGCTTTCATTTGAATGGCAAAGTGAAGGCCATTCCCTTGGTCAAAGGCTACGACGGCACACGCATGACCCCTGACAGTCCAGATTGCAGCATGGTAGCTGCAGCCCGAGTTGAAAGCTACCGAGGCTTTGTGTTTGCCAGCTTGTCCAAAGAGGGACCTGGGCTGGTTGAATTCTTGGGCGAAGCCAAAGTGGCCTTTGATGACATGTGTGACCGCTCTCCCTTGGGAGAAGTCGAGGCTGTGCCTGTCTGTCACCGTGTCGTGCAGCATTCCAATTGGAAGTTCTTCATGGAAAACCAGTTGGACTCACTTCACCCTTCAGTCACACACCAATCTACTGGCGTGTCTGCGCGCAAAGTGGAACTACGCTTGAAGAAAGAAAAAGGCGAAGCGCCTTTGTTTTTCCATTACCTCTCCACCTTTGCTTCCAGCTTTGATCAGTGGGACTCGGTTCAAACAGTGAACTTCAAGTATGGTCACGGCATTTTGAAAGCCTATATGGGCTTGCGCCCTACCGACCCGGACACCGTTAAATACGAGGCCCTGATCAAACAAGCCTATGGCGAAGAAAAAGGTGAGGAATATTTGGCGCGCAGCATTCACCACGTCCTCATCTATCCTTATTTGTCTGTTCAATCGCCATTGCAACAGCTTCGCTGCTTACGTCCCATGGCGCCCAATAAAACCTTGTCTGAAATTTGGCACTTCCGCCTCAAAGGTGTGCCCGAAGCCATCTACGAACGTTCTCTGTGGTATTTCAATCTGGTGAACTCGCCTGCCACCATGATCAATGCAGATGATTTGGAGAATTGGACCAAAGCTCAACTGGGTCTGCAATCCAGGGGTGGCGAATGGGTCAGCTTCCACCGCAACTATGGTGGCGATACCGAGAAAGATGGCATTTTGTACTCGAACAATGGCACCAGCGAAGTGGTGATGCGCAATCAATTCAAGGCCTGGGATTCGTATATCCGCGCCGCTATTCAACCTTCGGCAAAAGCCTGAACAGGAGTCAACCCCCATGAAAACCAATGAAGTTAAAGAAGCACTGGGCACAGGTGTTGTGATTGAAGGTATTCAATCTATGTCTGGCGCAGACTCCATCGAACCCGACCACATGGGCCGAGGCCGACAGCCCAGCCAAGGCTATATTCCCAAAGCCGTCAAAGTGGATGCCGCCTTGCAACGCCAAGTAGAGGAATTTCTGTTCCATCAAGCGGCGTTGCTGGACACCAAAGCTTGGGGCGAATTTGGCAAATTGTTCAGTGACGATGGCGTTTACTGGATGCCTTCCACGCCCACACAAACCGACTGGCGACGTGAGCCTTCCATTTTTGCTGAAGATAAATTGCTCATGGAGGTTCGCATGAGCCGGCTGCTTCATCCCAACGCGTGGTCACAAGCTGCGCACTGGGGAACCAATCACATGGTGGGCAACATTGTCATTGAAGCCGTCAGTGCCAACACCGTAGAGGTTTACGCCCGCTTTCAAATGATGGAAATGCGTCGAGACGACATCCGGCATTTTGCGGGCAGCTACCGTCATACCTTGGTGAAGCAAGGCAGCGATTTGAAAATCAAATTGCAACGCGTGGACATGACCAACGGCCAAGCGGCTTATGACTACGTATTGCAAGCATGGGTTTGAAAGGCATCGTCAAGTCAAGCTCAGGTGACGTAAATGGCCAGTGGCCTGATCTTGTCACTCAGCTCAATCAATTTGCGTAATATCCGACTAAATTCGCAAACTTCGGTTCAGCAGTTCTCGATGGTTAGACTGTGACCAAAAAACCAAAGGTGTCCGAACTCCAAGAGTTTGATGCAGCCGGATACTTGAACACGCAAGAAGATGTGGCCGCCTGTCTGACCACCGTTTTGGAGAAGAACGATCCGGCGCTATGGGCCGCTGCGATCGGTGACATTGCGCTTGCGCGCGCAATGTCACAGGTAGCGAAGGATTCCGGTATCGCACGGGAAGCGCTGTACAAAGCGCTTCGCCCTGGGAGCGAACCGCGCTTCGAGTCCGATCACTCTTGCTGGATCTGCGACAAAGCTGAGTTGGATCACTCCACCCGCGTCACCCGATTCGGCTTGAAGCCCAGATCGGCGACTTTGCCCTTTTTGGCGCGGGCGGTTTTGGCGTTGTTCAGGCTGCGGATCTCGAGCGTTTCTTCGCGCTCCTTGCCGCCACGGCCAATGCCTTCGATCTTGACGCTGCGGGTAAAGGCTGCAGCACCGGCCAAGCTGTCTTTGGCTTCCAGATCGATGAGCATCAGGCCCCGGCCGCCTTTTTCCATGGTTTTAAGTTCACTCAGGGCAAAGGTCAGCACGCGCCCACCTGTGCTGGCACAGCACACGCTGGTGGCCGCGAGCATGGGCTGCTTGTCAGCCGCCACCGTGGCGCTGGAGCCGCTCACGTGGCTTGGCGCGCAGACGGTTTCGCCTTCGCTCAGGCTGAGGAAAGCCTTGCCTGATTTGTTGCGCGAGACCATGCTTTCTACCGAGGCTAAGAAGCCGTAGCCGCCCGAACCGCTGAGCAGCAATGTGGCATGGGCCGGACCGGCAAAGTAGTGCGCCAGTTGGGTACCTGTTTCCAGCTCAATCAGCGTGGTCACGGGCTGGCCATCGCCGCGCGCACCGGGCAATGCGGCCACAGGCATGGAATAAATGCGGCCGTTAATGCCGAAGGCCAGCATGGTGTCAACGGTGCGGCATTCAAAAGTGCCGTACAAGACGTCGCCCGCTTTGAAGGCAAAGCTGGCAGCGTCGTGGCCGTGGCCGGTGCGGGCGCGCACCCAACCTTTTTCTGACACCACAACCGTCACCGGTTCGTCCACCACCTTGACTTCGGCGATGGCTTTTTTCTCCTCCTGGATCAGCGTGCGGCGCGGGTCGGCAAAGGTCTTGGCGTCGGCTTCGATTTCTTTGACCATCAGGCGGCGCAGTGCAGCGGGGCTGCCCAGAATCTCTTCTAACTTGCCTTGCTCTTGGCGCAGTTCACTCAGCTCTTGCTCGATCTTGATGGCCTCCAAACGGGCCAATTGGCGCAGGCGAATCTCAAGAATGTCTTCGGCCTGGCGATCGGTGAGCTTGAAGGCTTCTGTCAGTGCAGGTTTAGGCTCGTCGCTCTGGCGAATGATGCGGATGACTTCGTCGATATTGAGCAGCACCAGCTGACGGCCTTCCAGAATATGGATGCGGTCCAGCACTTTGTTCAATCGGTGCTGGCTGCGACGCACGATGGTGGTCTGGCGAAAACTGATCCACTCGACCAGCATCTGGCGCAGCGACTTTTGAATCGGCTTGCCGTCGATGCCAACCGAGGTCATGTTGATCGGCGCCGATGTCTCCAAGCTGGTGTGCGCCAGCAAGGCAGTGATCAGTTCTTGCTGCTCGATGCGGCTGGTTTTGGGCTCAAACACCAGGCGCACGGCGGCGTCTTTGCTCGACTCATCGCGCACCACGTCGAGCACGTTCAAGATGCTGGCCTTGAGTTGCATCTGGTCGGGGCTGAGCGCTTTTTTACCCGCTTTGACTTTGGGATTGGTGAGCTCTTCAATCTCTTCGAGCACGCGCTGCGAGCTGACGCCTTGCGGCAGTTCAGTCACCACCAGTTGCCATTGGCCGCGAGCCAGTTCTTCAATTTTCCAGCGGGCGCGCACTTTCAGGCTACCGCGACCGGTGCGGTAAGCGTCGGCAATGTCGCTGGCCGGGCTGATGATCTGGCCACCACCGGGGTAGTCGGGGCCGGGGATAATGGCCAGCAATTCGCTGTCGCTCAACTTCTCGTTTTTGATCAGGGCCACGCAAGCATCGGCCACTTCGCGCAGGTTGTGGCTTGGGATTTCGGTGGCCAGGCCCACAGCGATGCCGCTCGCGCCGTTGAGCAAGCTGAACGGCAATCGCGCGGGCAACTGACGCGGCTCCTCGGTAGAGCCGTCGTAGTTGGGGATGAAGTCCACCGTGCCCATGTCGATCTCATCGAGCAGCAGGCTGGTGATGCGCGACAGGCGCGCTTCGGTGTAACGCATGGCCGCGGCGCCGTCGCCGTCGCGTGAACCAAAGTTGCCCTGCCCATCGATCAAGGGGTAGCGCTGGGAAAAGTCCTGCGCCATGCGCACCAGCGCGTCGTAGGCCGCAGTGTCGCCATGCGGGTGGTAACGGCCGAGCACATCGCCCACCACGCGGGCGCTCTTGACGGGCTTGGCGGCGGTGTTGTTGTTGGGGCCGCTGTACGACAGGCCCATGCGGTCCATTGAATACAAAATACGGCGCTGCACCGGCTTTTGCCCATCGCACACATCGGGCAAAGCACGGCCTTTGACCACAGACAGGGCGTATTCGAGGTAAGCACGCTGGGCGTACGCGGCCAGGTGATCGCCTTCGGGGGCGGCTTCGGTGACGGGCGTTAAAAGATCAATGGTCATCAATGGCTTTCTATGCAGGCGCCTGCCTGCGGGCGATAGGTCTCGGGCCCATCGCCCGCAGGCGGGCTCCTACAGGGGGTTCATCACACGTCGATTTCAATGCTGTCGCCGTGCAACTCCATCAGCTCGCGGCGGGCAGCGGCTTCGCCTTTGCCCATCAGTTGCATCATCAGGTTCTCTGTGGCGGCGTTGTCCAAAGGGCCCAACTCCATCGGCAGCAGACGGCGGGTGTCGGGGTTGAGGGTGGTGTCCCACAGTTGTTCTGCACTCATCTCGCCCAGGCCCTTGAAGCGGCTGATGCTCCAGCCGTTTTCTTTGACGCCGTCCTTGCGCAATTTGTCGAGGATGGCCGACAGCTCGCCTTCGTCCAAGGCATAGGCTTTGGACGCGGGCTTTTTGCCGCGTGCGGGTGCGTCAACGCGGTACAGCGGAGGCCGCGCCACAAACAAATGCCCCGTTTCAATGAGCTTGGGAAAATGGCGGAAGAACAAGGTCAGCAACAACACCTGAATGTGCGAGCCGTCCACGTCCGCGTCACTCAAGATGCAGACCTTGCCGTAGCGCAGATTGCTCATGTCGGGGTTGTCATTCGGGCCGTGCGGGTCGACACCGATGGCCACCGAGATGTCGTGGATTTCGTTGTTGGCGAACAAACGATCGCGGTCTACTTCCCAGGTGTTGAGCACCTTGCCGCGCAGGGGCAAGATGGCTTGGCATTGTTTGTTGCGGCCCATTTTGGCGCTGCCGCCGGCCGAGTCGCCCTCGACCAGAAAAACTTCGTTGTCGGCAATGTCTTTGCTTTCGCAATCGGTCAATTTGCCGGGCAACACGGCCACGCCGGAGCTCTTGCGCTTTTCGACTTTCTGACCTGCTTTTTGGCGGGTTTGCGCGGCTTTGATGGCCAGATCGGCCAGTTTTTTGCCGTAGTCCACATGCTCGTTGAGCCACAACTCCAAGGCAGGGCGCACAAAGCTGGACACCAAACGCACCGCATCGCGGGAATTAAGGCGCTCTTTGATTTGGCCCTGAAACTGCGGGTCCAGCACTTTGGCACTCAGCACAAAGCTGGCGCGGGCAAATACGTCTTCGGGCATGAGCTTGACGCCTTTGGGCAGCAAGCCATGCAGCTCAATGAAGCTCTTGACCGCGGTGAACAAGCCATCGCGCAGGCCGCTGTCGTGCGTGCCGCCCGCGTTGGTGGGGATCAAATTGACGTAGCTCTCGCGCACCGGGGCGCCGTCTTCGGTAAAGGCTACGGCCCACGACGCGCCCTCGCCTTCGGCAAAGCTGTCGTGGTTGGCGTCGGCAAATCCTTCGCCTTCAAACAAGGGAATGACGGGTTCGCCGTGGAGGGTCTGCATCAAATAGTCCCGCAAACCGGCTTTGTATTGCCATTGCTGGGTTTCTTTGGTTTTTTCGTTGACCAAGGTCACCGTCACGCCGGGCATCAAGACCGCTTTGCTGCGCAGCAAATGGGTCAGGTCGTTTATGGGCAGGGCACTGGATTCAAAGTATTTGGCGTCAGGCCAAGCGCGCACGGTGGTGCCTTGTTTGCGGTCACCCTCGCCCACGGCGCGGGCAACCAAGGGCTCAATCACATCGCCGGCTGAAAACGCCAGCGTGGCGACTTTGCCTTCACGGTAGCTGGTGGCTTCCAAGCGTTTGGACAGCGCGTTGGTCACGCTCACTCCCACGCCATGCAAGCCGCCGGAGAAGCTGTAAGCCCCCCCTTTGCCCTTGTCAAACTTGCCGCCCGCATGCAACCGGGTGAACACCAGCTCGATCACCGGGGCGTTTTCTTCAGGGTGCAGGCCAAAGGGAATGCCCCGGCCATCGTCTTCGATGCTGACCGAGCCATCGGCATGCAAGATGACTTTGATCTTTTTACCGTGACCGGCCAGCGCCTCGTCGGCGGCATTGTCCAGCACTTCCTGGATGATGTGCAGGGGATTGTCAGTGCGGGTGTACATGCCCGGGCGCTGCTTGACGGGCTCCAAGCCCTTCAAGACGCGGATCGAGCCTTCGGAGTAATCGGTGGAGGTTTTGACAGTTGTTGGGGTAGCCATGGACGCAGATTGTAGTAGGAACCCGCGTCAAATACTGGATGCAATCACAGTTAAGGCGACCTTTGAGGGCCTGTTCACGCTTAAACTGTGCTTTTTCTTTGCGACTCATTGAGTCGTTTTTACGGAGTGGAGCGTTTTCATGCAGGTCATCATCATCACCGGCGCTTCTGACGGTATTGGCGCCGAAATGGCGCGGCAACTGGCAGCCCAGCGTGGCCCACAGGTCAGTTTGGTGCTGGCAGCACGCAATATTTCAAACTTGCAGGCCATTGCAAGCCAATGCAGCACATGGGGCAGTCCCACTTTGGTCATGCCCACTGATGTGACGGTGCAGGCGCAATGCCAGAACCTGGTGGCCTCAGCTGTGTCTCACTTTGGTCGTCTCGATGCTTTGATCAACAACGCGGGTGTCTCGGCACAAGCCTTGTTTGCCGACGTCAAAGCAGAAGACCTGGGTTGGTACGAAGACCTGATGCGCATCAACCTCTGGGGCAGCATGTGGTGCACGCATGCGGCACTGCCGCACCTCAAGAAGTCGCGTGGGCATTTGGTGGCGGTGTCGTCCCTGGCGGGACTGGTGGGCGTGCCGGGCCGTACCGCCTACAGTGCCACCAAATTTGCCATGACCGGATTTTTTGAAGCCCTTCGGGCCGAATTACGCGGCAATGGGGTGAGCGTGACCACGGCTTATCCTGGCGTGGTGGCCACCCAAATACGCTACCGTGGCCTGAATGCGCAAGGCGTACCGGCTGGTTCAAGCGGGCTGAAAGAGGACGACGCCATGAGCGTGGAAGCATGCGCCCGCCTGATTTTGCGGGGTATGCAGGCCCGCGAACGCGAAGTTGTGATGTCCAGCAAGGGCAAAATCGGGCGTTTTTTAAAACTGCTGGCGCCTGGCTTGGTTGAAAAAATGGCCTTGGCGGCACTCAAAGACGACGTGAGACCGCGTTGACCACTCATTTACATGGACGTTTTACCGATATGACCGACACACTGCACGGCACACAAGCCCCTTCTGCCTGGCTGCAAAAATGGGCTCACCTCATCACCCCGCTGGGCAGTGTGCTGGATGTGGCCTGTGGAGCCGGGCGGCATATGCAGTTTTTAGCCGAGCGGGGTCATGGCGTGACCGGCGTGGACCGCTCCCCTGAAGCCATTCAAGCAGCCAAGCCTTGGGGCCACGCGGTCTTGGCAGACATTGAAAACGGTCCCTGGCCCTTTGAAGACCTGACTTTTGACGCGGTCATAGTGACCCACTATTTGTGGCGCGACCTGATGCCCACTCTGGTGGCCAGTTTGGCGCCCGGTGGCGTGTTGGTCTGCGAAACTTTTACCGCAGGCAACGAGACGGTGGGCAAACCGTCAAGGCCCGACTTTTTGCTGAAAGCGGGCGAACTGCTCCAAGTGTGCACTGACCTGCGGGTGGTGGCTTATGAAGACGGCTTTCTCCAAGCACCCGAGCGATTTATGCAGCGGATTGTGGCGGTCCGAGAATCAACCGGTCTCCAGGTAAAAAGATACCCCCTGTGACGCCTGTGGGTTTACGGTTTACATGGTCAGTCCGTCAGTCGTTAGAATGCGCTTTTACCTGTAAAAAAACTTGGCCATGACGACCTCATTTACGCCCATCAAAGGCAGCATTCCTGCTTTGGCAACCCCCATGCTCCAAGATGGCAGCGTGGATTACCCCACTTTGCGCAAACTGATTGATTGGCATATTGCGGAGGGAACCGACT
>Ga0164295_10001009_pt1 | contig 23302 bp, 21 predicted proteins | sample GEODES006metaG_FD_111798 | JGI IMG/M metagenome (GOLD analysis project Ga0164295, IMG submission 111798) | Oligotrophic lake water microbial communities from Sparkling Lake, Wisconsin, USA - GEODES006 metaG | ecosystem: Environmental > Aquatic > Freshwater > Lake | place: USA: Sparkling Lake... | reverse complement strand
CCTCATACTTTGTGCCGTTGCCATCGACTGTGATGATCTGATCGATCATCACATTTGGTCCACCCCCAGATGTGATGGCCTGGGTGGCCAAAATTGTGCCTTCATCGGTCGCAATCGGAGTATTGCGGTTTACGCGAATCTTTCCGATTGGACCATTTTCACCGGCTACGGTGAATCCTGTTGGGACGCCCTCGTTATCAAGGCCAGGCCAGGTGGCCTTGGCGCTCTTTACGTATACGCCAGAGACCATGGTTGATGACTTCTTTGCTGGCATTGAAAGGGAAGGGGCAGGTGATGGTGAATCTGTTGAAGTAGATCCAGCTGTAGCACCTGTTGAGTCAGTTGTTGAGACCGTTGGGAGGACGCCTTCACGGCCAGTCATTGAGTTAAAGCCAAGGAAGGCTGTCACTACTAATAGTAAGGAGAGAGCGACCTTTGAAGACTTAGCTGCTAGCTCGCCTGCCTTCTTATAGGTGGTTGAAAGCATGTCGAGAGCTGTAAGACCGCGCTCTTCATCGATAACAAGCTCTGAAAGTACTCGACGAAGAGATGTGCGAGCGCGAGAAACAGTATGGCGCACTGCAGATTCCTTGATTCCAAGCTCTGCTGCGATTTCCTCTGTTGAACGGCCTTCCATCTCCCACATAACGAGCGCTGCGCGCTCAGCAGGTGAAAGAAGGGCCAAAGCCTGGCGGATAATCGCTGCGTCCTCTGCCTGAGTAAGAACCTCTGAGTGATCACCATTTACCTGCCATGCAGCCTCAACTTCAGCCTGGGCATCATCGATAACCACAAGGTTTGGCCGACGGCCTTCCATGCGGAAGTAGTCGATGCAGAGGTTTTCGATGGTGCGGTGTAGATAAGAAAGTGCGTGCTCCTGTGATTCAAGCTCAGGGGCTGCAAGCATGAACTTAATAAGTGAGTCTTGGGTGATCTCTTCAGCCTTAGCTGAATCCTTCAGTACGCGATTGGCATGCGAGAGAAGCTCTGAACGGTGCTCAGTGTAAAAAGCCCCCAGTTCAGCAACTGTCCAAACGCTAAGTGCCACTTTATTGATCCTTAATTAACCGGTTTCGGTCTTGCAGAACCAGCCGTCGCTGCCTCTATTCCCTACTACGAATCCCAGTCTAGATTGTCGTGGGAAGGGGACAAAACGGACAAATCATCTATTGGCCCTGCCCCACGAGGAGTTTCTAAACAAATACACCTCCCGAGTTCCTGGTGGTGTTCCAATTTCGACGAAACCTGCGGCAGCCAAGATACTTTTACATTTTTCGTAAGTTCTTTCCTGGGAAGGTCCTCTTTCGGGGCCAAGGTCGGCAGTCACAAAAATGACCGACTTAAGTGTTTCGATTGCGCCCAGCAAAATTTCTGGTTCCGCCCCCTCCGCTTCGAGCTTCAAGATCAGGATTCTATTGATGTCATATTTCTTTGTCAGAGAATCCAATGTATCAACCTGAACAACCGAATAATTCTTAGTTACTTCGCTGGGCAATAGAGATGAGTCTCCTGTTTGGTTTTTGTGGAAAAACTTCAATTTCGTCTTTTCTTTCCAAAGGGCAAGATTCTCTGTTTGCGCAAAAGGTACATTAAATAAATTCTTGCTTAGGGCATAATGTTCTTTCGGACTTGGTTCTATGGCTAAAACTTTGAGAGAAGGATGTTTTCGAATCAATCCCAAACTGAATTCTCCAACATTTGCGCCTATGTCAACTATCCAGTGACCGTCCCAATCCTGCCCTTGCAGTTCTATTTCATTTACGCGATATTGCCAAAGAAGCTCATCAATACGATTTTCCACTCCTCTCCAATAAAGGTGGATTCGCTCTCGCTGACCGATAAAGATTCTATTAGCCGAGGTCTCTTCCGAAATTTCAATACATCCAGAATTTCTGTTGAATTGAAGGGCGGACGACATTTTATTGCTATTTCGATATAAATATAGTCTCTTGAATACCCTAAAGGGTAAGTTCCAATAAATCTTCTTCTCCAATGAGGAGATAGCCGCTTTGGGTTTTGAGTAAAAGCTTATAGGAAAATTAATTCTTCGCTCCCCAAGTGTTGTACTTCAAAATGACGTATAGCGCTCTAAACCCATCTCTTAGGCCGATTTTTTTTCCTTGTTCTACAGTTCTCGGGCTATAAGAAACCGCAACTTCCATGATTTTGATTGGCAGCCGAGATATTCGAGCAGTAACTTCAGGTTCAAAACCGAATCGATTCTCTCGAAGTTTAATTGATTTTATTACCTCTTTCCTGAAGACCTTGTAGCACGTTTCCATATCTGTCAATGTCAGATTCGAGAAAATGTTTGAAACTAGGGTTAAGAATTTATTGGCTGATTGGCGATGAAAGGATTCGACGGGTCTCGGATTTCGATGCGTGTATCTAGAACCATAAACTACATCTGCACCCTTGTTCAGAATAGGATCAAGCAAAATTGGGTATTCATCAGGGTCGCATTCTAGATCTGCATCCTGGACAAGCATAATTGTTCCGGTTGCAACTTCAAATCCCGCTCTTACCGCCGCTCCTTTGCCTGAATTCCTGTTAAAAAAAATTGGGATATCTATTTTTCCATCTCTAAATAACTCATCTATCAATTCACGTGAGCCATCGATTGAAAAATCATCAATTACGATAATCTCTAATTCGATACCTATCGGAGAATTTGCTACTTTTGAAATTACCTCTCGAAGTGTTTCAATTTCGTTGAAACACGGTATTACGACACTTAGTTTCTCGTACTCACGACCCATATGGGAAGAATATCATCTAGATTTAGTGGTTCTGCTGATATCTGTAGTTGGAAGCATTAGATTGATACAATTTGCTGATGAATAATCTTCTTGGCACTGTACGAATTATTCTCAAGGCTCACCGTGTGGCAATATTATGCATCTCAGCGAGCCTTTTTACTAAAGTCTACCTACTTACAAAATTACCAAAACAGATTCTGCTGGAAAATGACTCCACAAGATATTTAGATCTGTCAACTAATTTATCAACTAAATTCTTTGGTGAAAGTTTAAGGGAGAGTGGTGATTCTTTCTATGTGACTATTGGGTACCCGGCATTCCTACGTCTACTCAATTTTGCAAGTCTCAAGGGGATAGTGACTTTTCAGTTTCTGCTCCTCGCTACTGCGCAATTTTTACTATATTTGATTTTGAGTAAGAGGTTTTCTAAAAAGATTGCGACTGTAGGTCTACTGCTTTATCTCGCGGAATCTTCTAGTTTCGTAGAGTCAATGCACGTACTGAGCGAAACTGTTTTCACTCTTTTTTTTGTTTGGTTTCTCTACTTATTTTCAAAGCCAAAAGGTTTGCTGGTTATCTGGGTCTGGACTGGAACGATGCTGGGAATTGCAATCTTGATGAGGCCCGTCGGCCAGGTGGTACTCGTAGCTCTATTGCTTCTTCTACTCACCGGCGCTAATCGCAAGAAGTTGGTTGTAGTCTTTCTCGCGGCGATATTGATTCCTGCCGGTTGGATAGCAAGAAATCAAATTGTTTTTGATGTACCTCAATTGAGTGGAATACAAAACCTGAATCTTCTTTATTACGAAGCGTCAGGCGCTCTCGCTCTAGAAAGTTCCAAACCACTCTCGGTGGTTCAGGCTTACGAAGATTCTCGAGAACGAAGTCTTTTGGGAGAATCTCCCCAGATTGCGGATCTCGTGGAATATCGACAGGACCGAGCTGTAGACATAATTAGCACAAACCCACTGGGGTTAATTGAGCTCCATGCAATTGGCGTCGCAAAGATTTTATTTGGGCCAGCGAGCTCTTCAATGCGCGAAATCATCTCCACTTTCTCTTCCAGTAACTACATTTTTGTTTCAATTCAAGGGCTTTCTATAGCCTTGAATACGGTACTTGCGTCGTTAACGGTTGGAGCTCTATTCTGGATTTTCACACATAGGGGACGTAGAAATGATGAACTCCTTTTGCTGTGCTCTATAACTTTTACTCTGCTTTTAATTTCAAGTAGTGGTGCCAACGCATATTCTCGCTTTAGAGTTCCACTAGTTCCAATCGAAATTTTGCTCTCTATGCATTTTGTGCATACCCTGATAGGAACAAGATGGGCAGGGTCAATCCAAAGATCAATAAGGTTATCTTCAAGATTTTGGAAATAAGATACGCATGAGAATTCTGTCCATGCGCCAAGTAATGCTGAGGAGATAAGTTGCTCGGAAATATTCCTCGAAACTTCTGAATTGGGTTCTGTGGCCAAAATAAGTCGCTGGACTAAACCGTTTGATTGCATCTGTTCGGGAAGTTTTTTGCCTGCCGCCGTTATCAATATAAGAAAAAGTCTCTGGGTCTCCGTGGTCAACTACCCCAACCACGGAAGTGAAGAATTTAGTTCGCGTCGGAGGCCAATCTGGAAGATAAGAAAAATCAATGTTCGCAGAGCTTAATTCTTTCATGGCAAGGGGAGTAACTACGTAACCAACAGTTAGAGGTGTTCGCCCGATTAATCTATGGAAAGCTTTCCGTAAATACTTCTTCTCTTCTATTCTCTGGTTTAAGTTCCAAGGCAATAACGATAAAATCGACTTAGTATCAGTCTTTGATTCTATAAAACTCTTAATTATGTCTTCAAATGCATTCAGATTCGGAATTCTCGCATCATCCTCTAGAACTACAATCGATTGTAACTTTTCACTATTATTTTTTTGAATCAGGTAGTGTGAAATTGCACATCCAATTTCTCCATCAGAAAGTTTCCTTCCATAAAGAAGATGTTGCTTTTCGAAATTAGGGGAAAAATTTGTCATTGACAGATTAAACATGACGGCTTCAAAAATATTGATTTCAAAAATTTCACTCTTGCTGAGCTGCTGAATTAATTTTTTGGAACGTGCCGAACCAGGTATCTCAATGATAACAACTGGGATCCTCTCGGATGGGTTCTGGTTAATCATTTATGCAGATATGATTCCGTGCAAATAGTTACTATAGTTAGAAATCGGCATCTGCATGGTCAGTTCTTCGAGTTGGCCTCGGCTAATTAAACCTTCTCTATATGCTACTTCCTCTGGGCAACCAATTTTTAACCCTTGCCTCTCTTCAATTACATGGACAAAATTGGAGGCGGCCAATAAATCCTTTGGGTTGCCCGTATCCAGCCATGCTGTACCCCTTGGTAGAATTTCTATTGTAAGCTCATTAATTTCAAGGTAATTTTGTAAAATATCAATTATTTCCAGTTCGCCACGAGCGCTTGGAGTGAGTTCGCGAGCCATATCAAAACATTTTGAGTCAAACCAATACAGACCTGGAATCGCAAACTTACTCACGAATTCGTTGGGTTTTTCTACGAGTTTTGTTGGATTGTTGTTTGTGTCGAGAACGACAACGCCATAGTCATTCGGATTTGAGACTTCGTAGGCAAAAGCCAATGCACCTTTATTTTGGAAATGGTCTTTAAGGCTGGCGCCCAATCCCATTCCATAAAAAATGTTATCTCCGAGTATCAAAACACAAGAATCATCTCTGAGTTCTTCGGGAACGAGATTGAAGCAATCCGCTATACCCGTCGCCTGAGGCTGGACTACAAAAAAGAATTCTACCCCCCACTGAGAACCGTCAGATAGTAACTGTTTATACAAACTAAGATGGTCTGGCGTAACAATGACTACGAATTCCTTCACGCCTGCGAACATTAACGTGGTGATCGGGTAATAAATCATTGGCTTGTCATAGACTGAAAGCAATTGCTTGCTCGTAGATTTTGTCATTGGATGTAGTCGCGATCCTTGACCGCCCGCAAGAATTATTCCAATCACGAATAAAGCTCCCCGTGCTTCTTATTCCATTCCTCATACCATTCAACGGTCGACTTAAGACCCTTCTTGAATTCGATTATGGGGCGCCACCCATGGGTTGCAGCAATCTTGGAAGAATTCAAAGCATATCTTTGGTCATGGCCTTTTCGGTCCTCGGTGAACGAAAGTAAATTGCGAGATGCCCCAAGAATTTCAATAACAGATTCAGCCAACTCCAAATTACTAATTCTGACACCGGAACCTATGTTGTAGATCTCTCCAGGATTGAAATTTTCCAATAATTTTATAATCGCTCGGTTATGGTCTGAAACGTGAATCCACTCTCGCTGATTCGAGCCATTTCCATAAATTGGAATTGGTTTATTTTGTAAAATACAATTTATTACAGTCGGTAAGAATTTTTCGGAATGCTGAAATAATCCAAAGTTGTTTGTGCATCGAGTTACCAGAATCTTCTGACCATGAGTTTTGAAGTTGGCCAATGCCAATAAATCAGAAGCAGCTTTGCTTGCGGAATAAGAAGAGGATGGCGCCAAAGAATCAGTTTCCACTGATTCGCCCTCAGCTATAGAGCCATAGACCTCATCGGTTGAGACGTGGATTATTTCCATGGCGCTTTCATCACGGCAGGATTCAAATAAATTGAAACTTCCTAAAATGTTAGAATTTATGAAATCCTTACTATTAGAAATACTTCGATCTACGTGACTTTCCGCGGCAAAGTTAACCACGAAGTTACATTCCTTCAGTGCGGCTTTATAGTTTTGTGTGTCTCTTATGTCGGACTCAATGATTTCCACACATTTAGAGGCGTTTTCAATTCTTCTGACGTCGGAGGCATAAGTAAAACTATCGACTACAAAGATTCTCTCAAACTTTTGCATACTGTCAGCGAGGCGCACAAAATCTGAGCCTATAAATCCGGCTCCACCCGTAACCATGATTGATGAATTTAGAAACTTTTCACCGTTGACCATCAGATAACTGTACATCTTGGATGTATCTTTCCAAAGTACCCCAATATCCCTTGATTACCGGAATCTTCGATACGTGCTCCAAAATTACGGTCTCTTCCTCCACGTGTTCAGTTTGATTCCGGATAAGAGTTTGCAAGTCGAGAGGACTTAATCCTTTGGCGAGATCAAGTATTTTGCCAATTGAGTATTCATGCGGTGGATAGACGTTTATGGTGTTAATTTTATCGTCCCAATTCTCAGTGAGTTTGAGATTTAGAATCTGAATAATATTTGCTGCGTAATCTCTGAAGGTTCCATATTGTTTTGTGGAATCTAAGTTCGCGCTCAGTTTTTGCAATTTTCCTGACAGTGCCAAGTCAACAAGTCCCTGCTTAGCATTTGTAATAGGCGATCCATATATATTTGCCAGTCTCAAAACAATTAGGTCAATTTTGCTCTCGTTGGCGATATCTCGAAGAAATTCCTCACTTCTTACCTTCATCTCAGCATAGGCAGATTGAGGGTTCAATGGACTAAGTTCGTTAACATGACCGGGTGAATTTCCATATACCGTTCCTCCTGACGAGAGGTAACAGAAGATCGGTCTCTTCATATCTTGATCGACTATAAGTTCTATGGTTTTTCTCAGTGCCAATTCATCTATTGCACACTCAGCGGGAGAAGAACGTGCGCCTGAGGAACCCGACGCCCAAATATATGTATTCTGATCCAATTCCGCGTCAGAATTGTGTCTAAACAGGTTTTCATTCTCATTGCCGGCTAACAAAGCTCTACCGGAAAAGTTCTTCAGGGATGATGCATCTAAATAGTGTCCAAGTTGATTCATTAACTCAGTCGAGATTCTTCCATTCTTACCAATAACCAGAAATCTTGAATTCTCTAGTTTCGAAATCATGGGTCCATGCTATAGAAATCACTTCCTCAGGTCATAGCCGACAGCTCCAGCAAGGATTACCATTGAGCATGCTCGAAATAATGGTGCCTGTGGACAGTGTTCGCTCTCCCGATACTAAATACACTGCGCAGGGCCTTGGAGATCGCCTACACCTGATTACTTTAGGCTGGGTTTTATCGGAGAAACTAGAAGTTGGTGTGCGCTTTCATCTGTCAAGAGATCACTGGTTGGGCAAAAAACGTAAATCTTTTTGTGAAATACTTGAACTTTGCCCCACGAAGAACATTAAGTTAGTTTTTCACGATTATTCGGCTCAAGATAATCAAGATTTTAGGAGATACCTACTTGAGGTCAGCATAAATCCGCAGGATTTCTTCTATGGGGATTTTCCTGGTTGGAATGAATCAAGGGTGGGTATTGATGTATCGAAATACCTCTCCTCAATTCCACTTCTTCAGCAGCCGGTCGAAGGTGGAGTGAGTTCGTACATTACATGCCAATGGGATTCCACCGGAAGTCAGAGAAAGCTATCCGAGGATGAGATATCCAAGATAGTCGATGCGTACAAGCGTGATGGTTATAAAGTAATAACGGTTGGAGGATCAGCTCTAGAGCCAGAATACCGCGACTCACTTTCCTCTATAGCTAAACTAATAAGTGGGGCGGAATTTCACATCGGAGTAGATTCTGGCTTTATGCATCTTGCTCAACTTTATCTGCCTCCTGAACGCATTCATATCTATTCAAAATTTGGACGTTACTGGTCTCATCATTTATTCAGAGGATTAAAGAATGGAATGATTCTAAATGCAAAGGGTAAGAAAATGTCATGGTTAGAGTTAAGGTATACCGCACTACGTTACAATTCGCCGAGACTTATGAAATTAAAGCATTCTATTTCATCAAAAGGTATAGAGAGGGCAATTCAATAATGCTTCTTCACGCAAACCTTAGTGCGGGTGATTTTTTAGACAGGTTAAGTATTCTTAGAATCAAGTCAGATCATGGTCTAGAAGTTGAAAGAGAATTGCTCGAGTATGAAAATCAACTTACACAGTTTGAAACTCGAGGTCTTCTTGCGTATCAATCAGTAATTAAGGCTATAAACCTAGCACTTTGGGATTTGGAAGATGCTAAGCGCAAGGAGGTAGTTAGAAATACACTTGATTACAATAACGTTAGCGAACTCATCACCCAATTGAATGACCTTCGCTTCCAAACCAAGAAGCGGATTGATGATTACTTTAAGAGTGAAATTAGTGAACAGAAAAGTCATGGAAACTAGACTTAAGTGGATTTGTTGTAGTTCTGCCGAATGAGACTGACTCGCAATTGTTTAATCCGCTCTAGAATCATGCCCGTTATAACCAAGAGAATCCACACGAGGAAAGCTCCTATTCCCGCAAAAAGGCTTGGGAATTGAGCCACAATACCAGTTTCTAAATATCCTCCGACTGCGCGAAAATTGAAAATAAGACTTGCGATTAACCATGGTATTGAAATAATTGAGAAAGCGAGCTGCGGTCTATCATTTCTAAAGGATTTGAGACTTAGTCTCAAAATCCTAAGCCCATCCTGATAAGTATTTAACTTGGAGAAAGTGCCTTCAGCTCTTCCCTTGTAGCTTACGTCGAAATTCTTGACCGCCGATCCCAGCAAATACGCATGAGCGTTGAGTTCAGCCTCAATCTCGAAACCGCTGGAGCCACCTGAAAAACTATTTAGAAATCTAGGGGAGAAGACGCGCCAACCGCTTAATGTGTCTTGGATACCCGCGGGGTGAATTAACTGTCCAAACTTTGAAAGAAGGAGATTTCCTAGTTTATGTCCTTGCCTAAAGGCTTCGGTCCTTGAATGAGTAGCTTCGCCACTAATTACGCGATTCCCTACAACCATGTCGTAGCCTTGTGATTCAACAGCATTGATGGCTTCTGCTAGGTTTTCCAGACCATAAGTGTCATCTGAGTCCACAAGAAAGACTGCTTTAGTGCCCTTCGACACTTCTAGAAGTCCCCTTCTAAACGCATTACCTTTCCCGCGGCGAGGTTCGTGAATCAGATTTACTCTCCGCTGACGTGCTATCTCTATCGAATCATCAGAGCTTCCGTTGTCAATAACAAATATCTGAGCACCTGGAATTGCCCTGTTGATTCCATCTATCGTATGTCCGAGCGCAAAAGATTCGTTTAGACAAGGGAGTAGAACTAGAATTTCAGAATTCTTCATGGTTTCAGGTTACCTGCTATTTCTTTCTCACCATTTTGCACTCTTAATTATATCCGTTCAATTTCATCATTGAGCTCAAATTTTTCAATGTCTTGGAAGCGCTCATATCTCTCTGCGCAAACAGCGTCCAATCAAGCGTCTCTTTTCGTAGTCTTCTCTGTTCCGAACTCGCAAAGTAAATGTTTCTTACCAACTGATCCATATTTTGTGGCTCGGATACCAACTCGGGGCTGATGCCTAAACTGACTGTGTAATTATCTGGATAATTTATTAGAATAGAAGGAATTCCCAAGTACGCTGCTTCCACAGAAGCCAACCCATACCCTTCCCGTCTTGAAGGGTGTAACAATGCAAAGCATTTTCCAGCTATTTCAATTACATTCTCGTCAGATGGGTTTTCTATCAGATTTACCCAATTTGAAAGACCCTGTGTTTCAATTCGATTTTTTAACGAGGCTGCCAGCGGTCCAGTTCCAATGATCCAAAAAATACCATTCCAGCCCTGATCGACCAAGGATTGAATAGCGTCCAACGCCAAGTGGGGTTGCTTCTCCTCGACCAGTCTTCCAAGAAAATAAATGTCACTCTTTTCGGACGATTCAATTTCTGTTGGTTCGGCTGGTTTATCTGGGCATATTCCTGGAAGTAAATTCACATTCTTTTTACTGAATAGCGCGAGACGCCTGAGAGAAGTCTTTGCATTATTCGTATAAACGATTCTAAATTCCCCGAGTTGTGCGGCTAGAAATTGGATACTCCAACCGAGCATTCCCGCAGGTACACCTAAATATCTACACCAGTAACCGAGTGGCCATACTTCGAACCACTCAACAAAAAGTCTTGTTCGATTGCCTGAACCTAACCATGCTCCAAAAATACTAAAAATCGGGACTGATGAGCAATAAACAATGTCTGCATTCTCAGAGCGCACATACTTGTAGACTTGATAACCGAATCTAAGGGCTTGCCACCTGGACCTTACGCCTCCCGGCAAGTAACTCCATCTCACTGGTGACCCTGCTCGGTAGTGAATGTTGTTTCGAGACACGTCTAGGGCTGCGGAATTAAAATAAGAGACTAAATGACCCTGTTCTGCAAAATATTGAGCTAGCCGACCAAGCCAACGCTCAATTCCCCCTTTATTTTCTGGGAAAACGGCTTCGCAGACAACAATTATTTTCATAAACCGAGAAGAGACGCTTGGGTATCAAAGTCAGGGACATCGTTTCTGACTTCTGAAAACGTTCCACATCCAGCTACCTTTCCGCCTGATAAGTAGATTACTTGATCAGAATTTGCCACAGTTGAGAGTCTGTGTGCAATCGTCACAATCGTCACTCGGCTGCGCAAGAGTTGTAGCGCATCAGAAATGCCAGCCTCAGTAGTTCCGTCCAATGCGCTGGTTGCTTCGTCAAGAAAAATTAATTTTGGGTTGGTAATCAACGCTCGGGCGATTCCAAGCCTCTGTTTTTGTCCTCCACTTAACGTTGCCCCGGCTGGGCCTATCTGTGTGTCGATACCTCTAGGTAGGCTGTTCACAAATTCTGATAGCTGAGAGAATTCGAGTGCCTGTTCAATCCTTTTCTCATTTATTGACTCTGAAGTGAAACCCAGTGAAACATTCTCCCGAATGGTACCTTTAACTAATTTAACTTCTTGCGGAACATAAGAAATTGCCCCCGGCCAATTTTCGATTGCACTCCGTGGCTCCATGCCCGAAATTTTAATGGATCCTCGTTCCGGCTCTAAAATGCCCAGAACAAGGTCCGCAAGAGTCGATTTTCCTGATCCGCTCGGCCCAACAATTGAGGTAATACTCCCCTCGGATATCTCAAAGCTTATGTCATCGAGCGCAGGTTTTGATTCGTCAGGATAAACGAATCTTAAATGAGACACACTGATAGTTGGTTTGAAATCACCATGGTCAAAATTTGGTGCATCCGTCGAACAAGACAAAGTTTCCGAGGAGATGTTCCTAAGTTCATGAATGAAACCCATGGCGGGCTCGCATACTCCTAAATTGTTTTTAGCGAGTAAGGCCGCCTGTTGAATTCTTAATGCCGCTGGCGCAATTCTGCTGCCCGCAGCCAAAAAAATGCTCATCGTTGCTACGGCATGAGTTGCATCGGACAAAAGAAATTGTGAAGCAGCTAAGGATAGACTTCCTAAAACTATCGCCGTTTCCATGACATATTTACTTATGTATGGCATGAAGGCATTCTCGCCTACCACTTTTCCCAGTTGAAATCTTGATTCTCCAATTTCTCGAGCGAGAAATTTCTTTTGGTTTAGAACAGATAAATACCGATAGGAGTCTAGAACTTCCATAATTTTAGAAACACTCTCGACGGTCAATGTGGTGTTTAGTCGACCGAGTGCCGTGGCACGTTTATGCAAAATCCTATACACGCCAAAGCTTAGTAGGGTGAAGATTACAATTGAAAAAAGTGCTACAACTGGATTTACATAAATCAAAGCAATTGTGATCAAAATCAGTAAAGAACTATCAGCCACGATAGAAACGAGGTTTGCAAGAACTCCGACCATCAGGGCTGTAGGTGCGGATGCCACTGCAAAGACAATTTCCTGTTGCTGCTTATTTTGTAAGTACAGTACTGGCATTTTGAAGGCATTTGCGATTAATTGAGATGAAAGCTCTGCACTCTTATGACTCAGATAATTTAGAATACGTCGGGTAAAATAAATTGAAAATATCGTCTTAAAGACAAGCAAGAAAGCTGCTAAGCATCCAATTAATGCAACTTGTACCTGCAATGTTTGATCGGAAAGCCTAAGGACAGTAAGAAATTGGTTGACATTTGAACTCGACTGATTTGTGCCAAACCCTGTAACTGCAAGAGCGCCGATTACTCCAATGAGGGCAATACCCAAAAGATCTAGCATGCCCGAGATGGCTTGGATTCCTGTTATGAGTATTACTTTTCTTTTATCTTTGGCTTGAAGTAAGTCCCAGACTTTTCTAATGGTTGAGTCTATTGCCTCAATTTTCGAGAGTCGCATATGCCAAATTGTAGCCTCGAAGTCGTTACGATTGACCCATGAGCGAGAAACAGCGCGTGTTAGTCTCCGGAAGCGCCGGCTTTATTGGATCAAATCTCATGTCCAGTTTAATGGGTTTGGGATACGAAGTATTTGGAATCGACTCGTACTCTGACTACTACGACAAGAGCATGAAAATTAGTAGAGAAACAGCACTTCACTTATCAGGAAAAACAAAGAAACTAGACATTTGCAATCGAATAGCGCTCGGTGATTATTTGGGCGAAATTAAACCGAACATTGTAGTAAACCTTGCTGCTCAAGGGGGTGTTCGCGCTAGTCGCACAAATCCAACTCCATATTTAGAAAGTAACCAAATCGGCTTTTTGAATATGATTGAACTCTCGCGAGATAACGGAGTTGAAAAATTCTTGTTTGCGAGTAGCAGCAGCGTGTACGGAGATTCTGTTGATGCTCCATTTTCTGAAGATGCAGAACTATCTGCCCCAAAAAGTTTGTACGCACTTTCAAAACTGTCCAATGAATTAATCGCAAAACATCTTGATGTAAATGATATGTCTGTAACAGGTCTTCGTTTCTTTACAGTCTACGGCCCATGGGGGCGCCCAGATATGGCGATGTTTCGCCTCCTCACCAGCGCCAAACTCGGACTTAGTTTTGAATTAACTGCATCTCCTTCAGTTAAGAGAGATTTTACTTTTGTAGATGATGTTTCATCCGTCATCGCAGAGTTGATTTCATCACCGACTGCACAATTGAATTTTGGCGTACTTAACGTCTCGGGTGGAAAACCATATTCATTAGGTGAGTTGTTTGGAATTATCTCGGAGCTAGGCCTGGACCTTCAAATAAACCAAGCAAAGTATGACGAATTAGATGTACGATTAACACACGGATCAGTGGAGAAATTGCGAAAAATGCAATTACCGGTGCCGAGTACATCTCTAGCAGATGGTGTTTCTAAGACCTTGAATTGGATTGACTCACTGAGTAATTCTGATTTGTTAAAATGGTTTGAGTATTCAAAAAATGGCTGATTACGCAGCGATATTAACAACTTTCAATGCTGAAGACACTGTTGAAAGAGCAATAAACGCAATCCTTCGGCAAGCAGTTCCCCCGAAGGAAATTATCGTTGTTGATGATTCGTCTTCCGATTCAACAGCAGATATAGTTCGAAGATTAGCTCGCCTGGAACCTAGTATTCAGTTCATTGCGAATGAAGGCAATCACGGTCAGTCCTATTCAAGGAATTTGGCAGTTTCAAAAAGTACTTCCGGTAATTTGGTCTTTTTTGATGATGACGATGAATCACTGCCGAGTCGAGCATCGGAACATCTTCGCCATTTTGAAGATAATGCCTCGATTAGTTTCGTTTCCTCGGTTATAAAGTATAGGAATGGTTACCAGGTTGAATGCGTTAATTCTGACTACTCAGGCCATATTTCACCTCAAGAAATGGCGGAACGTCTTCTCTTAGGGAAAGTTGCAGTAGCGCCAAGATACTTATATGTGCCAGCTTCTACGTGCGCAATTAATTCTGAGTTCTTTACTTTGATTGGGGGATTTGATGTCACTCTTCGCCGTTTAGAGGATGTCGATTTAGCCATCAGGGCAACCGAATACGCGGCCAGGATTTCTTGGTCTGATCGAATTTGCGTCGAGCGATACTCCACAAATTCCTTAGATAAGGGTTCCGGGATTGACATGCGATATGAAAGGCAACTAATCGCACGAAATTCGGGGTATTTGGGACCCAAAGTTTCAAAAATTGCCAACATACACAGCCAGACGCGAGAGCTTTACTTCGCTCGGGATTACTCTGGATTACTCTTTCATGTAGTTAATCATCCAGTTTATTTCCTACAACGAGTCATTCTCTCTGCACGTCCCATGCAGAGAATTAAACATGACTTTGATCGAAAGGCTAAGCCTTGAAAATCGCAATATTTTCACGCAAATTTGATGGAGTTGTTGGTGGGGTCGAAAGAATGGTCCTAACCCTTAGTGCCGAACTCGTAAAACGAGGTCACGAGGTAACGGTAATCTCCTTGGATATTCAAGAAGCTAAATCATTTTTTGAGTGGCCTGCTGAGGTAAAGTGGTTAAGGATTGGAATCGGCAATCCCGATGCCAGCGCTTCGTTCAGAATTAGACTTTCTAGATTAGTTGCAATCAGAGAATTGTTGAAAAGATTTGGTTTTCATACGGTGATTGGCTTCCAAATTGGTTCATTCGCGCTTTGTCGGCTCGCTGGGATTGGGCTGAATGTTAAATTTGTAGCAGCAGAGAGAAATGCACCAACTCTGTTCAGTTACATCCGTAGAGGTGCTTTCAAGCGGGCTGTATCAAATGTTCTCTTGATGTCAGCTGATGTCATCACGGTTCAATTAGATTCTTATAGAACTCTCTATCCAAAATTTCTTAGGTCTAAAATACGAATCACACCTAATCCTGTACGGCAAAATTCAATCTCGGAAGTTGTCACTCCATCGCCCAGTGGAATCGCGACGATTTTGTATGTGGGACGTTTAAGTTATCAGAAGAACATTCACGCATTGATTCGCGCCGTTGCGTTATTGAAATCTCCTGCACATCTCAAAATAGTGGGACTTGGAGAAGATGAGACCGGGCTGCGTGAGTTATCGGCGAATTTAGGTATATCGGTTGAATTTCTCCCATTTTCAAATAATCTTTCGAGTGTCTACCTCGATGCCAAAGTTTTTTGCTTGCCATCAAGATGGGAGGGTTTTCCCAATGTATTGGGTGAGGCGCTATCTTTTGGGCTTCCTGTCGTCGGCTTTCGGGGCTGTGCGGGTCTCGGGGATCTAATTGATCCTGGAATTAACGGATTCCTTGCTGATGGGAAGGGAGCTCCTGAGCTCCTAGCAAAAAGTTTGCAGGAGGCGCTCGAAAAATCTTGGGATAGAGACCTCGTTAAGTCCTCCATATCGTCATTTACATTAGATCGGTTTGCAGCATCTTGGGAAGCAGCGATTGAGGCAAACCTCGGGAGTACTTTGAATTGAAGATAAAAACAGTCATGGTTGTAGATTCCCCGCAGTCAGCACTTGCCACGGTTGCGAAAGAACGTTCTCGGACGATGAAGTGCGAGGTTGTTTTCGCAACAGATTTTAGCTCTCCGAGCGCATTAATTAGATTTCTCATTCACGAAGAATATAAACAGGTTCTGTTCAACTGGCGGGGCCTACTGAAGGAAGGCTCGAAAACCTTTTTTTTCAGGAAAGAATATTCGAAATTAATTACTCAAGCTAGCGTGCATGCACTAATTCCTGATTACTTGGGGCTCAATCCTCGGTTTATTTCCGAGGAAGAGTTGTTGCTCAACTCCGTCCATGGGTATTGGGTGACATGCAAGGATCTTGAAACCAAATACTACGAGCAATTTCCGTACAAAATCCCTAATGGCGTGCTCCACGATCTTCCAGATGTTGAGGAAATTCGTGAGCTTCGAGGCATTAGTCATACATCGGAAGGAATAATTTGGGTTGGAAATAGCAAGTGGGGTGAAAGATACGGGTATAAGGATCTAAAGGGCTTTCAAGATATTGTTACACCCCTGAAGCAAAAAATCGGTTCCAACCGTCCTAATCTGAAGTTTAGAGTTTTTGACAGTGCACTAAAGCGAGTTGACAACAAACGAATCTTACGTGAAATTGCAGAGAGCCGAGTTCTTGTTCAAGCATCTGCGAGTGAGGGAACAGGGCTCCCCATTCTTGAGGCCCTTGGGCTAGGCGTTATACCTGTCACTACAAATGTTGGAGTCGCACCTGAATTGCTAATTAATGACTTCGCACAATTCATGGTCCATCGAAATCCAATCGCTTTTTATGCTGGAGTTACCGCTGCACTTTCTGCGAAAAAAGATTTCTCTCAAACTTGCACCAAAATATTTGATAATTATATTGATGAGGTTGAGGCTGAAAATATTCAATGGGTTCGTTCTGAAATCCAGTTGCATTGGAAAAATCCGAAACCGCTGGATTCAATTAGAATTTGTCTGATTTGGCTAATCAGAATGCGTCGAGCTAGACGCAGAGCACCCTAAATCCAATCCAATAGCCACCGATCACCCAAGCCGGCGTGTCGAATAAAATCATCTAGTTGTGACATTTTTTCCCTGTAGCTAGGACCATCTTTGGACAGGGACATAAATCTTTCATGCTTTTCAATTAGTAACCTATTGATTTGAGACGACGAAGAGATCAAATCATCAACGAGCTTGAACTCCGATCCCTCGATATCGACCTTAATTAGTGCAAAGGTTTCACCATCTAGAATTGTGAACAGTTTCTTTTGAACCACATTAATTTCAAACAAATTCTGCTTGAATTTATCACTTATAGTTGTAGCACTTATGCTAGTTTGAATTGGATCAAGCGTATGGTCTTGATGAAAGTACAGACTCCCATCTTCTTCCGAATCGCTTATAGCTAACTCTAAAATTCTTACTTTCGGGTCGTTTTTAAATCTTTTTCTTAAATTTTTCACTGCGTTTGGGTGCGGTTCAACTGCTATCACATCAAAACCTAGGAGTCTGCAAGCGTGTGAAAAATCTCCAATGTTTGCGCCAATATCGAGAACAGTTCCAACATTACTTTTTGTATCTAACTCTCCGAATCTAGCTATGATTAGTTTTCTGTACTTCATAGCAACTAATCTGTTTCGAATTGGAAAGATTAACCATCTTAATTGTGTTCGAGTGAACCGATAAAAAGCCAAGAGAGGTCCGGGTGTAAAGGACCTAATCGTTTGGCGCATTCTTTCTCCAGTTCTTTTTGTCATTCAAGCAATAATCATATAGGGGGACTACGCAACACATCTTTCTTTGAAGAGTTTTGAAATATCCTTCGCATTAAAGTTGTAGCAGTTAATCAAGACATAGAATGCAGCTTGATGGTATCCCGTATAGCTCAAATCTGAGGTAGCGGATCTTGACATTTCATCGAAGTATTTTTTGGGGTGAAGTACTCGAAAATCTTTATTTAGAAGAAGAGTTGGTAGTGTGATAAATTTGCGATGAATTCTGTTTGATTTAGGGCCCCCTAGGGTCATTAAGAAAGTTTGCTTGTTATCTGATTTCCTGCCGGCAATAGCATTAATGGAACTAATTGGGTACTGACGAATCCCATGCCATAAATAATTAAATAGAGCGGCTGCGGGTGGAACCAAGTGGACTGAGATTGTTGGCCTGTTGCTATTTAAACAGTATTCATCCACGCTCTTGAAAAACAATGCGTCGTCTTCAAAGTGCTCGGCAGCGGATTGTGTAAAAATAAAATTAGATTCACTTACGAATTGATTGAACGCTAAATAAGTATCTACTTTTGTAATAATCCTAGGATCAGTTAATTCTTCCCATTTGGGGTCTTTGACAACGTCGATTCCTGTATATTCAAAATCTAAATCGGTGCTTGAAAAGTACTTTGAGTATCGAGCGCTTCCACACCCTATTTCCAAAGTACGGATATGGTTGTTCAATTCAATCGAAACCTGTTTCAAATCTAAAATTTCCCAAAAAAGATTAGATAAGTTTCTTGACGGAGACTGGGTTATGTCGAAGTTAGTTAGAATTTTTTCTATTACGTACCTAGAATTGGCGATTCTGATTAACTTTATGTCACGACGCAAAACTTGTCTCGGGAGATTTCGAAAAAAATTGACTAGAAAGGACAGAACCTTAGTCATCTTAGACATCGGAAAATCACAATTGATAATGAATTTTGATGTACTGCGATTCTTCATCCTTATTTAGCCGTTTATATTTCTGGTCTCATCAAATGCATGAGCCGTTAATCAAGAAGAACAGTTCCACTTGGTGTTTTAATCTCAACTGCAACGATTCCGGATTGATCATCATTTGTTGATGGGTCTACCCACTCGATATTGACGTCTCCGAGTGAGGCAAGGATGTCTTCCTTAAACCAAGAATCGGCTAGCTGATCCTTATCTGCAATAACTATTTTTTTAATTTCTGCGAGTGGAGTTCCATCTTGTGATGGGTGGTCGGCAGTTAACCACTGAATAAAGAATGGGAATTCGCGAGTATCCGCAATTTCCTTCACGCCGATCTGCTTCCATTTCAAATCTGAGCCACTTGGACGAGTGCGGTGACCTTCAATTGCATCACGGCCAAACTTGGCTTCAATTGGTGCAATGTCTTTTGTTGAAAAGACCCATGTAAACCAGCCGCCGCCTTCGTTAGCTTTCTTTGAAACAGCCTTACCCCAAGGAGTCTGTTCCGTTGCTGGGTGATCAAGTGGGCAAACAACTTCGATGTACTGACCATTCTTTAATGAAGCTGTGAAGTTGCGTGTTCCAAATCGTGGATGGATTCCACCATCAACAAATGTGCTGCCGAGGCGCGAACCTAAACGTTGCACTGTGTCGGCAAGTTGGTCATGGGAAGTCACATAAGAAACATGGTCTAGGCGCATGATGGAATTCTGCCCTACGGCAAGGGGTGCTCATGACCACTCTCAAGGAGTGGTTTAGATGTTTATTTACGCGCTAATTGGCACATCAGCGCTTCGCATGTAACAAGGGGCGCCGAATTTCGCGCGAGGTTCTCGCGAGCTTCCACGATGGCGTTAATTTTGTTGATGGTCGAGTGTTGTGGGGAGTTGGCTGCGAAACCTTCTATCTGCTCACGCATATCGGTATTGATCATCGATTCTATGTTGCCCGATTGCAACATCATGACATCACGGTAGAAGGTGGCAATATCAAGGAGTGCGCCATCTATCGAGTCACGGACCATTCGGGTAGAGCGAGACTTCTGCTCCTTCTCCAATTCCTTAACGGCCTTGGCGCCACCTGTAGCCATACCGCGGCCAGTTGCACCTTTTCCATATGCTTCTTGGAGTTTTTCAATCTCTTTTTCATTGTGTTCGTCAGATGATGAATTAGCCTCTTGTGTGGCAAGGTCTACGAGAGTTTGAGCAGCTTGGAAAGCGCCAGCGAGTGAACCAAGTTGAAGTGGGAGCTGCATAATGAGTTTGCGATTGCTTCGTACTGATTCATTGGTTGCTAAATACTTTGCACGGCCGATATGGCCCTGACTGACTCGTGCTGCGAAGTCGGCCATTCCCGGTGCGATGTTGTCTCGGTTGATCAGAACTTTAGTAACTGCTTCAAGAGATGGTGTGCGAAGTTGTAGGTGGCGGCAGCGTGAACGGATTGTTGGCAATACGTCATGAAGTGTTGGTGCACACAGCAACCAAACTGTTCTAGTTCCCGGTTCCTCAATTGCCTTAAGAAGTGCGTTAGCTGCTGATTCGGTAAGCCGATCAGCATCTTCCATCACAACAACGCGCCATCCGCCCATAGATGGTGCCCAAGCAACGCGAGTCAGAAGTTCGCGAACTTCTTCCACTTTGATTGATAATCCTTCTGTACGAATGATTTCAACATCCGGGTGGCCACTAGTTTTTGCAGCATTGCATTCACTGCATACGCCGCAGCCATTGTTAGAACAAATAAGCGCCTGTGCAAAAGCCACTGCCGCTGTTGAACGTCCCGATCCTGGAGGGCCAGTAAAGACCCAGGCATGCGTCATTTCTTGTGATTCCTCGCCTGTTTGCGAGGCTGCAACAGCACCTTGAAGGATCTCAATGATGTGTTTTTGACCAACAAGGTCATCAAAGACTGAAACCATTTACTTCTTTTTCTTCTTTGTTGTAGCTGACTTGCTTGCCTTGGCCGCTCTTGTCACCGTTGTTGTCACAGCATGTGTTGCAATACGTATCGGTTTAAGGAACTTATTCTGCTGTGGTCCTTCTGCATTGCGCTTAAGCGCAGGAAGCTCTGCAACGCGAGCAATGATTTGTGTATGGATCTCCTCCACTGATTGTGTGCCATCAACGACGAAGTAGCGCTCTGGATCCATCATTGCAATTTGCAGGAACTCTTGACGTACTCGCTCATGGAATTCGGTGGGTTCTGCCTCTAAGCGATCGTGTGATTGAAGACGGCCGAGTCCAATTTCTGCAGGAACATCGATAAGGATTGTAAGAGTTGGATACAAACTCTCTGTTGCCCATCGTGAGATTCGTGCAACCTCTGATGGATTAAGAACGCGACCTGCACCTTGATATGCTGCCGATGAATCGAAGTAGCGATCTGAGATAACTACCTTTCCCTCCGCTAGTCCTGGGCGAATGACAGAGAAGACATGGTGCGCACGATCTGCTGCATAGAGAAGTGCTTCAGCCCTTGGTGATATTGCACCTGTTTCGTGTCCTAGGAGAATTTTGCGCAAATCTTTTCCAAGGTCTGTGCCACCGGGTTCTCGTGAGAGAAGAACAGTTTCGCCTTCCTGCTCTAACCATTTTTGTAACAACTTTGATTGTGTTGACTTGCCTGTGCCTTCGCCACCTTCAAATGCGATGAAGATTCCTTGTGTGGAAGCTCCTGTGATGCTACCTAGCTCACCTTGCATCGCAGCAAGGATGTCTGACCATAGAGAAACTGTCGGGCGATCTTTCATCTGGTGATAGGAGATAGAACCAATGAGGGCAGCAATAAGACCTGCAAGGAGCATGGTGATTTGTGCTCCGTTGTAGTCGAGGGCAACGTTCTGGAATTCGTAGTGGTGCTCACCGATTGTCGCAGCGATGATAGGTGCGATAGCAAGTACTGCAACCAAAGTAATTCGGATCAGCGACTGCACGAAGGCGAATGTGCGTCCGCGGACATCATCGTGGACTTCCATGCCGAGCATGGTGAAGCCTGTAACCCAGGTGATGCCGCTAAAGGCTCCAAGGAAGATCACGATAAAAATAGAAAGAGTTAAGTTTGATATCGCCGCAAGAAGAACAAGGAAGATGCCTGCCATGGAAAGGGATGCACCGAATAAACGGCGACGTGAGAACTGTGCAAATATCTTGGGGCCAAATGCAATACCGATTGCAAGACCAGTAAAGACAGAACCGAAGAGAACACCGTATGCAGCGTCTCCTCCACCGAGGTCACCTACAAATGTGCGAGCAAGACCGATAACAGCGCCTGCTGCTGAGAATGCACCGACCATACCGATGATGAGGCCGCGAATGATTTTTGATTCAGAGACGGCTTTCCAACCTTGAATCAGAGATTGGCCAACGTTCTCATCTTTATTTGACTTAGAAGCTGAACCTTTTGGAATCTCTTTAAGGCCGCGGATTGTCCATGCAGCGAATAGAAATGATGCTGCATTCACATAGAGTGCGATATCAATTGAGTTGGTGGGAATCAGTGGGCTGATTGCTGCAATTGCACCTGAAAGCAGAGTCAGGAGTGAAAACAAGATTGCTGCAATTGGTGCTGTGCCATATGCGGCAAGAAGTGAAACTTGGTTTGCGTTCTCTAACTTATCTCGTGGGACAAGGTTGGGAACTGATGCTTCCTTCGCCGGTGACCAGAAGAGTGTTAGACACTCAACAAGAATCATTGCTGTGTAGAGCCAGAAGTATGTGTGAACGATTGGGATAGAGATGTAGAGCGCTGCTCGCATGACGTCGACTGAGACCATGAGGCGGCGGCGATCAAAGCGATCAGCGATTACACCTGCGATGGGGCCGAGAAAAACTGCGGGAAGGAGGCGAGCGATAAAGACGCCAGCAATTGCAAAGTTTGCAGTTGCGTATGAGCCGCCAGAGAGTTGTTGTGCGAGCGCCGTAGTTGCAAGAAGGCCGAGCCAATCACCAAGGGATGAGAAGAGCATCGAGTTCCAGATCTTGCGAAAGGCTGGGATTGCCAAGACGCTGCGGCGTGCATCCGGTGCGGGTGCAGCAGGGGTTGGCAGGCTGGCAGGCATGGGTTGAGTCTATCGGGCACAGGTGTCGCGCCTAGAAAGGGCTAAAAGAGGCTTCTGACGCTGGCTTCCAGTGAGTACTTGGATTCAAAGCCCATGGCGCTCTTTGCCAGGGTTACATCCGCACACAGGAATGCTGGATCTCCTGCACGGCGCTCTACCTCAATGACCTGGGTATCACTCTTCTTAGTTGCATCCAATACAAGCTTGATGATCTCTCGCACTGATGCACCACGGCCTGTGCCGATATTCATAGTCTCAGGCAATTTGGTTGTGGCATCTGCTGCCGCTAGATGTGCTCGGGCAATATCGCGGACATCAACATAGTCACGGATACATGTGCCATCAGGTGTTGGGTAATCAGTACCGAAGATTGTTGGTGCTTCACCTTTATTGAGTTTGCCAAGAACGATAGGAACTAAGTTCTCCACTGAGTTATCAAGTAGCTCTGGAGCCGCAGCTCCTACAACGTTAAAGAAACGCAGTGATGTGCCGTGGTTACCAGGTGTATTGATAAATGCAGTCACCGCTGACTCTGCTTGATACTTTGAATCCCCATAAGGAGAAATCGG
>Ga0164295_10001006_pt1 | contig 23326 bp, 9 predicted proteins | sample GEODES006metaG_FD_111798 | JGI IMG/M metagenome (GOLD analysis project Ga0164295, IMG submission 111798) | Oligotrophic lake water microbial communities from Sparkling Lake, Wisconsin, USA - GEODES006 metaG | ecosystem: Environmental > Aquatic > Freshwater > Lake | place: USA: Sparkling Lake... | reverse complement strand
TTGATATATTGTTGAAATTGTAGAGTATGATGTAGATAAGTTATTAAGATTTGTACTTAGATTTGATCCAACCATGACTGAATAATTCACTGTATAAGACGAATAATTGGAATACAGTGATACCAAGGAACTTTGGTATATTGTTGAAATTGTTGAAAATGAGGTTGATAAGTTATTAAGATTTGTACTTAGATTTGATCCAACCATAATTGAATAATTCACTGTATAAGATGAATAATTAGCGTGGAGTGATATTATAGAACTTTGATACATTGTTGAAATTGTTGAGAATGATGTAGACAGATTATTAAGATTTGTACTTAGATTTGATCCAACCATAATTGAGTAATTGCAAATTAATGTTGAGTAATTAGAATATAAACTGACTAAAGAACTTTGGTATATTGTTGAAATTGTTGAGAATGAAGTTGAAAGATTATAGGTATTTGTACTAAATCCTACACCTGCATTTGTTGAATTTAAACTTAATAGTGTTGAATATAATCCAGATAATGTGCTAGTATTATAATAAACTTGCATTGATATTGTGCTTATTGCAGTTGAATAATAATAATTATATGATATCAAAACATTAAAATAATATCCAACTAATGTACTATTGCTTTGACCAAACATTGTACTTGCATTTGCCATCGCATTTGATGCAAGTGTTGAAATTGCAACTCCACTTAATGCATTACAAGAACCTACTACAGTTGACCAAAAATATAGTACACTAGAAAGATTTTGTAGATTTGTTGAGTAATTAGATGCTAAAGAATCCAAATTAGGTGAAGTTAAAGCAGATATTGTGCTAATATAACTTGAATAATTATCCTGTGCTGAACTAAATAATTCCCGATAGATATTACATGATGAATTTATTGTTGTTGAATAATTTGCAACCATACTGCTGAAATTAGAATAATAAATTGTTGAGATTGTTGAAACTGCTGTTGAAAGATTATACGTATTTGTACTTAATTCACTTCCAATATAGGTTGAGTAATTTTGAATTGTTGTTGAATAATTAGAGACTAGAGTACTAAAATTACCATAATAAATAGATGAAATTGTGCTAAAATTAGTTGATAAATGATCCGATAATGAAATTAATGTACTATAGTAAACTGAAGATAAATTGCAAACATTTGTTGAATAATTACTTACTGTTGTACTATGCCATTGATAATAAAGACTTGATAATGTACTAATATTTGTGGATAAATAGTTATAATCAGTGCTTAGATAAATACCTACAAGTGTTGAATAATCTTGAATTGATGTTGAGTAGCCAAGAACTAATGATTTATAATCTGTATTATAAATTGTTGAAACAGTTGATACTGCAGTTGATAAATTAGTTCTTGCTGTACTCAAACTTAGACCATAAAGTGTTGAAATTTCTTGAGTATAAGTTGAATGATTACTTATAGAAGTACTTATGTAACCATAATAAATTGTTGAAATTGTGGAATTAAAAGATGAAAGATTTGTTGCATTTGTACTATATGAAGTTGCAATCATTGTTGAATAATGCTGCGCAGCAGTTGAATGATTTGAAACAAGAGTACTATAATATCCATAATAAATTGTTGACATTATAAGCGTGAAACTGGAAAGATTAAAACCAGATGTACCTGTGTTTGTAATCTTTAATGATGATACTGTTGAAAATGATGTTGAATATATAAATGATTCTGTGCTTTGATTCACATTAAAATTACTAATCATTGAACTGTATGTTGATGTAAAGAAACTTGAATTATTGTTAAATGAATTTATATAATCATTTGATAATTGGAGAATTGATGAAACATATATGGAAGAAAGATTATAGGAAACAGATGATGCTAGAATTTGAAGATTTGATGTATATCCTGCATAAGTACTTTGATTCTCAGTGATCGCTGTTAATAATAGTGTTGAAACTCCGTATAGACTAGAAACATACTGTGAAGATGCATTAATAAAATATGTTGTTTGAAGAGTACTTAATGATAGTATATTTGCAGATAATGTGCTTATTAATGAGTTGCAGCTTGTTGAGAATAATCCTCCTAATGTACTTATTGATGATTGTGTCTGTGTTGAAGCTTGATACACATTTTCTAAATAGTTAGAAACTAAGGTGCTATAATAACCTGTAAATGTGCTTTGATTTTGCGATACTGCTGTTAATAATAGTGTTGAGATATTATAAATCGTAGAAACATACTGTGTTGATGCAATGTTATTTAAAATAAAATTTGCGGTGCTATACAGTAATAAACTTGCAGATAGTGAACTCATTAAGGCATTGCAACTTGTTGAAAAATTACCTGATTGTGTACTTACTAATGATTTATATAATGATGAAATTTCAAAGATATTTGTTGAAAAATTACTATATCCTATGCTTAATGAAGCATATAAATTGGAATAGAGTGCATTACAGGATTGATATAAACTGCTTGAAATTGTGCTAATTCCGGAACTTAAAGAAAAAGATGTATATGCGCTATATGATGAAAAATTAGTTGATGTTATATACATGGATGAATAAAAGACTGTTGAAATTTTGTTAGAAGCCAAAATAAAAACACTGGATAGTGTACTTGCTGCTACAATAGCATTTGCATCTATTTGCTGAATAGCTACTGAAAAATTACTCTGTGCTGTGCTTATAGAAGAAGTAAAGTTACTTACAGATGCCCCATATGTATTATAATAGATCGTAGATATTGTGGAATTTGAATTTAAATAATTTGTAGATAAAATAGATGTTCCAACAGAGAAATTACTATTCTGTATTTGATTTGTGAAGATATTGTATGATGAAAGAGAACTCATCGTAACAAAGTAATTTGTAGATTGTGTACTAAATGCTGCATTATAGTTACATAGAAGATAAAATGATTGTGTTGAATAATTACTTATATTTGTACTATAGCTTGAATTATACAGACCAAACATTGTTGATACACCGATGCCAAAAGATGTTGACAAATTTCTAACACCAGTTGAAAATGTGCTATTCATTAAAAATGTTCTATCATCAAAAATTGTAGATATCGTACTGTATGATTCTGCATAATTGCCTAACGATGTTGATAACTTAATAATATAATTTGATGTTTGTAACCCAGAATTAAACACATAAGTACTGATTAATGAACTATTCCATGTCGTATATAATCCATTTGCTGTACTTAATGATGAAGTATAATTTGTTGAAAGACTTCTAAAATGAAAGATATAATTAATAGAAACAGTTGATGTATTGAAAATTCCGATTTGTGTGCTTCTAAGAATTGTTGTTGTAGATAGCCAATTTCCCATACTAATTGTTGAATAATTAGAGTAATATACATCACCAAAAGGACCATTAATTATTTGATTTGAATAATTTCCTGCAGTTGTTGATTGAAATGCCTCTGCATTATTAAAAGTTCTAAGAACTTCTTCAGAATCATTTCTATATTCTTTGAAAGTATATGTAATTAAATTCAACTTTGTTGTTGAAGTATAATTAAAGAACTGTGTATTTAAATTATTAAAAATATTTTGGACAAAATTACATGTTACTGTTGAATCAAAAATCTCCGGATAATAATATTGCGTTGATAGACTTGATAAATTCTTTGTAAATGTTGATGAATAAAATGGAACAGATGATAAAAATAAACCATAGTTTGTAGAAAAATATAAAATACTTGAGAAGGTAGAAATTAATATATTTGAATTAAATGGATTAAAAGATGCAAATGGAAATATGATAGATGGGCTTAATGAACTTAAATAATAGACTGTTGCAATTGTACTAACAGTATCCGGTCTTGAATCAGTTGAGAAAATCTTAATTGCTGTATTACAAATAGCCAATTGTTCTGATGTTACTATTCCTGTATATTGCTGCCAATAAGTACTATTAAGAAGTGTATTGTATACACCTTGTTTAGTACTAAATGCATTAATCGTGTTTGAATTAGTACTTACAAAAATAGGATACCATGGAGTATTTGAAAAATTTGCTATATCAGTGTTGCTAATTGTACTTTGAAAATTCAGGTATTGAAAAATCTGACTATTTAGTGTAGAAAAATCAGCTGATGTAAATGTTGTGTTAAATATTTTACGAGCTTCTACCAATATATTATAATATGAATTTGATAATTCTTCCTGATATAATGTTGAAAGTTGAACTTTAGTTGTAGAAAATGTGTTTGAAAGTAATGTATATAAATTATTTTTTAAGACTACTGTTGAGTTATTTGATTGATTAAAATACAAAGATGATAGACTTGAATTATTTAATAGTATATCAATCTTATAAAATGTTTGTGGTCTATACAATAATGGTGTGCCAATTTCAGTTGACAGATATGCAAGATTGTCGTATTGATAATCTATCATTGTAGATAATGTCGTACTGAGATAATTATTGCAATTTGTTATAATTGTATATGCTGAATCAGCAGCAGACTGAGCATCACCAATTGATGTACTATAAGATACAAATGTCCTATTTGTAGTTGATGTAAATGATGAAAAAGCTAAGTTAACAGCATCGGGAATTCCTCTGTTTACAAAACTACTCATTGTAGAAAATTGCTTGGTATATGCATCCTTCAATGAAGAAATACCAGAATTTAATGTTGATACTTGATTATCTGTTTGATTTCCTAGTTGTGTACTAAAACTTTGCAGAAGTGGATTTGTAACAGGATCAGTTGATAAACTATAAAATAAAGATGTAAATAAAAGCTTACTTAACGTTTCTTGGTTACTCTGTTCAATAAACTGATTGCATTCTGATAATATTGTTGATTCCCATCTTGCAAGAAGTGTTGATGTAAGAAGTGTAGAATACTGACCAGTTGAATATGTCTGCGTATTGATAAAAGTTGATATTTTTTGATAATATGATAATGTAGAATACAGTAATAAGTTATTAAAATTTGTTGTAGATGCATTTGTTGTATATGATGAAAGTGCAGAACCTATTGCAGTGCTTGTAGTTAATACTTTACCTATAGAAAGATTCTTTATTGTACTTGTTGCTTTAGTTGAAACAGTAAGATATAGATTAGATGTTCCATCAATCAAAACAGGAAAATCACCGACATATTTAGTATTCAAATACGTATATGAAGATTGAAGATAAGATGAGATTGTTGAATATGAGAATCTTACAGTTGATACTGAAGAACTTAATGATGTTGTTAAAAGATAAGTATTAGTTGAAATTATTGATGATTGTTGCAGAATTAAAGTGCTTAGATCAGCAGATGTAAGAATATAATCCCAGGTAAGGGGCGAACCATAGACATTTTGTGGTCCAGTAAAAAGTGTACTATTTAATCCCGGTGGTATATTATTATCTGTTTTAAGTCGTAGGTCTACAACTTTTAGAACGTTGACGTTACAAGTTGTATTGTATGACATCCCTACGATTAACTTTTATTTTTAACTGAAGTATGTTGGCGCACCCAAATATATATTATTATTAAATACTGTATAATCCATTTTCTGTAATCCTATATTACAGGTATTCAAAATACCGGGTGGAGTTGTAAATGCAGCTCCGGTCCAAGCTGTATCTATTCTAAAATTTGTTGAAAAATCAAGTAATACATTATTATTATTTGAAACGACATTTAGTATAATTTGTCCATTCTGATAATTTAAACCTCCATTTATAACATTTATATTACTTACATGAATACTCTGTGTTATTGATGAATTTGAAAAATTTAAATAAAATTGCTGATAGTTTCCAAAATCTAACATAGCAGTTGAATAATCATGAGCTAAACCACCAAGTCCTGATAATGATATTGTTTGTGCTGAACTGATGACTATTTTATTTACTACAACTTGATTTGTTAAAGATTCAATTCGCATAGGTGTAAAGTTTTTACCTGCACTACTAATTGAAACAATCATTGGATCAACATATTCAGTTAGAAGTACTAATCCATTACCACCACTCTGTTTAGTATGCGTATTTGCAATTGATGTAATTACATACGTAGATAACCAATTATTTAGAGAATTTACATCAAACCCTCCAGTTCCAATATTATTTACAATTACAGTTGGATGTATTGCAAATCCAGATGATGTTCCATTTCCAGGCAATGAAAATCCAGTTGTTGAAACTTCAACATACCCTTGTACTGATAATTCATTTGCTAATGGTGCAATGTAAGATGAGCCACCTCCACCTCCACCACCACCAATTATATATTGACTCTTTGTTTCAGTAACTCCACCTGCTGAACCTCCCAAATATCCGGATCCTCCTCCACCAGCAAATGTTACAGGTGTATTGTTAATACCAAAGACTGATGATTGTAATGCATGGCCGCCCGTAAATGGACCTCCTGTTGCGCCATAAAATATATTATTTTGAGTCGGTGAATATGAAAAATTGGGAACTACTATCTCAAATTGTACAGTACTTCTTTTCTGTGAATAATACTTAACAGTCGGAAAATCAGCCAATGTTTTTATTGAAAAAGTTACATCATTTACTGCAAAACCAAACTGAAAAAAGTTATTTTGCATAAACCAATTACTTATATACTGAGGCATTGTATTTGTTGCATATGTTGTTATAGTTGATGCTAATATATTGATTTTTGATCCAGATATTGTTAATGGTAATGTTGAATATAATGATCCTCCAGTTCCTGCAGATGATATAAAAATGTTAAATAATGAACTTACATATGGTGTTTTAGTATTTGTATTGAAAAATGGTGTTATTAAATCTGCTTTACCCGCATTCGCCCAATTTGTTGAGATTCCAGTAAAAGATGGCGTATTTAATAAACCTGATAATGATGAAGCTGCTTGATATTTAAAGAAATTTGTACTTACATCTGGCAAAAATGTGGGAAGTTGTGAAATTACTGGTTCTGACCCTCTATAAACTTGTGCAAATATACTTGAAATTATTAAATAGTTCTGAACATTTTTGTATGTATTTGTTCCTGTTGTTGTACTCAAAAACCATGTATTACACGTTGCATTATTATAAATAGGTGCTTTTATCTGATATCCATAGGTGCTTAAATTATACATATCATAATACATGTATCTTTCCAATAAGCTACCGTACTGTCCTGCAGTTACATAATTGCCATTGTAACTTGATGTCATTACAGTAGATACAATACCATCTTGATTAAAATATTGTAATCCTGTGGCATTACTTGATGATGTAACTGAATTAATTGAAGAATTAATTGCTAATAAGTAATTTCTTGCAGTGCTAAATTTTAATGGTTCGGATTCATCAAATGGAAAAGGTATCATATTTACCAAAATACCATATGGATATCCAATTGGTATGAGGTTAATTGTTAAGTCGGCAGCATAGATTGCAGTTGGTGTTCTATCAGTATAGTCTCGTTGAACTGCTCCGGTAGGCATAGGAATTTGAGTGTTTGAAAAATTGTAAAAATCAGTCACAGTTTTTATCATTACACGTGTAAGATCTGTTTGAAAAGGATAATTGGGATCTGCTATTAATCCATTTGAATAAGTTGAGAAAAATGCATCTCTTTGAATATTTGTTGAAAAAACAGTAAAATTAGATGAATTAAAATATAAATTTGTTGAATTTCCTAATATACTTGAAAATGAGGGATATTCATAAGGGGATGTCCCCATTAAACCGGGTACAAAATCAAAGGCAAATGTAAAAAATGTTGAATTGTAAATTAATGTAGAAGGTTTATTGCCAGTTGTTGCATATCTTATAATTGTATTACTCGTTGGAGTTGAATACATTACTGTTGAGCCACCAATTCCTCCTATAGAAAATGGACCATTGCTGATTATACCAATAGGACTAAAAGCATTACATCCAAGTGTGATTCCACCGGGTCCTCCCCATGATCCAACAGGCAAGAAAATTGTAGAGTTTATTAGTGTACTTCCTGCTGAATTACTAAATGTATTAGAATAAATTCCTGTTTTACCAAGATTAATATTAATTGTTGTTGTAGATATTTGCGGTTCAACTTGACCACTCCAATTATTGAAACTACTTATTAATCCACCACCTCCACCACCACCTGCTACACCTAAAATATCCATATTAGCATTACTTATAATTAATGAAGTTGCTCCTCCTCCGCCACCTGTAATTGTATTAAATCCTTTACCTCCTCCACCATATCCACCCGTCCCACCCATCTGTGTTATAAATGTTGCTGATGAAGTTAAAACACCTCCTCCTCCAACAGTAATTAAATATGTCTGTGCAGGATCTGCTGAAAAAATTCCTTCTACATATGCTCCTCCTCCACCATTTGTATTAGAACCTCGTGCTCCTCCTGCACCCCACATTTGTATTAATACCTTATTTGCATTAGAATTAGGCCTATAAATTTGCGGTGTACCACTATATAAATATGTGTAAGTACTTACGACATTAGATATATTAAAGAATCGTGAAAAAACTCCCTTAGAAGCTGTTAATGTTCCAGTTAAATTTACATTTCCAGTTAAATTAATATCTTGATCTGTTTGTACAAAATTTTTAGTTATTGAACTAAATGTACTGAATGTTGTACTCAGAATTCCTAACAATGCATTACATGTGTTTGTCACTTGTGCAAATGATGAAGTTCCTACACCATTTGTTGGCGTCTGTATAAAGGTACTATAAGTTAAATATGTTCCTCTATAAAAATTACTTACATCAACTACTTTATTTGATACACTAGTTACCAACTGCTTATCATATGATGATAATGTTGAAAATCCACTATTTATATATTCATATGTTCCTGCACTAAATGATGACAGTGCTTGATATATTGTTGTTGTATTACAGTTTACCAAGGTAATTAAGGTCACTGTTATTGTACTATTCATTGAACTTATGAAATAACCAGTCTGTGAACTCAATGTATTACCTAAAAATGTACTATACGTACTAATATTTGAATTTAAACTTGATATTAATAATTTATTCTGTGTTGAAAATGTTGAATTTAATATAACTACTTGTGATGCATAGAAGTTGGATTGAAATGTTACTGTTGAAAAGATTTGACCCAATTGTGTACTTAGAGTTGTACTAAAAATACCGATTGCTGTACTTGATCCTGTCACAAATATATTTGAGTAACTACTTAGACTTGTACTAAAATAATTTGATAAAGTACTTGTTTCATCTTTAATTAGAGTTGATAGATTTGATATTTGCATATTAAAAAATCCTTGTTGGTTTGTTGACTGCGTTCCAAAAAATCCAATTTGTGAATTAATTAATGTACTAAAATAATTTGATTGGGTACTTGCAGTTGTTGAAAAAATTCCTTGTTGTGTACTAAACTGAATTCCATACTGTATATTCTGATTTGTTATAGAAGATGCTACTGTTGCATAAAATGAACTTACATTGGTACTTATAAATGAGGATTGGATTGTTAACTGCGAATTAAAGAAACTCTGCTGAGAATTTGATAATGAACTAAAATAATTTGAGATTGTGCTAACTGTTGTACTAAAATAATTGCAAATTGTACTGGTATTTGAAAATAAAGATGTTGATTGTGTGGACCAAAGACCTAAGAAATACATTTGTGATGCTACTACAGTAACTGTTAGGTTGTTTGATTGTGCACCTAAAATAGTACTGAAGTTATTTATAGTTGTGCTTGTATTTGTTCCATAGATTGTAGACTGTGTTGAAAAAATATTGAAAAAATAATTAGACTGATTACCAATTAAGGATGAAAATATATTCTGATTACCAAGCACTGTAGATGTCTGCTGGTTACTAACAGTACTTGTATAGGTGCCAAAGATTGTTGATTGTGTTGAATTCACGTTAAACAAAAAATTAGACTGATTGGTAATCAAATTTGCAAATAAGTTCTGATTGCCAAGTACAGTAGATGTCTGCTGGTTACTAACAGTACTTGTATAAGTGCCAAAGATTGTTGATTGTGTTGAATTCACGTTAAACAAAAAATTAGACTGATTGGTAATCAAATTTGCAAATATGTTCTGGTTACCAAGTACAGTGGATGTCTGCTGATTACTAACAGTACTTGTATAGGTGCCAAAGATTGTTGATTGTGTTGAATTTATATTAAATATGAAGTTTGACTGATTTCCAATCAAGGATGAAAATATATTTTGATTGCCAACTACTGTGGATGTTTGCTGATTAGAAATTGTACTTGTATAGGTACCAAAGATTGTTGATTGTGTTGAATTTATATTAAATATGAAGTTTGACTGATTTCCAATCAAGGATGAAAATATATTTTGATTGCCAACTACTGTGGATGTTTGCTGATTACTTACAATATCTGTGTAGGTGCCGAAGACAGTTGATTGTGTTGAATATATATTAAAAATAAAATTACTTTGGTTCCCTATGACTGTTGAAAATTGGTTAGACTGGAAGGATACAGTTGATAAGAAGAGATTACTATTTGTACTAAAATTAGATCCGAAATTTGTTGACTGTACTATATATAAATTAGATAAAAAAGTTACTTGTGTACTAACCATTGTACTAAAGAAATTTGAATAGCTGCTAACATATGTAGAAAAGAAATTTGATTGCACACTTAGATTTGTACTGAAATAATTTGATTGTGGTGCTAACAGAGTAATTAAATTGCCATTCTGTGTACTTATTTGTTGTGTATAAGAAACTGTTGTTGTACTTGTAAGAGTACTAAAGTAGCCACCAAGTAAGACTGCTGTCGTACTAAAATAGTTAGATTGTCCTACAAAATTTGTTGAGAAATATGCAATTTGATTACCTAGATTGGTGCTCAAATTATTAGATAAGTTTTGAAGTCCCAAGTTAAAATTACTTGTCATTGAAAATGAATTTATACTAAAAGTACTTATTAATGTTGAAAATGTATTACTAAAAAAATTACTTTGAATCCCTATTGCAGATGAGAATTGATTAGATTGATTCTGTATTGTCGTACTAAATTGAATATTCACTGTACTTAGATTTGTACTAAAAAAATTAGACTGATTGCCAAAAGTAGTTGAGAAAAAATTATCTTGTCTTCCTATAATTGCACTCAGATTATTTGATTGTGTACTTAATGCTGTACTAAAAAAATTAGATTGTGTTGTAGCCAATGCCGTATATAAATTTGTTTGATTAGTAGTAATTGTAGAAAAGAGAACTGTTTGAATACTTACGTAATTACTAAAAAAATTAGATTGTGTACTTACAGTGTTAGTAAAAAATATCGTGTTTGTACTTGCAAGAGTACTAAAGAAACCTATTTGTGTACTGTAAGTATTTGAAAAGAAATTACTCTGTATTCCAGTGAATGAACTAAACTGATTTGATTGCGTAATTATTAAACTACTAAATACATTAGAGTTATTACCAGCAAGTGTACTATAATTACTTTCTAAGGTACTATTTCGGTTTGAAAAAAAGTTGGACTGATTTCCTAGCAAAGAAGAAAATTGATTATACTGAAGAGTTGTTGTTGTACTTAGAAAATTTGTTTGTATACTTAGATTTGTGCTAAAATAATTAGATTGAACTATAAATGTTGTAGAAAAAGTAATCAAATTTGCACTGATTGCTGCACTAAATTGACCATTTTGTACATCTATAATATTATTAAATAAATCAGTTGTTGTGTTAACAAGAGTACTAAAATAATTTGATTGTGATGAAAATAGTGCACCGACCACTGTTGATTGATAGGTATTTGTTGATAAGAACAAAGCTGCTAAACTAATAAATTGAGTGCTAATATTATTTGATTGATTTACTTGGGCAATACCAAAAATACTTGATTGCACAGTATAAATTGTATTAATAGATGTTGATTGATTTGATGATATAGATGTAAAGGATACAAGTAATGTTGATCCAACCGTAGCGAAGAAGTTAGATTGATTTCCCGTATTTGTGCTAAAAATAGTTGATTGTATACTGATTAAATGTTGGAAATTATTGGATTGTAAATTAATATTTGATAAGAAAATACCAGATGCTGTACTTAGACTCGTGCTAAAATAATTGGATTGTATTCCAGTAGCTGTAGAAAAAACAGTTGATTGTATACTTAGTAAATGCATGAAATTTGTTGACTGATTTGTTGCACTAGAAATAAAAAGACCTGTTAAAGTTGATCCTAATGTACTAAAATAATTTGACTGGACACCAGTATTTGTGCTAAAGATTGTAGATTGAATACTGATTAGATGTTGAAAATTATTAGATTGACCACTAGCAGTTGAGAAAAATAAACCAGTTGCTGTGCTAAGACTTGTACTAAAAAAATTAGACTGAATACCTGTTATCGTACTAAAATTTGTTGATTGGGTATTTGTTAGATTCTGAAAAATAGTTGATTGAAAACTAATTGTTGAAAAGAATATACCTCCAGTTGTGCTCAAACTCGTGCTAAAATAATTTGAAAGTGTACTATAGGTTGTTGAATATAATCCAGTCTGTGTACTCAAACTCGTGCTAAAATAAACTAGTTGTGTTGAAATATTACTTTGGAATATACTTGATATTGTACTTATATTTGTGCTAAAATAATTAGAAAGGGTACTTACTTCTGCAGCAAAAACGCTCTGCTGGATTGATAATTGTGTACTAAAGTAATATTTTTCATCAAAAACAGTTGAAAACATTATATTCTGTATCGTACTCAAATTAGTACTCAAATAAAACTGTTGAGTACTCATTAGTGTGCTAAAATTTAATGCTTGTGAACTAATTTGCTGACTAAAGAAATTTGACTGTGTTGATACAATCGTTGAAAATATTCCTTGAAATGATGAAACACCCGTACTAAAATAATTTGACTGTGTGCTCATTGTTGTGCTAAAATAGTTAGATTGCGTACTTAGTACTGAACTAAAATATTGTGCTTGACCTCCAACAGTTGATAATAGAAATCCTGTAAATGATGAAATTGATGTGCTAAAGTAGTTTGACTGAACACTTACTGTTGAACTAATATATCCAACTTGACTACTTACAGTAACATTAATATATGTTGACTGATAATTTAATGTTGAATAAAAAAATCCTTGCAGAGTACTCAGATTTGTACTAAAATAATTTGATTGTGTACTTACTGTTGTACTAAAAACGTTTGATTGTATACTATATAATGTATAATATAGATTTGACTGAGTACTTAGGGTGGTACTAAAATAATTTGATAATGTACTCAATTGTGTACTAAAAAGATTAGATTGTATATACATTGCCATTGTAAATGTAGACACTTGCGCAATCAAAAAGACACTTGTACTTATTCCATAAAAGATATTTGCTGATACAATTGCATTAGATCCAATACCATAGATACTACTATAACTTATATTCTGCAGGGAACTAAATGTTGAATAGGCAGTACTAAAATTACTTGAAGTTATTACACTTAGGTAATCTAAAGGTGCATTTGTTGAACTTAATACAACCCTTTGTGTAGATGCTAATTCTTGAAATTGACTATAAAGCTCAAAATTAACTCCATAAACTTGACTTACACTTAGGGAATTTAATACCTTAAAATATTCCCCCGTAAGGGTATTACATGCAACTGAAATTGCTACAGCTAATCCTGCAGTCGTAGAAAAGGTACTTGCAAGATTAATTGTGCTCAATTGTAATGTACTTAATTTATTGTTCACTGTCAACAAATTACAATTCAAATATGTATTTACACTCAAGTTTAGAATATTGATCTGTGCACCAAAAGATTGTTGAGATATACTCGTAAATAAACTACTCAGCGTAGAAAACGTATTAAAAAGACCTGATTGACTTGTACTTAAAACCAGAAATTTTACTTGCAGAGTTGTACTATATCCTTGCGCAAATGTTGACAGGGCTGATGATAGATTGTTTCCATAGGTACTCATTTGTTGTCCTTGAATCGTGGACAATGATGAATAGTTACTACCTGTTTGAGAACGCAAAGATGAAAAATCTATCAGAAGATTATTGTTATAGGTTGAAAAGAGATTCGCTTGCTGTGTGGAGTTTACTGAAAAGTTCTGAGCTGAATTTAATGCTAGAGTAGAATAGATCATTAAAACAGATGATTGTGTACTTAGAATCTGCTGCACTGTACTATTAAAATACGCATTCGTTGTTGATAAAGGTGTATATGTCTGCGTAAGATTGTAAACATAAGAACTTAGTGTGGAAAATCTTGCATCTGAATATGTTATATATGCTGAATAATCTGAGATGTTCCTTACTAAATTTGATAAACTTACTATTTGATTGGATAATACCCCTTGAGTTCCATAAATGGACTGAAAGGATGTTGAAATCTGTCCGCTTAATGTGGATACTACTGTTGTATTTTGTCCTATTTGAACTGCACCTAAACCATTGATTGTTGACAGAAACTGGGTATTGCCTTGCATCACTAGAGTACTTAAATTGCCATATTCAGTATAACCTGATGCAGGGGCGAAATATGTGCCTCCTTGACCATCTGCTAACAGAACATAATTCGTAGAAATTGGAGTATTATTTGCCGTCCGAACATAGATTTGTTGGACGAGTAACCTATAAAGATCTAAAGTTGTCCGTAATGGTCCAGACATCTAACTTATATGATTTTTTTTATAGTATCAAGAACGCAAATCTAAAATGGAAGAAATTTGAAATTAGGTTCTGCACATCCTGTTAAAGTAAAACTTATATCTGAGACAAAGACTTCATCCGACAAAACACTGAGCTTCAAATCTCCAGCAGATGTAAGTAATCCATTCAAAGAAAAGGGTAAATAAATATTTGAATCTGTAGGTATTACCGGTAGAGCCATTTCAATGAGTGACTCATTCATCTGTAAGGATAAATTCATCAATTTCATTGTGCTTGTCGTATTCATAAAAGATAATCTTCCTTGTAGATTCATGTGCCATAATGCAGATGACTGAAAAGTGGATAATGTTATTTCACTTTCTCCCGTAAAAGATGAATGATACTTCATTTGATGATAAGTTCTTTCAATTTGATCTCCATTACCCTTAATAGTTTCTGCAACAATTTCAGGAGTGATAATTGTTGTTGTTGCTGTTAAAATTCGGCCTTCAACTTGCTGAAATTTTCCAATTCCATCTTCCGTTATTTGTATGAGTGAATTTGAAAGTGTGTCAAAGGATAAATCAGATAGTTTTACTGAAACTGCATTAATTGTATTCACTTGTAATGAATCTGTCTTGATTGATGATGTACTCAACTCATTTGTGTTTATTGAACTTATAGATGCCTCTTTGCCAAAATCTAAGAATGTTCCATAGAATGTTGAAATTGAACCATACGTTTTTTCTGTAAAGATTGCATTCTTCATGGCCATATTTGAAATCGGAATAAAATCAGTTTCTTTAGTCACACCAGATAAAGCAGAACCATTGCCAATAAATGCATTTGCTTGAATCGTGTTAAAAGATGTAGTTCCTGTAACATTTAAACTTTGAAGTGATACTGGATTATTTGCTAGAGTATCAAATAATTTTGCTACGGAAAAGTCAAATAATAGTGTACAAGTGTCAGGATTTCCAGCAATTGTAATATAATCACTACCTTCTAAAGTTAAATTCGTATTAATTTGATTATTACTCGTATTAGATGACTGCAAATTACAATTGGTATCTTGCAGAGAAATCTTGTTAAATGATGTTCCTTGAATGTAAAGAGTATTACTGATTATATTCAGATTAATACCATCTGCTGCAGATATATTTAGAACAGAGTCTGTAGAATTCGCTTGTATTTGACCCTGCGATATTGATAATGATGTAAACTGAGCATATGTCCTTGATAAAGTACTGACTGTTGTCCAAATTGTTTTTCCTGTATCATCCGTCATTAAAATCAATCCGGGTGGAAGCAATTCATTCTTGCTGGTTCTAGGTAAAATATCATTTACGATTAATTTAGTGGCCTTTGTTTGCGACATCCTATGCTATAAGATGAATTTTTAATTATGTCCTGAACTAGATCAGGTCTACATGAGGTCAAGCCTAAGCAAATAAAGCATTCATATAATTAGGAGAATGTCAAGTGGAGGTGCTGCACTTCAATTAATAGCAAAAGGTCGCCAAGATATTTATCTTGTAGGAAATCCACAAATTACTTTTTTCAAACAAGTCTATCGCCGCTACACGAATTTTGCTATGGAAAGTATACCAATTAATTTTGATGGAACAGCTGATTTTGGCCGTCGCATTTCTGCCGTTATTCCTCGTCAAGGTGATCTCTTGCATCGTTTGATTCTTGAAGTTACTCTTCCTATGGTTGTAAAAGGTAACGTTGATACAACATGGGTTAACTCAATTGGACATGCTTTGATTGAAGAAATAAAGTTGGAAATTGGTGAAAATGAAATTGATAAACAAACAGGTGAATGGATGCATATTTGGAGCAGTTTAACACTTCCTGCTTCCAAGAAGACTGGATTTTATAACATGATTGGAAGACAAGATGGCTTTACTCAAGATGCACAACCTGGTCCTTTAAAACTCTATATTCCGTTACGCTTCTGGTTCTGTAATAATATTGGTTTGTCATTACCTCTAATTGCACTCCAAACACATCCTGTTCGTATTACTCTTAAAATTCGTTCTCTGCAAAACTTGTGGTTTAATAATTCTTTGATTGCTAATTGTGAACAAACAATTAATACTGTAGGAATTACAGATTTACAACTTTATGGTGATTTTATCTATTTAGATATTGAAGAACGACGCAGATTTGCTTCTGTAAAACATGAATACTTAATTGAACAAGTTCAGATATCTCCACCAAATGCTATTCCTGCTGCAGCACCCACTGCTAATATTACCCTGAACTTCAATCATCCTATCAAGGAAATATTTTGGGTTGTCCAGCAGAATCGTATGATCAAAGCTAACGAATTATTTAACTATTCTTCTCTGCAACTCAATGAAATTGGGCAAGAATATGACTTAATCTTGGATGCAAAGTTACAGTTTGATGGTTTTGATCGTTTCCGAAAACGCACTGCTCCTTATTTTAGATTAGTTCAGCCTTTTCAATACCATACAACAATCCCGGATGATTTTATTTATATCTATTCTTTTAGTCACCATCCTGAAGATCCACAGCCTTCTGGCTCTTTTAATGCTTCTCGTCTTGATTCACTTGTTCTTGTTATGACAATGAATAATGTTCAGAATAATGATGGAACTACTACAATTGCCCCTATTGTACAGTATGATGCAATTGCAACAGTATATGCTATCAACTATAATGTTCTACGCATTGTTGGAGGTATGGGTGCGCTCTTGTTTATTTCTTAAGACTAGTTTCGGCGCTTTCAATAGGGTATGGCTAGTTTATTTGCTAAAATGGCTGCACAAGCAAAAGAAGCAGCGGCTTCAGCAGCTAAGGATGCAGCAGCACAAGCAAAAGAAGCAGCGGCTTCAGCAGCTAAGGATGCTGTCGCAGGGGCAAAAGGAGCAGCGACTTCGGCAGCCAAGGATGCAGTCGCAGGAACAAAAGGAGCAGCGACTTCGGCAGCCAAGGATGCAGTCGCAGGAACAAAAGGAGCAGCGACTTCAGCAGCCACTTCGGCAGTAGCAGGGGCAAAAGAACAGGTTTCAAATAATATTCAAAATATTGGAGCAGATACAAATGTAAATCCTTTTGCAAAAAATAATCCTGCTCCATCTCCTGCACCTCTAAAACCTGAAGTACCTAAAGAACCCGTTACTAACAGACATCCCGAACATAAGACTATAGATCCCGAAGTGTTTACCAAATTGGATTGTCCAACTACACCCAATACACGATCTACTGTATTTGCTGGTGATGATAAACCTGATGGTGCCAGATACGAACCTTATTCAGAACATTATAGTGGTGAATGCACTTATATTAATCCTGACAGAGATTATGCAACTGCTAGAGCCCTCAGTATTTTTGGTGGACTTCTTGCATTAGATCATTTCTATTTGCGTAGTCCTACAACTGCCTTCATGAAGATTATTGTAAATATGTTGACATTCGGTCTTTGGTGGTTTTGGGATATAGATCAATTTGTTAATCAGAAGGAAAGAGTTCTCCACTACGGATTGAACTATGTATTTGATTTGAATCGTGGTATTGCTCGTGGAACTATTCTTGAAGGAAAACCTAAATTTGTCTCAAAAAAAGATTTTAGTTCTTTCATTCTTCTTGGTATCTTTTTTGGAATTCTTGGATTGGATCGTATGTATCTAGGTGATAAATTTGTTCTACAAGGAGTTATAAAATTCTTATCTTGCTTTCTTCTTGTTGGATTCATCTGGGTAATCTGGGACATGCTCCATCTTCTTTTTTTGCCTGACACAATCTTGAAAGAAGGATATTATCCAATTCCTCTGCCTTTTAGCGTTTATTCTGAATGGTCTGGAGTTGATGCTGGATTAATTGGTGATATATTCCAAGTTACTCTGACACCAAATGAACGATCTGCTCTTTCTAAGGAAAAGGCTGATAAAGCTCCTAGCATGCTACAAAGTTTGGCGACAACTGCTATCTCGGCAACACCTGCTGGTGCTGCAATTAAGGAGTTACAAAAGAAAATGCCCTTACCTTTGCCTCTTGGAAAAGGTGGATCTGCTAAATCTCTACTTGCTGAACTGCCTGTACAAAGAGGCGGTGCTGAGAAGGAGGAAACAGAAGGTCGCGGTGGTCTAGCAGGTGCTGCATTTGCTACAGTTATGCTACTTGCAGGTGTTACAGTTGGATATTCTTCGTTAACTACGCTAACTTAAAAATCGGGGGCCTATGTAAAATAAAATGATACCTCTTGAAAGTCAAGAACACTTTGAAGAGTTATTTCGGAATCCTAAATCAAAAGGACGAAGTAACGATAATTTATTTATTGTTTACTTTACTGCCGCTTGGTGCCAACCTTGCAAGAATCTTGATCGTTCTCAAATAACCGAATTTGCTGAAAAAAATGGAATTCCTCTTTACATCTGCGATGCTAAGGAAAATAATTATACACCTGGTTATGCAAATGTACGCGGGTTTCCCACATTTGTTGCATTCACTCTGGGTAAAGAAGTAAACCGCCTCCAAAGTAATTCTACTGAGGCTGTTCTTCTATGGATTGATTTGGTTTTGAACTAGTTTCAGCCTTATGACATTCAGAACATTTAAATGTAAATTTTGTTGTCTTATGCTCTTCCAGAAATGCAATCAGAATTTCCTTTAAAGTTACCGGAATTGTTGTATCTGGATAAACTCGTTCAAGTGCTTTCTTTAGAAGAAGAGGTCTTTCTTCTCCAATTCCATGACATCTTTCTTTTGATGGCTTCTTGCAATCAGAACATGGATGTTTTGCTAGATAACTTACAGTAAATGTATTACAAATTAGATTTGTGAATACATTGGAAGAAAAGTCCCTAATAATATCTTCATGAGATCCTATGATTTTTGTATTCCACTTATTCTTTTTTCTTAGATCATTGATCCTCTTATCAATATATGCCGAATGCTGGTTCTCCATTTACTGAGTTTCTTGTAAAGAATATTATTTTCAATTTTTAGGGTATGTCCGTGTTTGATTATATAATTATCGGTGGAGGTTTAGCTGGTCTTCATATCTCTAAACTTCTTGCAGAAAAGTTCTCTGATGCTAGTATTTGTATTGTTGAAAAACATGGAAACTGGGGTGGACGTGTCTACACGGTACGCTTGCGTGATGATCCTAAAATTCATTTTGAATCTGGTGCTGGTCGTGTTGCCCGTTGGCATAAACATGTTGCTGCTTACATCAAGGAATTTGGTCTAACAACAACACCTCTGCATCCAAATAATGTACATAGACATGTTGAAGATGATGGATCAATCACTATCGGAAAAAATGATTTTGGTGAAATTGCTGCGGCCATGATTAAAGGGTTGGATGAAGAGGGGCTTAAAGAAACCACTATAAAGGAAGCATGTGAAAAGGTCTATGGATCAAAGGTTGTTGACCGTGTTTTCTCTGAATTTGGATACAGAGCAGAAGTGGAGGTTCTTCGTGGCGATCTTGCAAAAGATATTCTTTCTAGTGGTGGATTCCAAGGAGAACACTCTGATTATTATATTGTAAATGAAGGATTATCTGAGATTCCAACACGCTTGGCTACAAAAGTCTTGGAAATGGGTGTTCGTCTTATTACTGATGTTAGTATTAGCGGAGCTGAAAGAAATAATGGAGTATGGACAGTTAAAGGTGTTTGCAAGGAAAGACCTTGGACCTTACAGGGAAAAAATGTCATTTGGGCTGTTAATAGAAATTCACTTTCTGCGATTCCTTTATTCAAAGATTCTTGGTTCATTAAAGGTGTTCAAATGGAACCTTTGCTTCGGATCTATGCTAGATTTCCGTTAGTTTCCGGTAAATCTTGGTTTCATGATATTGGCAATGTTACAACAAATGATCCTTTACGGTATATTATTCCTTATAATGCAGCAGCTGGTTTAATCATGATTTCCTACACAGATGCTCAAGATACGGAGTTCTGGCATTCCATCAAAGATAAAGAAGAAAGACAGAAGGAAGTAATGAAGCATGTTAGACGGCTTTTCCCTGAGAAAGATATACCTGAACCTACATATTGGTCGTACCAGCATTGGGCTGATGGATGCTCATATTGGTTGCCCGTATCTAAAGGTGGACCTATTGATGCTCATAAGGCTCAACATACTGTGCATTATCCTTTTCCTTCTGAGATGCCGCATATGTATGTCTGTGGAGAATCTTGGTCTTGCTGCCAAGCTTGGATGGAAGGGGCATTACGTAGTGCTCAAGGTCTATTTGAGGAACATTTTGATAAGAAATAAGTAGAATGTCATTGATAAATAGAACTAATAATTCATCAGGCAATGCTTTACCTGCAACAATGCAGTATTTTAATTATTTTTCACCATCCAATATTGCTGGATGTTGTTTATGGTTAGATGGTCTAGATAATACTAGATTCACATTTAGTTCCGGTAGTAATATTGCAACATGGTTAGATAAATCTGGAGTTGGAAATAATGCTACCGGCGTAAGTTCACCTGTTCTAACTGCGAATCTAATAAATGGAAGACAGGCAATTGCTACTGCAACCGGTCCTTATTTTACAGGATCAATATCAATTACAGGAGCAACAGTTACAACTTTTGCTGTAGCAACTACAACTGCTTCATTACCATTAGGTGGATCTGATCAAAGACTTGTTAGTTTAGTAAGTGGTGCTGGTGTTGATTATGGAACACAAAATGGCACAATTGCTCTTTTTAACCAAGGCAATTCCTCTTGGATAGGTACTTGGCGTGTTTCAGGTCCTATTGCTAATAGTGGTATTACTCAGAATATACCCTTTCTTGCATGCAGTAAATATGATGGAACTAACGGCTTTCTATGGAAAGATGGTTCACCTGGTTCTATTGCATCTAGTGCATCAAGTGGTAATTTTAATGTAACAAAGTATGGTATTGGAAACTTAGCAAATCCTACAAGCGAATTCTGGCGTGGATATATTGGTGAAGTTATTATTTATAATACTGCCTTATCTGACACTGATAGAAGAAATGTTGAAGGATATTTGGCTCAAAAATGGGGTCTTACTGCTTCATTGATTGAAGGACATCCGGGTTTATCACAATCATTACCATTAGGTAAACCTGGAAGTTTAGCCGCTACACTAAGACTTACAAGTACATCTTCACCTATTACATCTACTGTGTTGAATACTATTGTTACCTATCTACGTGACTATATATCTGAATTTCGGAATCCATCTTTTTATGGATATAGATTAGATGGTAATTCATATAACATTCTTGATGGATTAAATGATATGTATGATACAGGTAACTGGACATATCCATGGTTAATTTCTGGTACACAATATACAAGCGCAACTGGCAATTCTCAACAAGCATTCTCAATTAATTATGCGTCTACAACAGCAACTACAGTTGATACCGATTTCGTATATGCAAGTATAGGATATACTCAAACTTCAGAAGCTACTATAACATCTATTCATCCTCTTACAGTTTTAGGATTTAGAACAACTACAGGAAATCCAGTAGGATTTCAATTAGGAGGTAATTCAGGTGCTGATGGTAGTGGGACACTTGCTTCTGGAATTTTATATGCTGGAGATACAATACAAGGATTTACAGTTCACGCATTTTATCGTGAAACTTATGCTGCTGGTGATCCATCACATTGTAATTTATTTATTCTTCTAGGACATCCATCATGGGGTTCAGTTTTTGGAACTATTAATTCATTTGCGGATCCTGTTGCCAACGGCGGCAATGGATGTTTCTTTTATACCTCAGGTGCTGGAGTATCAAATATTCTTGCGATTCAAACATTATTATCCAAATCAGGTGGTATCCTAGTAACTGCTGCTGAGTGTCAAACAGTAGTTCAAGCATTTGTAAATCGTGTTAAACTTGCTGTAGGATTCTAAAAAGGAATTAATTAAATATGCTTTTAGGATATGCTGGAATATTATGGAGAATCCTGGTCTTGCATTTTATTATACTTAAACTTATTTGAGTTAGATTACAATAAATTAAAAAATAAATATATAGAAACAATGTCTCTTATGTTTAGAACTCCTAATCTTTTAGCTAATTCAACACCTGCACGAATAACTAATTTGAATGCTGATGGAAAAATATCACTTATTTCAGTAAGCGGTATTGGTATTGGTACTGGTACAGGAACAGGCACAGGAACAGGCACAGGAACAGGAACTGATACTGGTACTGGAACTGGAACTGGTACTGGAACTGGTGAAACATAAAAAATACTACACTTATTAAATACGCTTTTTATAGGATATGCCAAATTTATCTATGACAAGCGTTCCTTTCATAACTGCTTTTTCACCAACTAGTGTTGGAAGTTTGGCTCTTTGGTTGGATGGATTAGATCCAGCGGGAACTGGAACTGCTCCTTCTTCCGGTGCAACTGTATCAACATGGGTTGATAAATCTACTTCTGCTAAAAATGCAACTGCTGGCGGAACTCCAACATATGTATCCGGTGGCGGAATTAATTTTAATGGGAGTTGTTTTTTCTATAATTTGGCCTTTGCTCAAAATCTTTCTCAACGTTCTATTTTTATTATTTATAAAGAAACTACTCATGCTAATGGCCGTGGTATTTTTAATTTGATTCCGAATCCTTCAACGGACCAAGATTCTGACACAGTAACTGGATTATCAATTGAATCAACATATGGTTGGCGGGTTTGGGGAAATGGTGGTGGCGATCAATCTGATTTTTTTTTAACAACTCCGGTTGTAAAATCAATTTTTAATAATAACATG
>Ga0164295_10001005_pt1 | contig 23326 bp, 34 predicted proteins | sample GEODES006metaG_FD_111798 | JGI IMG/M metagenome (GOLD analysis project Ga0164295, IMG submission 111798) | Oligotrophic lake water microbial communities from Sparkling Lake, Wisconsin, USA - GEODES006 metaG | ecosystem: Environmental > Aquatic > Freshwater > Lake | place: USA: Sparkling Lake... | reverse complement strand
TTCGACTCAATTGACTCATCTCCGGTGGGGTCTCCATCCGGTGTCATTCATTCTGAGGCAACGATCCGCCAACACCTCACTCGTTCACGCTTCCCCGGTGTGATTCTTTTTGAGGCAACTCGGTTTGCGCAGGTGATGAAATTCTTTCTTGCCAGACCGCAAACACCTATTACAATCCACCCCCCTTACCCGACTCCGTCGGTGTGATCCATTTGCCCTACCCCGATGAAAGCCGAACTCGTTGAACAAGCTGCCCTGGTCGTTAAAGACACGCCCGTCCTGATCAACATGGTCTCCAAGCGCGTCAAGCAACTCACCAGCGGACGTGCTCCCCTCGTCGAGCGCCGTCATGGCATGCGTGAGGCAGACATCGCCCTGATGGAAATCATCCAGGGCAAGATCAAAGCCGAATTCCCGACGGGCGCTTAATCAGCGTTCACAGGGCGGCAGCAACACCGCCGCCGCATGTCCGACGAAATCGCCACCAATCGCAAAGCTCTCAGGGATTATCATATCCTTGAGCGATACGAAGCTGGCGTCGAACTCAGAGGCAGTGAGGTCAAATCCATTCGCCTCGGCAAGCTGAACATCAGCGACGCCTTTGCCCGTATCGAACGAGGTCAAATCTGGCTCTATAACATGGACATCCAGACGTATGAAAAGGCCAATGGCTGGTCCCAGCACGAGCCTCGCCGCACTCGCCGGTTGCTTTTACACAAGCGCGAAATCCTAAAACTCTTCGTTCTCACCCAACAAAAAGGCAATTCTTTGCCCGTGCTTCAGGCCTACTGGAAAAACGGCAAGGTCAAAATGGAGATCGGCGTTGGCAAAGGTAAAACCAAGGGAGATCAACGAGAAGACCTCAAAGAAAAAGCCGTCAAACGGGAAGCTCAGCGCGTCGTCGCTAGTTTCAATCAGCGCGCTCGAGAGTAATCCCTATTTTTTGCTCGCTCAAGGGTCCCTGTTCTGAGTAAAACAGCGTGGTTATTTACTTTATCCACTATGATCGAACTCGAAGTCTATGCCAAAGGTCTGCGCTCAGAGTCTGCCCTCATGGAGTTTCACAGCCAGATGGATCTCATGCCTGCCGTTCATTACAAGGTCGATACGCATCATGACTTGGTGTACTTTGAGATCGAACCAGGCTCAGGTGTGACCCTACGACTTTTAAACGAGTCATTTACTAATATTGGCCTCATGCCCCGCATCGTCGGTCAAGTGCCGGCTGCTCTTGCTGAAGGCCATGGTGGCACACAGCGCTTGGTTTGAAGGGCGATGGAACTCCATTGTCCATCCCTCTGGACGACTCCGCACTCATGATCACAGCTTGTTGCACTGAGGACTTTACCACGAGCATCCTCCGCTCATAGTGCGCGCCCTCGTTTCAGCCTTCATCTCATCCTTCTGCCTTTCCCATGGTTCCTACCGCCGCCCAGATCCGCCAGACCTTCCTCGATTTCTTCAAGTCGAAGCAGCACACCATCGTTCCCAGTGACAACGTCGGCTACACCAGCCGCGACGGCGCGCGCATCTTCACCAATGCGGGCATGAATCAGTTCGTTCCCATCTTTCTCGGTGAGCGCAGCGCGGACGTGGACACTTGGCCTGGCGTGCTCGCCAAAGGTCTGCCCACCCGCGCGGCAGATACGCAGAAGTGCATCCGCGCCGGCGGCAAGCACAACGACCTCGAAGACGTTGGCCTTGACACCTATCACCACACCTTCTTCGAGATGCTCGGGAATTGGTCCTTCGGCGACTACTTCAAAAAAGAAGCCATCTCCTGGAGCTGGGAGCTCATCGTGGAGCGCTTCAAATTCCCACCAAGCCGTGTCTTCGCCACCATCTACCAGCCGAACAAAGACAAAGGCGACCCCGCCGACCGCGATGAAGAAAGCTGGAACCTCTGGGCCGAAAAATTCCGCTCCGTCGGGCTCGATCCCGACATCCACATCGTCAACGGCAACAAGAAGGACAACTTCTGGATGATGGCCGACACCGGCCCCTGCGGCCCCTGCACCGAGATCCACATCGACCTCACCCCCGGCCCCATCGAGCTGAGCGAGGACCGCCAGCGTGCCGGAGCTCTTCTTGTCAACGGCAGCGACGCCAGCTGCATCGAGATCTGGAACAACGTCTTCATCCAATACAACGCCAACCCCGACGGCACCTTCACTCCGCTGCCTGCGCAGCATGTCGATACGGGCATGGGCTTCGAGCGCCTCACCAGCATCATCCAGGGCACGAAAAATTTTACTGACTTCGAAAACGTGAAGATCAGCAACTACGACACCGACGTCTTCAAACCCATCTTTGACGAACTGACCAAGCTCAGCGGCAAGCACTACCAAAGCACGCTGCCGAAGGCCAACGAGCAGGGCCACGTCATCCCCGTGACCGAGCAGGAAAAGATCGACGTCGCCTTCCGCGTCATCGCGGACCATCTGCGCACCCTCAGCTTCTCCATCGCCGACGGCATCCAGCCCGGCAACAGCGACCGCAACTACACCCTCCGCCGCATCCTCCGCCGCGCCGTGAAGTATGGCCGCACGCTCGAGTTCAAAGAGCCCTTCTTCTACAAGCTCGTCGATGTCCTCGCCGCGCAGATGGCCGATGTCTTCCCCGAACTGCGTGTGAAGAAAGATCAGGTCAAAGCCGTGCTGAAGCTGGAAGAGGAAGCGTTTAACCGGACGCTGGATCGTGGTGTAGCACTTTTTGAAGATCAGGTCGCATCAGTCGGATCAGACCGATCGCTGAGTGGTGCTTTCGCCTTCCAGCTCTACGATACCTTTGGCTTCCCCATCGACCTCACCGAACTCCTCGCACGGGAACGCGGCTTGACCGTTGACACCACAGGTTTTGACAAGCTGATGGACGAGCAGAAGCAACGCGCTCGTGAAGCCGGTCAGAAGAACAAGCAGGTCGTTTCCGTCAGCGAGATCGAAACCAAGGACGCCACCAAGTTCATCGGCTACGACGCGCTCGAAGCCGATGCCAAGGTCCTCGAAGTCGTCGCCATGAAGGACAAGACCGCCGTCATTCTCGACACCAGCGTTTGCTACGCCGAAATGGGCGGCCAGATTGGCGACAGCGGCCAGATCATCATCGGCGCGAACGCCTTCCCCATCTCCAGCACGACGAAAGTCGGCAACACTTGGCTGCACTTCATCGAAGGTGAAGATGCACCCTCCGTCGGCTCCAGCGTCCGCGTGGCCGTCGATGCCATACGCCGTCATGCCATCGAGCGACATCACACCGTCACGCACATCCTGCATTGGGCGCTGCACGAGGTCGTCAGCCAGGACGCCACGCAGAAAGGCAGCAACGTCACGCCGGAGAAGCTCACCTTCGACTTCAACAGCGCCCCTTTGACCCCCACGCAGCTCGCCGACATCGAAAAACTCGTCAACGAACGCATCGTCGCCAACGACATTGTTTCATGGACCGAAGTGCCCTACACCGAGGCGAAGGCCAACAGCGGCATCATGCAGCTCTTTGGTGAAAAATACCCCGAGAACGTCCGCGTCGTCCAGATCGGCGGCAAAGCGCATGCGCTTGATGGTTGGAGCATGGAACTCTGTGGCGGCACCCACACTCGCCACACCGGCGAAATCGGGCTCTTCCGCCTCGTCGGCGAAGGCGCCGTCGCCGCTGGTGTTCGCCGCATCGAGGCCATCGCCGGACTCGAAGCCTACAACGCCGCTAAAGCCGATACCGACCTCCTCAAACTCCTCGCTGGCAAAGTCAGCGCTCAAGGTGCCGCCGACCTCGAGAAGAAGCTCGATCAACTGCTCACGCAGCAAAAAGAGCTCGAGAAAGCCCTCAAGTCCGCCCAGCAGCGCGAAGCCAGCGGCAAAGCCAAAGACCTCCTCGCCAACGCTGAAGGCCACCTCATCATCGCCAACCTTGGCGACGTCGATGCCGATTACGCTATGGCCGTCAACGACGCTCTCAAAGGCCAATTCGACGGAGTGATCATCCTCGCCGCCACCGGCGGTGGAAACGTCACCCTCATGGCCAACGTCGGCAAAGATCACCAAGCCAAGGTCCAAGCCGGCAAAATCATCCAAACCATCGCCCCCATTGTCGGCGGCAAAGGCGGCGGCAAACCGGACTTCGCCCGTGGCGGCGGCAAGGATGTGTCCAAAGTCGATGCAGCCCTCGCTGAAGCGCGGAAGCTCTGTTGTTAACCACATGCTCACCATGATGCGCCCACTCCTTCTCTCTTTCGCCGTTTCATCGCTGGCTTTCTCACAGGCACCAAAACTGCCTGGCATCGATGAAGCGCTGCAGCGAACGATCGCTCAGCATGAAATGGCTGGAGCTGTGACGGTGGTGGCCAACCAAAACTCGATTCTCCATCTCGAAGCGACCGGAATGGCTGACATCGGCAAGCAGCAGGAGATGAGTGTGGATGCAATGGTCTGGATCGCATCGATGACCAAGCCCATCACGGGAGCCGCAATCCTCATGCTGCAGGACGAAGGCAAACTGGACATCGCAGACCCGGTATCAAAATACCTACCCGAGTTTGCTTCATTAAAGACGCCTTCTGGAAAGCCCGCCAATCTCACCATCACACAAATCCTCACGCATACCTCCGGCCTTGGAGAGGCAGGCGGTCCAAAGGCTCAAGAAGCACAAACTCTGGCCGATTTGGTCCCCATCTGGCTCTCGACACCAATGCAGTTCGAACCTGGTTCGCAATGGAAGTACTGCCAATCGGGAATCAATGCGGCCGCACGCCTCGTCGAGGTCCTAAGCGGCATGAGTTTCGACGAGTTTCTGCAAAAGCGTCTTTTTGATCCTCTTGGCATGACAAACACGACTTTTTATCCCACCGATACTCAGTGGGCAAAGGTGGCTAGAGGCTACACAAAGAACAAGGAGACCGGTAAACTCGAAGTGGCGCCACCTCGCACCGATTTCGGTAAGCGCGGACGTCCACCGCAGGGCAATGGCGGCCTGTATTCCTGCGCCAAAGATTACACCCGCTTCTGCCAAATGCTGCTCAATGGCGGCACCCTCGACGGCCATCGTCTCCTTAGCACCGAAGCGGTGAAGAGACTCTCTTCCGTGCACACTGGCGATCTAGCTTGCGGTTTCTTTCAGCGAGAGGAGTTCGGCAATCACGGCAAAAACTACGGCTGGGGCATTGGTACCTGTGTGCTAAAAGAGCCACATGAAGGCCTCGCAGAAATGCTTTCCCCAGGAGCTTTTGGCCACGGTGGTGCTTGGGGCACGCAAGCATGGATCGATCCAAAAAAAGAAATCATCTACGTGTTGATGGTCCAGCGAACGAACTTCCCGAATAGCGATGCCAGTCCCGTGCGAGAAGCCTTTCAAAAGGCAGCTGCCACAGCACTGGCTAAGTGATGACTCCAACCACGCAGCGTCCGTGAGTGGATAGCGGAGCACCCGCCAAGGCATCACATCATTCAAAGACCGCGGCCAAGTTTGTAAACCTGGAGAATTATATCAACGCTGAGACTGGGAGGGGCGTCAGATCGTTCACACCTTTGGGGAACATGCGCTTACGATAAGTGAGGATTTCAGGATCCTTATCCGTGATGAGCACGACGTGCTCATAATGGGCACTTGGTGATCTATCCTGAGTGATGGCGGTCCAGTTGTCGCTCAAGACACGTGTCTTGGCGATGCCCATATTCACCATGGGTTCGATGGCGATGGTCATACCTGCCTTGAGACGGGGACGATCTCCCTTTTTACCGTAATTGGGCACCTGCGGTTCTTCGTGAAGCTTGCGACCTACGCCATGTCCGACAAATTCGCGAACGACGGTGTAACCGTATTGAATCACATGCTCTTCAACAGAGGCAGACAGGTCTCCTAACATCCAACCGTCTCGAGCATGACGAATAGCGCAATGAAGGGACTCTTCGGTGGCAGCTAATAAATGCAGGGTTTCTTTGGCGACATTTCCAATGGGAACGGTCAAGGCATTGTCTCCGATCCAACCATCAAACTCGATGCCAACGTCGATCTTGACGATATCGCCATCCTGAATGACACGCGGACCACCGATGCCGTGAACGACTTCCTCGTTAATCGAGATGCAGATATGACCAGGAAACTTACGATACCCCAAAAAGGCACTTTTGCAGCCTCTAGCTTTCATCTCGGCCGCGGCATAGCGGTCCACTTCGCCAGTTGTAATGCCCGCAACGGCTTGAGCAGCCGTTTTGAGTAGAATATCACGAGCGATTCCATTAGCGACACGCATCCCATTTTGTTGGGAGGCATGTCGAACGGGGATCTTATTGGAAAGGAGTCCCATGTCGGATCACTTCCCGCCTGTCGAGATATAATAGGCGACACCCAAAATGGCGATGATGGAGATACCAACCCAGAGCCAAACAACAGTCGTGGAGTCTGCGACTTGCCCCGTCTGTGCCATGCGATCAAAACGACCACGGATACGGCCCTTCTTCAGGAAACCGTCATAGTGACTCTGGAGAAGGTGAGTTTCGATCTGGCGCATGACGTCGAGAACCACGCCAACAAGAATCAAGAGGCTAGTGCCGCCGAAGAATTGAGCCGTTTGTGGGGCGATGCCCATCAGGCGGCTGATAACCGCAGGCATGACATACAGGGCGGTCAGGAAGATTGCACCAGCAAAGGTCAAGCGACTCATGGTGAAGTCGAGGAAGTCAGCCGTTGGTTTTCCTGGGCGGATACCCGGAAGATAACCACCACTCTTTTTGAGATCTTCGGAGATCTGAGTGGGCTGGAACATAGTCGCAACCCAGAAGTAGCTGAAGAAGAAGATCAGGGCAGCGGAGATCCCGTAATAGATCCAGCCAGAGCTGACCCAAGTGGAGAACGTCTGCACCCAGCGCACATCAGGAAACATGGAACTAAGAATCTGGGCTGGAAAAAGAAGAATGGCCTGCGCAAAGATGATCGGCATGACACCGGAATAGTTCACTTTCAAAGGCAGATACTGTGTCTGGCCACCATAGACCTTACGTCCGACCACACGCTTGGCATATTGAATGACGATACGACGAGTTGCCTGAGTCAAAGCAATGACACCCGCAATCACGATGATCATGAAAGCCAACAACATGACCAATTTAGCCGGCTCACCCATGCTTTTAACATTTGGACCAACATAGGTCTGCCAGACTTGAACCAAGGCACCCGGAAGATCGGAAACGATATTCACGCAGATGAGGATGGAAACACCGTTGCCAATACCACGTTCGGTGATCATTTCACCCAACCACATCATGAGCATCGTGCCTGCAGTGATTGTGATGACAGTGGTGAAGATAAAACCAAAGCCATAATCGGGAACCAAGGGACGACCCAAGCGGTCAATGACTTCCTGGAGTCCACCGAGAAAGATGTTCTGGCCAGGTGATGCGAGTGATTTAGCCAAGAGATAACCTTGGAAAAGGCAAAGCGCGATGGTAGCCAAGCGCGTGAACTGGGTGATCTTTTGACGACCGCCATCTTCACGTGCCATCTTGCTCAGAGACGGAACTACGGCCGTGAGGAGCTGCAGCATGATACTGGCGCTGATATAAGGCATGATACCGAGAGCAAAGATGGCACAATTTTGAAGTCCACCACCGCTGAAAACGTTCAAAAGCGCAGCCACCTGAGCACCTGCTCCAGCGGAATCCGCGGTGCGTATTTTGATCCACTCGTCAAGGACCGACATGTCCACACCAGGAAGCGTGACAGCGGTGCCAATGCGGACAATGACAATCATTGCCAAAGTGAAAAGAATGCGTGAACGAAGATCAGGAATCTTGAAGCTATCGTAAAATGCGGAAATCATAGTCGGTTGTCTTAATCGGGTAAAAGGAAAGCGGGCCGTGTCTTGTTACAACCTTGCGGTTGAGCTCAGACCGGCCCGCTCAAAGTTTCGGGAATTGTATCAGGCAGCAATTGAACCGCCAGCCTTCTCGATCTTTTCGCGGGCAGATGCACTCACGTTTTTGATCTCGATGGTCAATTTACGGCTCAAATCACCTGAACCAAGAATTTTAATGGCGTCGCAATTACGATTTACAAGACCACTCTCACGGAGAGAAGCTTCGTTGATGACAGCACCGTCTTCAAAGGCGTCATTGAGACAGCCAACGTTAACGACTTCGTAAACATCACGGAATTGAACATTGCTGAAACCTTTTTTGGGGAGGCGACGGAAAAGTGGCATCTGACCACCTTCGAAACCAGGACGAATGCCTGCACCTGCACGGGCTTTTTGACCTTTATTGCCTTTACCAGAGGTTTTGCCGTGACCGGAGCTTTCACCGCAGCCGATACGCTTACGGCGCTTTTTTGCACCGGGGCGGGGTTTCACATCTTGAAGTTGCATGGAAATGTAGAGTTAAATTTGAGAATCGATTAGAGAGCTGCACGCTCTTTGAGTTCCTTGCCGCGAGCACGCATGATTTCGTCTTTCGGACGAAGAGCGCCAAGTGCAGCAAGAGTGGCTTTAACGACGTTCGCGTGATTACTAGAACCAAGAGACTTACCAATGACGTCTTTGACACCAGCGGCTTCAAGGACGGCGCGAGCACCGCCACCGGCGATGATACCTGTTCCTGGGGAGGCTGGCTTCAGCATGATGGCACCGCCACCGTGCTCACCGATCACTTCATGAGGGATGGTGTTGTTGAAGAGATGAACGCGGTTCATCTTCTTGCGGCTGGCTTCCGTTGCCTTTTTGATAGCGTCGGAAACTTCATTCGCTTTGCCGAAACCCCAACCCACTTTGCCCTGGCGATCACCAGAGACAACGAGTGCGGAGAAACTGAAGCGACGACCACCTTTAACGACCTTTGCGCATCGGTTGATGTGAACGACTTTCTCGACGGAATCAGAGCTATCACGCTCAGCACCTGGACGACTATTTTCTGCTGCCATAAATGAATATAATAGGGGATTAGAACTTCAGACCCTTTTCACGGGCGGCATCAGCAAGAGCTTTCACTTTGCCATGATAGATAAAACCACCGCGGTCAAAGACCACTTGGGTGACGTTTGCTGCGATCGCACGTTCGGCGACGGTCTGTCCGACCTTTGTAGCATGAGCAATGTTAGCTTTACCTTCACCGTAGCCCGTCTCTTTGGTCGAAGCGGAAACAATGGTCTTGCCGGCTTCATCATCGATGAGCTGCGCATAGACATTGGTGTTGGAAAAGTAAACAGCCAGACGTGGACGGGCGGAAGTGCCCTTGAGCGTCTTGCGGATACGCGTGTGAATACGCGTGCGAGTGAGTTTGCGATTTTTCGCTGCCATAATGACTGATCTCCAAAAAGGTTATTTAACGCTCTTACCAGCCTTACGGCGGATCTGTTCACCTACATAACGCACACCCTTAGCCTTGTAAGGTTCTGGCGGATAGTAGGCCCGGATGTCAGCAGCGAGCTGACCGACGATTTGTTTGTCGATGCCTTCAATGGCGATCTTAGTGTTGTCGGTGACAACCACTTTAACACCATCTGGGATCGGGTGAAGACGAGGATGTGACTGACCTAGATTTAGGTCGATGACGTTACCTTTAACAGCAGCACGGAAACCGACGCCGTGGATTTCAAGGTTGCGGGTGTAGCCTTTGCTCACGCCTTCAACCATGTTACCGATGAGGCGTTGTGAGGTACCATGCATGGCACGAACACGACGATCTTCGCTGCTGCGTGTGACATTAACGTCTTTGCCTTCAAAAGCGACGTTAATGCCGATGGGGAGAGTCCAATTAAGCTTACCTTTTGGACCTTCGACGAGAACACTACGGTCCTCTCCGATTTTCACAGAGACTTTCTCCGGAAGTGTGATGGGTTGTTTACCGACGCGTGACATAATGTAGTGCTTCTTGGATTACCAGACTTGAGCCAGAAGTTCGCCGCCCACCTTGGTTCGTTTGGCGCGTGAACCGGTCATGATACCACGGGAAGTGGAGAGGATTGAAATGCCAAGTCCACCGAGAACGCGTGGGATTTGGTCACAAGAAACGTATTTACGCAAACCAGGCTTGCTGACACGTGACAGGTGGCGGACAACAGGGGCTTTGCCCTGATATTTGATTTTCAGCTTCAGGCGTGGGAACGCTGCGCTGGTATCAACTTCGTAGCTCCACAAATAGCCTTCTTCTTGAAGAATGCGGGAAAGCTCACTCTTCATTTTAGAAAAAGGAATGAACACTTCCTGCTGGCCAGCGTTGGCGGCGTTGCGGATGCGGGTAAGGAAATCGGAAATAGGATCAGTCATGGCTCGGTGGAGTCGGACGCTTCAGTTAAGGTTATGCAGCAGCAGCTTCGGATTCAGATCCATCAGCCTTTTGCAGGAGGTTCCCCTTACCACGGAAGGGCATGCCGAGCGCACGAAGTAATTCACGCGCATGATCATCGTTATCTGTGGAGGTAACGAAAGTGATGTCGAAACCCAGAGTGCGCTTGATTTTGTCGAGCTCGATTTCTGGGAAGATGGACTGATCGTTAACACCAAGAGTGTAATTTCCACGACCATCAAAAGCACGTGGCGCAACGCCACGGAAGTCACGAACGCGAGGAAGTGCGGTGCGAACAAGACGCATGAGGAAGTCATACATGCGAGGACCACGAAGAGTGATTTTTACACCGACGTTTTCACCCTCACGGAGTTTGAAATTCGCGATCGCCTTTTTGCTCTTGGTGATGACTGGTTTTTGACCAGTGATCAAAGTGACTTCATTGACGGCATCTTCGACGGCCTGTTTGCGCTCACCTTGGGAGCCGACAGAACAATTGATGACGATTTTTTCGAGCTTCGGCACTTGGTGCACGTTGCTGAGAGCGAGCTGCGTTTTGAGCGAGTCGCGGAGTTTCTCTTTGTAGAGAGTCTGTAATGCTGGGATCATGTATCAGTTTTAGTGCTGCGTGGCCTTTCCTCTGAGCGTCTTTGTTAAAAGGCGGGGTGCAGGGGGGGGCACATGTTAGGGGACTACTTCTTTTTAGCAACCTTCTTCTTGGCTGTTTTTGCTTTTGGGGCAACTGCAGCAGCAAGTTTGACGTTGGAAATATGGATAGGACCTTCGATTTCGATGATCCCACCAGCCTGGTTTTGCTGGCTTGGTCGGACGGTTTTCTTGATCATCCGAACGCCTTCGATCAGAACGCGATTTTTGGAAGTCTGAACTTCCTTGATGATTCCTTGGGCACCTTTATGGGCACCAGAGATGACGACGACGTTGTCGCCGGTATTGACGTGGGTTTTGACTCGGCTCATAGCACTTCTGGGGCAAGGGAAACGATCTTCATGAAGTTCTTGTCACGCAGCTCACGAGCTACAGGACCGAAGATACGAGTTCCTTTTGGATTGTTGTCTTTGTCGATGATGACGATGGCGTTTCTGTCGAAGCGCAGGATCGAACCGTCATTACGACGGATTGGATGAGCGGTGCGAACGACCACAGCACGGACGACTTCACCTTTCTTCACGTTCGCAGTCGGTGTGGACTCACGAATATGGGCGGTGATGATGTCGCCAATGTAAGCGAAGCGGCTGTTTTTCTTTCCCAGCACGCCGATCATAGTGGCCAAGCGGGCTCCGGTGTTATCTGCCACCGGGATTGATGACTCCATTTGCAACATAGCTTTTTTTCCTCAATTGATTGGGTTAATCGCTCCAGTGGATTAGTGCTTGAGCACTTCCTCAAGGTTCCAGCGCTTCAGTTTGCTCAGTGGACGGGTTTCGGAGATGAGAACCCTGTCACCAATTTTTGCCACTTCTTGCTCGTCATGAGCATAGAACTTGGACGTGCGACGAATGATCTTCTTGAATTGTGGATGCGGCACGCGGCGCTCCACCTCGACCACAATGGTCTTGTTCATTTTGTCAGACACAACCTTGCCTACGCGCGTTTTACGCACTGTGGCTTTGACTTGGTCTGGTGTGGCGGTTGCAGTATCGCTCATGGAATGGAAATCAGTTCGGCAGGGTTTGAATCAATTAAGCAGCCTTGGCAGTGCGGCTGCGCTCATTCACGATAGTCTCGATACGAGCCACCTCGCGACGGAGGGTGTGAAGGCGGGAAGGATTTTCGAGTTGGCCGATCTGCTGTTGAACACGGAGGTTCAGCATTTCCTGGCGCAATTCGCGACGGCGAGCACCGAGCTCTTCGACGGTCATTTCACGGAGTTGTTTAGTCAGCATGGCAAGTAAGAAAATAGAATTAATGGGAAATGGTGCGGGTCACAAAGCGAGTGCGAAGACCCAGTTTGTTGGCAGCGAGGCGGCAAGCTTCACGTGCGATGGCTTCAGTCACGCCAGACACTTCAAAAAGCATGTGACCTGGGAGAACCACAGCCACCCAGAATTCTGGAGAACCTTTACCTTTACCCATTCGAGTTTCAGGTGGACGAGCCGTGACTGGCTTGTGTGGGAAGATGCGGATGAAAACCTTGCCCTTACGCTTGAGAAAGCGATTAATGGCAACACGACAGGCTTCGATTTGGTTATTTTTGATCCAGCCGCGATCAAGCGTCTGGAGACCAAAATCACCGAAGTCCAGCTTGTTAGCACTGGTGGCAATGCCAGAGCGGCTGCCGCGCTGGGTTTTACGATATTTTACTCGACTTGGAAGAAGGGCCATGGGTCAAACTCCTGATTACCTGTTGTTCTAGAAAGGGGGTGAAAAACTACTCTGCAGCTACTGGAGCTGGGGCTGGTGCATCTGCGCTAGGGGCAGCTGGATAGCCACCGCCTGCACGCTCACCACGACGTGGTGGGCCGCCACGATCACCGTCACGACGTGGACGACGCTCCTGACGTGGTTGACTGTTTTCAGGCGCGTTACCGCGATTAAGCCAAACTTTAACACCGATGATACCGTAAACGGTGCGGGCTTCAGCAAAGCCATAATCAATCGGGATACGAAGGGTTTGAAGAGGTACTTTACCCTGACGATACTGTTCGTCACGAGCAATGTCAGCACCACCTAGACGACCAGCGACGCGGATACGAATGCCATCGGCACCCATGTCCATTGCAGTCTGAACGGAGCGCTTCATGGCACGGCGGAAAGAAATACGACGCTCAAGCTGAACGGCGACTCCTTCAGCCACAAGTTGAGCGTCAAGCTCAGGTTGTTTAATTTCGAAGATGTCGATTTTAACCTGCTTGCCGCCACACATTTCGGAGACTTTCTGGCTCATCACCTCGATCTCTTGACCTTTACGGCCAATGACCAGACCAGGACGAGCGGTGTGAAGAGTGACGCGGACTTGATTCCAAGCACGCTCGATGATGATCTTAGAGAGTGCCGCTTGCATGAGTTTCTCTTTGAGATAGCTGCGAATGGCAAGATCACTGTGCAGCGCATCAGCGTACTCTTTCTCAGGTGCGTACCACTTGGAGCGCCAGTCTTTGGTGACTGCGAGGCGGAAGCCGATCGGATTAACTTTCTGTCCCATAAATACGTGGTGTGTGGAGATTATTCTGCTGAGGCCTTGGCCTTGGACTTATTGATGCGCTTGGCTGGTTTAGCAGCTTCTTCTGGCTTATTACCGAGAACAACAGTGATGTGTGTCATGCGCTTGATGATCGGAGAAGCAGATCCACGAGCACGTGGCATAATGCGCTTCAAAGAAGGACCCGGTGTAGCCACAGCACTTGCAACGATGAGATCTTCAGCATCAAGCTCATGGTTATTCTCAGCATTTGCAACTGCAGAGCGGAGGACTTTGCCGACCAAGAAGGCGGCTTTCTTTGGGGTGAAATCGAGAACGCTTAGCGCCTGTGACACTGGCATGCCTGTGATGGCACGTGTGACCTGACGCGCTTTCTGTGAAGAAATACGAGCGTATTTAAGGATTGAACGAACTTCCATAAACTTAGAGTGACCGGTTTGTATCAACTTTGCCTTTATCACCGACCTGGACAGGGTCAGCGATGTTTGCCAATTCTTGCACCACAGCGCCACTCACAGAGTTGCGGACTTCGGTGACAAGAACCTTCGCGATGGGTTTATCTTCGCGGTAAATTTCAAAGGGCATCCCTGGCTTCACGCCATCGCGGGCCCCAACGCTCAAGACAGCAATGCCGAGCTCATTTTTCAAACTAACGATGCGTGCATCTTTCAAATCAGCGGTAGGCGCGGTGCTTTCGAATGGGCGAGCCGAAGCTGCAGCCAAAGTAGATTCTGCAGTCAAGAGCGACTTCTGAAGACGGTCGCCTGTAATTGCATCAGGAGTCGCAACCGTCTTAGCGAAAGCTAAAGAAGATTCAGCCAGTTCCATCAGGCTATCAGCCAACTTCTGGCGTGATGTTTCAGCAATACGCAGATCGCTAAGAGAGGAAAGGAAGCGTTCCTGAGTTTTTTCAGGGTTGGTTTCGATCGCCGAGATACCGAGACCTTCCAAAAGACCGCGAAGACGATCATAACGATCTTTGAGCTCAATTGCTTCCTGGTTTGAAGCGGCGGCGCTCTGGGCGAGCGCTGCGTTTTTATCTTTAGAAGCAGCGATGGCTGTCTCCAAAGTTTGGATCTTTTGCGCTGCTAACTGCAACGTCATATTTAATTCCTGCAATTCAAAGGATGTCTGGGCCTGCACGCCACCACACAGGGCCACCGCTGCAAGAAGCAGAGCGCACTGGTTGAAGCATTGTAACAGGCTTGAAATCATAGAATAAAAAGAAAAATGACGAAGGTAATTATTTGGCAGCTTTAACTGTGTGAGCACCGTGACCTTTGAAAATACGGGTCATGGCAAACTCACCGAGACGGTGACCGACCATGTTTTCCGTAGCATAGACGCTCACGAAATCTTTACCGTTATGAACGAGGAAAGTGTGACCGACCAGATCAGGAGTGATCATTGAGCTGCGGGCCCAAGTCTTCACCGGACGCTTTTGTCCAGCGTCGTTGAGCTTGTCCACTTTGTCGAGCAGTGCCTGCTGGACAAAAGGTCCCTTTTTGAGTGAGCGTGCCATAGTATCAGTGATTCAGATTAGGAAAGGATTACTTCTTAGCGTGACGAGTCTGAACAATGAGCTTGTTCGTGGACTTCTTCTTGTTGCGAGTCTTTTCACCCTTCGCATGGCCCCATGGGCTGAGAAGATGCTGACGACCGCCACCAGATTTGGAACGACCCTCACCACCACCATTCGGATGGTCAATCGGGTTCATACACATACCACGGACGGTTGGGCGGGTGCCCTGCCAGCGAGTGCGGCCTGCTTTGCCGGAAACCACGTTCATGTGCTCGGTATTACCGACTTGACCGATGGTTGCGTAGCATTCAGCGTGAATCTTGCGGATTTCACCAGAAGGCATGCGCACCAGAGCGTAGTCACCTTCACGGTTGGAAAGAACAGCGGCTTGTCCTGCGGCACGGGCGGCAACACCACCACGACCAACGACTAGCTCAATATTGTGAATGTTGGTTCCAAGAGGAATTTTGCGCAGAGGCAAGGCGTTGCCCAGTTCAGGAGCAGCTTTTTCACCGGCCATAACCGAAGCACCGACACCGAGGTTAAGCGGAGCAAGAATGTAAGCGCGCTCACCGTCTTTGTATTCAATCAGGGCGATACGTGCAGAGCGGTTTGGGTCATACTCGATAGCGATGACCTTGGCCGCTTCATCACGACGAGCGCGCTTGAAGTCGATCAGACGGTAACGGCGCTCGTGTCCACCACCGATATGACGGCAAGTGATACGACCAGTATTGTTGCGACCGCCGGACTTACGCAGGGCAACGGTGAGGCTGCGCTGTGGTGTGTCCTTAGTGATCTCCTCGAAGGAGTTCCACTCTTTGTAGCGATTTGATGGGGTGTTAGGCTTGAATGTTTTCAGCGCCATGGTGTGCGTCCTTCAGATTAAGAGGTTGTGAACCGGAGTTGCCCTTATACGAGCTCGATGGTTTCGCCGTTTTTAAGACGCACGATAGCCTTTTTGTAATGATTAGTGCGACCTGCGTCAGCACGCTTTTGACGGCGAGCTTTGCCATCGACATTAAGAGTGCGAACCGCGACGACTTTTTTGCCGAAATGCTTTTCGACGGCCATCTTGATTTCAATCTTTGTGGATTTTGGGTTCACGATGAAAACAAACTCGTTGTTTTCTTCGCCGAGCCGAGTCGCCTTTTCAGTCAGGCGAATAGTGTGGATGACGGAATGGGGGTCTTTCATATCAGGCAGTCCTCCGAGCAATGGTTTCGAGAGCTTCAGTCGTTACGATCACCTGGGGATAGAGCAGGAGATGTTCGGCGTTCAGGTCATCAGCGGAGACGAGTTGAACATTTTGGACATTTCGCGCAGAGCGGAAGGTCAGTTCATCAAAGGTTTGGCCGACGATGAGAATCTTCTTGGCGGTCGAAAGGGCGTCAACAGCCGCAATGAAAGACTTGGTCTTGCCATCAGCAATGATGAAAGAAGGAACCGTCATCACTGCGCCATCATTGATGCGAGCAGTGAGCGCAGTTCGAAGAGCCAGCTTCTTAATGGCACGAGGGATCTTCACACTGTAGTCGCGAGTGCGAGGTCCAAAGACCACACCACCACCCGACCAAACAGGAGAGCGCTTGCTGCCCATACGAGCATTACCAGTGCCTTTTTGGCCCCAGAGTTTCTTACCGCTTCCGCGGACTTCAGAGCGATTCTTGGTGTTGGCATTACCTTGGCGACGATTCGCACGATACGCAACGAGAGTGTCATTGAGAGCTTGCTTACCGTGGTGACCTTCAACGAGGTTCACGTTGGCCTGCTTAGCGCTTTCAGTGGATAAAATAGTAGCTGACATGATTCAAGTTCCTCTGGGATTTACTTGGCGGGTGCGAGCTTTTTCTTGGCAGGGCGCACCACGACGATGCTACCTTTGTTGCCAGGAATAGAGCCACTGATGAGAAGCAATCCATCTTCTGGACGGCTCTGAATGATCTTGAGATTTTGGGTCGTGCGACGATCCACACCATCTTGACCAGGCATTTTTTGGTTTTTCCAAACCAGACCAGGAGTCAATCGGCAACCGATGGAACCTGGACGACGGTGCATCATGTGACCATGAGTTGCAGGCTGACCAGCGAAGTTCCAGCGTTTTACAACACCTTGAAAGCCTTTACCTTTTGTGGTTCCAATAACGTCCACCCATTGACCGTTGCTAAACAAGCTAGCGTCGATTTTGGTTTCGTCAGTTGGAAGAAGATCGTCGGAAGCAACGCGAAATTCTTTCAGGATGCGCTTTGGAGCAGCATTGTGTTTCTTGAAGTGACCCAGCAAAGGCTTCGTCATTCTTGATTCTTTGCGGTCTTCATAACCCAACTGGATGGCGCTGTAGCCGTCCTTGCCGGAAGTCGTTTTAACCTGAACCAGAGCGTTGCCACTCACGTCCACGACGGTCACAGCGATGGCTTCACCTTTATCAGTGTAGACCTTCGTCATTCCAAGTTTTTTTCCAATTAAGCCAATAGCCATAATATGTTCCTCCAGTTGAGATCGTTTCGGGGGTGGAAACTAAATTTTGATCGTGATGTCCACGCCGGATGGGAGGTTGAGCTTTTTAAGCTCGTCCACGGTGCGGGAAGTTGGGTCAACGATATCTAGTAGGCGCTTGTGAGTGCGGATTTCGAATTGATCCATCGATTTTTTATCAACGTGCGGTGAACGGTTGACAGTGAATTTTTCAATTCGTGTAGGAAGCGGGATCGGTCCAGCAACTTTAGCTCCCGTGCGCTTTGCGGTCTCTACGATATCTGCGGTGCTCTTGTCGAGAACGCGATAATCGTAAGCGCGGAGGCGGATTCTGATTCGTTGATTGCTCATGTCGTTTGTCCGGCGTGAATGGTTTACTTCAAAAATTAGCTGTTCTTAACACCGCGCTGCTCAGAGATCTGCTCCACGATGTTGTTTGGCACCTGCTCAAAGTGAGACGGCTGCATTGAATAGGAAGCGCGGCCTGAGGAGAGAGTGCGAATGGCGGTTGAGTAGCCAAACATTTCTGCCAAAGGAACTTCAGTGCGGATGATGGCAGTTGTTCCACGGGTGTCGATACCCTGGATCTTACCTCGGCGACGGTTAAGGTCACCCATGATGTCACCCTGGTAGTCTTCAGGTGTAGAGGCTTCCACGGCCATGATTGGCTCAAGAAGAATGCACTTGGCTTTCTTCAGGGCGTCTTTCATGGCGAAGATGGCTGCCATCTTGAAGGCGTTTTCATTGGAGTCAACGTCATGGCTGGACCCATCGACCAGGTCGATGTGGATGTCGATGACCGGATAGCCAGCGATGATGCCATTAAGCGTTGCTTCAACACAACCCGCTTTTGCTGGGTTGATGAATTCTTTCGGAATCGTTCCGCCGACGACTTTATTTTCCACGGTGACACCTTTGCCTTTTTCGCTTGGGAAAACTTTCAGAACGACGTGTCCGTATTGACCACGACCACCAGACTGCTAAACCAACTTACCTTCTCCATCGGCAGGGATCGTGAGGGTCTCACGATAGGCGATCTGCGGCTTACCAGTATTGGTTTCGACTTTGTGCTCGCGCTTGAGTCGGTCGCAAAGAATTTCAAGATGAAGCTCACCCATGCCGGCGATGATGGTCTGGCCGGTCTCTTCGTCAGTCTTGACGAAGAAGGTTGGATCTTCTTCAGAGAGACGTTGGAGGGCATTGCCCATCTTCTCTTGGTCAGCCTTGGTCTTCGGCTCGACAGCCATGGAGATAACTGGCTCTGGGAAGGTTGGGGGCTCAAGAAGTACATCAAGGCTTTCGTCACAGAAGGTATCACCCGTGCGAACGTCTTTCAGGCCAACGAGTGCCGCGATATCACCTGAGTAACAGCAATCGATGTCCTTATGAACGCTGGCTTGGATCTGGATCAAACGACCGACACGCTCAGACTTACGAGTGCGTGGATTGTAGATGGTATCACCCTTACGGACGCAACCAGAATAGACGCGGAAGAAGACGAGACGGCCAAACTTATCAGACCATAGTTTGAATCCGAGCGCAATGAACTTGCCATTGTCATCAGGCATCGCTGTCACAATATTCTCAGGCTCATCGATGACGTGACCTTTTTGAGGCTCAATGTCGAGTGGTCCTGGGAGGTAATCGATCACGGCGTCGATCAAATACTGAACGCCTTTGTTCTTGAAAGCTGAACCACCGGCCATTGGGATGATCTTATTGGAGATCACTGTGCGGCGGAGTGCCGACTTAAGTTCCTGGATGCTGATCGGCTTTTCTTCAAGGAACTGCATGCCGAGTTCTTCGTCATGGCTGCAAACTTCATCCAAAAGACCTTGGTAGGCTGCCTTGGCTTTGCCAATCTCGTCACCTTCCAATTCGCGAATGGTGTATTTCGAACCGAACAAGGCGTCATCACTGTAAATAATGGCTTTCTGGTTCACGACGTCGATCTGACCAATCAGATTGTCTTCAGCACCAATTGGGATCAGAATCGGCCAAGCATTGGCACCGAGCTTCGTGCGGACATCCTTAACTACGTTGTCGAAGTTGGCACCTGTGCGGTCCATCTTGTTGACGAAAGCAATGCGCGGAACGCTGTATTTTTCAGCTTGGCGATAAACGGTTTCAGATTGTGGCTGAACACCGGCAACACCGCAAAGAACAAAGATGGCACCGTCAAGAACGCGTAGGGAACGTTCCACTTCAGCTGTGAAGTCCACGTGACCAGGAGTATCGATAATATTAACGCGAATATCTTCTTCCTCACGGAGCTTGAAGATTCCGGCTTCTTTGAGCTGCTTCCAGCGGGCTGTTACAGCAGCGGAGGTGATGGTGATACCACGCTCTTTTTCCTGCTCCATCCAGTCTGTCGTAGCGGCACCGTCATGAACTTCACCGATTTTGTGAATCATGCCTGTGTAAAACAGGATTCGCTCCGTCAGCGTGGTCTTGCCCGCATCGATATGGGCACAGATCCCGATATTGCGGGTGCGCTCAAGCGGGTATTCACGGTTAGGGGAGTTCAAATTGGACATGTGTCTGATAAGCTACGGTGTGCGAAAAGGAGGGAGGGGGAAACTTCTAATTAGAAGCGGAAGTGAGCGAAAGCGCGGTTAGCCTGGGCTTGCTTGTGAACATCGTCACGCTTGCGGACGGATGATCCTTGACCTTGGGAAGCTTCTTTAAGCTCATTGGAAAGAGCGCGATGCATCGGCTGACCTTTGCGGCCACGAGCGTAAGCAACGATCCAACGCATGGCGAGGGACTCAGAGCGCTCAGGACTAACTTCAAGCGGCACCTGGTAAGTAGCACCACCAACACGGCGAGCTTTCACTTCAACCTTTGGCTTAGCGTTCTCAATAGCGCGGTGGAAAAGTTCAAGAGGATCAATCGTCTCAGTCTTCTCATTCAGCTGCTCGATAGCAGTGTAAACAATGCGCTCAGCGAGTGATTTTTTGCCGGACTGCATCACACGAGCAATCAACTGAGCAACAAGCTGGCTGTCATAGCGGGAGTCCTTGTGGACTGGCTTGTCGTAAACGCGTTTTCTGCGGGCCATAAGTCGATATTTAAAAAATTAAGAACTAGTTAGGAAAGCGAAGCTTATTTCTTGCCTTTGGTTGGAGCAGCTGCAGCAGCGCCCTTCTTCGGACGTTTTGCACCGTATTTAGAACGGCCACGGCGGCGCTTGTCCACGCCAAGGCAGTCAAGAGTTCCGCGAACAATGTGGTAACGAACACCCGGTAAGTCTTTCACACGACCGCCGCGGACTAGCACGATGCTATGCTCCTGGAGGTTGTGACCTTCACCACCGATGTATGCGATGACTTCAAAGCCATTGGTAAGGCGAACCTTAGCCACTTTACGAAGAGCTGAGTTCGGCTTTTTCGGCGTGCGGGTCATCACCTGCAAACAGACGCCACGGCGCTGAGGGCACTTAGCGAGGGCAGGCGACTTGGACTTGGTCGCTTTGTCTTTGCGGCCGAATCTGACGAGCTGATTGATGGTGGGCATGATGTCTGAAAAAAATTCCGTTCCTTAAGTTGGCCTCGTGGGACAAAGAACTGGAAAGACAGTGCTTCCACCTTGCAAAGGCAAGGTCAGCACAGTGTTTTTCCGGATCACTGCTCCGATAAGTCAGGAGGTGCTTTCGCATCTCATGGTCCTAGCAATCACGAGTGAAAGCCGGGGCCGGGGGGCGAGATAGTGGCGTATGCCGGAAGTTCCGCAACATCTTTTTGCATTATTTTAAAGTTTTTTAAAACTATTTGATGGACCCGCCTCGTCTTGCTTCATTTCTCAAGCTCACAAGACGCTGAGACTACGGCTTTTGGCCACGAGCTGCGGCTGCATCTTTTAGCAAGATTTGATAGCCGTCATACCAGTTCAAGACCCCTTCTTGATTCATCGCGCGTGATTTGCTGGCCCACAAATACGCCTTTTCAGCCTCTTTCCAGCGGCCAAGTCGATGCCAATGCACTCCTAGAGCTAAACGTGCCTCTTCATGATAAGGTGCTTCCATCAGCGCCTTCCGAATGCTTTGGAGTGCTTCATCATGTTTGCCGACAGCATCCAGACCATCGGCTAAGGCTAAATGATACAAATAATTGTAGGGATTCAAAGCCACGGCCTTCTCTAAGTTTGCAATCGCCACGGCCATCGAAGCCTTGGTTTCTCGTGCATCATTTGAAGTTGGGGTATCCAGGATCTGGATTCCACGCAGATAAAAAACTTCTCCATTTTTGGAGTCTAACTTGGCTGCTTCATCGAGATGCTGGGCGTAAGCTTTTGGATCTTTGCGCGCCTCGGCGAGACGAGCCTGAACCAAGGCATAATCGCCACGACCAATGAACCAGAATCCAGCCAGCAAAGCGCAGGCGCTGCAACCCAGCGCGATCTTAGTAGCGACGCGAACGCCGATCACCCGCATGAGCGGTCTTTGCATGGCTTCATAGCCTGGATTGGCCAGTAATCCGAGAACCAAAGCACCGACCATGGCCGTGGCTGGCACATGATAATGAAATTCAAGCAAGGCGTGCACCAGAGTAGCCACCAAGGCACTCAACGCACCGAGACACAGCGCCAAATTCATGCTCAATCCGCGACCAGTGAGGATGAATTTTTCACGCACAAACCATCGTATAAAGCACAGCGCATTCAGTCCATGCGCTAGGATCATGATCATTAAAAATGATGCGCCGACGATCCCGTAATCAGCGAGCAATTGCAGGAACTCATTGTGCGCAAACTGGGGTTCTGAAAGCCACGTCGATATCTTTTCTGAACGATATTTGATGCCCCCATCATAGAACATACGCGCCCCAGCCCCCAACAGCGGCGCCTGCTGAAACTGGGCTGCTGCCGTATCCCATATGCCAAAGCGGATGTCATCTGTCATGGAATGGTTTTCTAGACGCTGGCGCAAAAACTCATCGTTCACTTTCCAAAGCACTGCGCCTGCGAGTAGAACCACGACCAATCCACCGCCCAGCAGGCTCCAGAAGAAGTGACGCTGCGTCTGCCAAACGATCCATAAGGCCAGCACCGCATAGACCAATCCACCTGCGGCCAATCCCAGAAGCGCCCCGCGGCTAACCGTCAGTGACATGCCAACGGCCATCGCCACAATCATGAAGCCTAACCAAAGCTTTAGCGCAGCACTGCCACGCCCAAAGCAGAGCCAGCCTACAGCCAAAAAAAGCACAAAAGATAAAAAAGCTCCAAGATGATTCGGATTCACAAAGAAGCCGCCGATTCTCCCTGGCTCCGTGCCGCGCAGAAAGGTCGGCAAAATATGAAAACCCCAGTTTCCCGATAAGTGCACCGAACCCACCGCCAAATTCCCCAGCACCAGCACAAGCAAGCAGACGATTAGCATGATCCGCCAACGTGGATGACTGGCAGCGGTCACCGTCAACACATAGGTCACCAGACAGCCCAGCAAGATCACCACATCCTCCCGCGCATACGCAGCCACTGGCGACAGGATGGCACGCCCAAGAATATAGGTGCAGAATAGCAGGACCGTGGCCAAACAGACATCACTGGGAGGAAACAAAACGCGTAGTCGCCATTTCAGCGTGGCTAAAAGTCCCGCGATGCCTAACAGCGCAGCCCCAGGCCAGAAGAACAAAAGACGGGTTTCCGTTCCCAGCACGCCTGTAGTCAGAAGAGCTAAGATAAAAACGACCAGTGCCGCAGTTTGCATCATCCCCACGGACTACATGGCCCAAAGGAAGTGTGCAAGTGCGTGGAACAACTTCCGCAACTACAAAAAGCAGGTCCTGCTTGTGCCTCCCCAAACTCTTGGCATATGCCAGTCTCCCATGCGTCTCATCTCACTCACGGTTCGAAACTACCGTGCCCACCGCGAACAGCGCGTGGAGTTTGATGCTGAGCGCA
>Ga0164295_10001003_pt1 | contig 23360 bp, 13 predicted proteins | sample GEODES006metaG_FD_111798 | JGI IMG/M metagenome (GOLD analysis project Ga0164295, IMG submission 111798) | Oligotrophic lake water microbial communities from Sparkling Lake, Wisconsin, USA - GEODES006 metaG | ecosystem: Environmental > Aquatic > Freshwater > Lake | place: USA: Sparkling Lake... | reverse complement strand
CTCACCGCCGCGAACTGGAATGAAGTAGTCCTCGTCAACCGACAGCGGGTTGTATCGAAGGTCCATCTTTCCATTCGCCTTGTCGACAAGTCGATTACGCTTCAAGCTTGTCTGGGCCTGCTCCATGAAGTTAGCGACCTCCTCTGGCGGGACGTTACCAACATCGATATAGAACACTCGCCGCTCAGGAGCACGAACAATACGATACACAAGCATCGCGTCCTCCATGAGGATCATCTGGCGCCAGATTCTGCGAGCTGACTCCAGAACCGACGATCCATAGGGGAGGAAGGCGTCATTGGAAAGTAACCTGAAGTGCGAGACCTGCCAGTTTTCGAGAACCTGGTTACCGCGGGTGACCCACCGGAATCGCACAGCCATCGGATCCTTCGGGTCGTAGCCCTCCTCACGCTCCATCTCGGAGATAGGAATAGGATACGCGTTGATGATGCCGTAGTTCGGATGCACGTCGTTGAACAGGAAGAAGTCTCCGTACTTGCAGAGGTTCCTTGTCCACATGGGAAGGTTAAACTCGATGTTCAGAGTGTCGTTGAACAGAGTTTCAAGAAGCTCCTTGACCCTTCGGTTTTCAGAGTGAATATGAAGGACATGTCCCCGTTCGTCCTGTGCGACCGTCTCCTCGGCGTAAATGTCAAGAGCTGAGGCTATTTCGGGCGTCGCCTCCATTTCCGAGAAGTCAGAGTATCTCGACATTCTGTCGAAAGCTCCGTAAGCAGCGACCGTACTTGAGTAGATGTCAGACTGATTTTTCCTGAACATCTCATACGCTGACGACGCGGTGGGCTCGTGATAATCCTTGACTTTTCTACGAATAACGGGCCCAGCTCTGAAGAGCTGGGTAAGACGCTGGAATAAGCTGCGGTTGTCTTTAGCTGCCATGATTCATAATCCTACTATCTTCTCGTCCTACTTAAATCATTTACTAGCCATCCAAATTGCGCGTATGGATTCGAAGAGTTTATTGTTTTTCCTGATGACGGTATCGCCTCGACCATAATGGGCGAGAAGGGATTCCTGGGGTGCGGAACGACCGGTTCCATATCGTCTCTGTTACGATTGACAGCAAATGCGGCCAGCATAGCCTTACTCATCTCGTGGCTGTGCCTTGAATGATCCTCGGATGAGTCGTAGAGCCATGTTGCGATAGCTAGCGAGATGACAAGGTCGTCGTTGTAACCTTTCATAGCTCTTGGCGTCTGACCGACCCAAGCAAAAGTTTTGAGCTCGTCGAAGAGTCGCGTTGATCTAACACGAAGCTGCTTGTTTCTAAGGACTTCCTCGAGTTTCGTGAGCATCTTGGTCCTGTTGGAGGCGCCAGTCGTGAAACCGATGTTGGCGATATCCTCGGAACCAGCGTACGCTCCCATGAACTGGTATTTCTTGTCCTTGTAGTATAGGTTCGGGTACCCAAGTTCCTTCAGCTTCATGCAGACGGCGTACCCGTAGCTGTTGTTTTCAGGACATAGTAGAGCCTTGTTGTACCTCATGCCGATCTCATTCAGGAGGACGGCGTACTGGTCAGGCGGCACTTTTCCCTTAAACTCGCAGACTTGCTCTCCTGAGGTTATGTCTATCACGTGACAGGCGGAGTAGTCAGCGCCGTCCCCGCGAGCAACGTCAGCAGCGATGATGTATTTGTGGCTGGTCAGAGCGTACTTCCAGACCCAAACTCCCATCTCTGGACCCCACCTTTCGATAGGTGTTTGCGTCATCGACATTATCTGGTCCAGCTCGTTCGCTCCGAGGAACGTGTCACCTGACGCGGCAAAGTCGCAGAGGAGCTCCTGGGCCACCTGCTTTCGGGTCATGTTCTTAGATTCATTCTCGAACCAGACACTATCACGCTCGGGATGGACGTCCCACATGAGCTTGATCGCGTTGAACTCGTTATGACCCCCCTCGGCCTCAGCGTAAATCTTGTGGTACTGACCACCGACACCGTTCGGAGTTGAGAGAACAATCGCTCGACCACCGGTTGAAAGCGTGGGGTAGAGACCGGTCCAGAGCTCGTCGAAGTTTCCGATGAATGCAGCCTCGTCAACGATCAGGAGCGTAAGAGCTTCTGAACGACCCGCGTCCTCTGACGTCGGGATAGCCTTGATCGAGGATCCATTGCTGAACTCAACGACCTGCTTGGTGTCCGACTTCATCGATGGCATGATGAGCCATGAGGGCAGGTTCTGCAGCATGACCTTCACCTTCTTGATGAAGTTCTGGGCAACTGCGAGCTTTGTGGCGATGATCAGGATCGCCTTGTCCTTGTAGAACAGCGCGAGCCAGAGCGCGTATGCAGCAGCGAGAGTTGAGATGCCGAGCTGCCGTGACTTCAGGATGACGTTGAATCGATGCTCTTCGAACTTATCGAGACACTCATCCTGAAACTTGTATGTTGTGAACGGAACGGTGCCACGTGTGGGATGCTGAATCTTGACGTACTTGTTGATGAAGTACGACGAATTCTTCCCACACGCGATTATCTCGGCCACCTGGCGGTCTTTTGACAGGACCGCCATCACACTACCTGTAGCGTCACCTGACGACGATAGTAAGCAACACGACGAGGAGAATTATTGGTCGCGACGATCATCTCCAAGGAGTCCTTGTTGGAAGTCTCCTTGAGCCGAAGAGAATCTCCTGTCTCTTCCTTGAAGCTCTTCTTGATGTCATCCACGCACTTAGTCAGGATTTGGATCGACTCGTGGTTTATTCTGGCAACTTGATCACGCATCGCGTTCTCAGCTGCAAAATGGACGACGGTCAAGTATTTTAGCGTGATGCTGTCGTTGTGCATTGAGCATGTAACGGAATTAGGCATGGAAGAAACGCCCCATCCCTTCTGCGTGATTTGACCCAGAGCCCTTAGGTGCTCGTCAGTTAGGTGCATAATGAAACTCCATCTTTAATTATGTCGTCTCGAGTGTGGAGATGACAGTCTCCTTATACGTATTGCATCCAAATCTTTTCCTGTCGGACGCCAACCGTCCAGCCAACGTGCTCTATTGGGATCAGCGATCTCATTTTCGCAATCGAAGCAGCAGCCTGACCTGCTTATCGACGTGACGTCGACCTCGTCCCTAACAACGCACAGACACAGAGAGCAATCTATTGGAGTAAGATCCTTGGCAATGCTACCGCGCTTGATGACGATGAAATCGCCGAAATCCTCATAGTAATTTCTCAAAAGTACCTCACGTTAGCGTCGATGCCATCATGCGAGATCTCTATGACATTATCAACAATGTCCTTGATGCTATCAACGTGGGAGATCACGAGCATGTTCTTGAAATTACGTTTGAGAGATGTGAGCAGCCGAGCGCAGGCCTCAAGGTTGGTGTCGTCAAGGGCTCCGAAGCCCTCATCAATGATGAAAAGATCGGGCTTGGGAATTGCAGAGACCTCAATCAGCGCGGTCCTGATGGCCAACGATGAGATCATCTTCTCCATGCCTGAGGAGAGCTCTATCGGACGCTTCGAATCACCGTAATCGATGAAGATCTCAAGGTCCCCGTCCTCCTCATTTGCAACAAGCTCGACATTAAAGTTGACAACACCAGTCAAGACCTTCGAGATCTCGCTGTTGATCCTGGGAAGCTGAGATGCGATGATTTGTAGTGGGATCCCGTCCTTACCAGTTGCAGCAAGTATTGTCTCGTAGACTTTCCAATCAGCTTGCAGCTTCTCTATTCTCTCAACGTCTTGCTCGAGTCGAGAGATCTCAGAACCGATAGCTCCCAGACGTTGATTGTCCTTGAGCATCTTCCTGGTCACCTCCTGGATCTTGCGCTCCTCCCCCTCGATCTCCTGCTGCATCTTCTTGACCTCCTCAAGAGCTGAGACGGAGGTTGCCGCGCGGAGCTCCTGCAGGGCCTTTCTTACCCTCTCGAGATCTTTCTTATGAGAATCTCCGAGAGACTTCAAACTCTCTGCGCGACTCTCATGAGCCTGTAACGAAGTCCTCACCCCTGGGAGCTTGGACTGCAGACCCGTCACTTTCTCGAGCCGATCCTTGGTGTCCTTAAGCGCTCCGCCATCGAATGATTGACGCAGCTCCTCTAGGGTCGATGCGATGTCATCAAAAGCTTTCTGCTTCTGCGGCAGGAGCTCACGATCCTTGTGGGAGTCCTTGATATACTTACAGGTCGGGAAAGTGTTACCGCAGGGAACCTCCCCCAGCTTCTTGACAGATCTCTCAAGAAGCTTGATACCCTCAGCCTCAGTCCTGGACCGAGCCTCCACTTCGCTTATCTTGCTGGAAATCCGTTCCATCCGCTCAACGTCACGGCGAAGAGCTTCAACGTCAAAACCTGAGACAACGTTCTCTATCTTGTCGAGCTTTGCCTTCAGATCATCACGCTCCTGAATGGCCGCAGCCAGATCCTTTTCGTTCTGCTGTGTCTTCTTTTCCAAGCTGATCACATCAGCTTCATAGCTCTTGATATCATCCAGAGTGTGGGAAGATCCCGGTGACTCACGCTCAAGTATAGCCCGAAGCTTCTTAACATGAGAGTCGAAAGTTACACGTTCGGATTCAAGCTCTTCCGCCTCGGCATGAAGAGCTGTCTCCTCCTTCCGCTTCTCATCGATAGCTGACCTGATGTTGATGGCAGGAACTCTCCTGAGCTCTGACTTGATCGAGCTTGCGCTCTCCTTGGCCAGCAGATTCAAAGAGTCGAAAACTTGAAGGTTCAGGAACTTCGATAGAATGTTCTTTCGGGCCGTGGCACGCTCCTTGAGGAAAGCATTCATCTCGCCCTGAGCAGCGAAGGAAGTCAGCAGGAAATCTTCGGATGTGCCGATGAGCGACCGGAGCATCTTGTCAGAATCCTTGCGCTGCTCGCCTGAGATATCCTCGATTGGATTTCCGTCCTGATCGAGCCTGAACAGGTTGAGATGGGTGACTGCATGCTGGATCCCAGCTTTCGTCTGGTGCTTAACCGACTGTCGCTCCGACAGGTAGATGTCATTACCCGCTTGAAACTCCACTGAGGCCTTGCAGTAATCCTTTCGAGTGTTGATGATATGAAGGTTCTTGATCGGACCACGATCAGTCGTGTTGAATAGAGAGTACATGATGGTGCCAGGGATGGAGGACTTTCCCTGAGCGTTTCGACCGAAGATCCCAGTGATCCCGTTCATACTCTCGAAATCGATCTCGTTCTCCTTTCCGTAAGCGTAGGTGTTATCCCAGCGCAGACGTTTGATCGACCACTTGACGTTTCCGAGCCTTTCATCTTCAGGCAGAGAGTCGATGAGCTTCGAGACTGTCGAGTCAAGCTTCGTGAGTGCCTCACCCTCGAGCCCTTTGGACTCAGCGTAGCTCTTGAACAGCCCTCTTATGGTTGCGGGATCTCTTAGATTCTCGCGTGAAAGAGAGGTTGCACCGGCTCGCATGTCCTCCTTCGATTGCTCACCCACGAACTTCCAAACTACCTCGGACGCGCCCCGTTTCTTCTTCAGCTCACCAGCCAGCTGACGAGATTCGGAAATCGCCACGTTCTCATCATTGAGAATCCTGAAGCGCGAGCCCATCGGCAGCTTCTCACAGACTTCTACGGTGGAAGAGACATCTCCCTGCCACTCGATCGAGTGGAAAGGCTTGGGGTTCTTGAGCTTGACAAAGTTGACGCGGTACTCGTCACGATTCTTAATCTGCCAGTAGAGGAACCCTTTCTCGATCTCCTCACCGTAGTTCTGTTGGACAGTCGAACCTGGGTAGGCGATTCGAGTGTCACCGTCAAGGAACTGCCGACGGTGAATATCACCGAGAAGTGAGAAATCGTATGGTCTGAACATGTCAACCGTCACCTCACCGTCGATAGGCATTCCAGTATCGAGCAGTGATCCGCCCACGGCCCCGTGGTAGAGCGCGATGTTGATCAAATTCGGATCGCTACTTGGACTGCACTTGTTCCAGCTCTCCTCGTCGAAGCATGAGAAGTTGGCGAAGTTGATACCATCAAGCTCGTAGTTGCCAGAATTCTTGAGAAAGTGGATGTTGTGGTGGTCAAGAGCGGCAACAATCGGTGAGATCGCATCGAGACGCGACTTGTTGTGGATAAGACCGTCATGATTTCCAAGGATAACAACGGTAGGCCAGTTGGCCAGCTTCTGAAACCACCAGCGGAGGCGATCGACAAGCTCAGGAGTGATGCCCTGCGTCTTCGAGTGGACAATGTCTCCACCCACAACGATCATGTTCGGTTGAAGCTCGTCCAGCTTCTTGAAGAAGTCCTCGAAAACTTCGGTGTACTCATCATGACGTTGAAGTCCACGCCAGTGGATGTCGGACAGGTGTGCGATCTTGATCAAAGGATGCTCCCGCTTCTCATAATTCTAGAAAGGTTAATAATACCCTGAAACTTGTCCCAGTTTCGTGCTGACGCTTTCGCAGCTAAAAATTCCTCACGTGTCATCTCGCCCACGTCCTTGGCTGTACCAAGGTTGAGCATCTTGACGGGCACGTCAAACTCAGATAGAGCAGCTGCCCATTTGTGCTGCTTTTCAGGCATGTCACTATCAAGTGCGAGGATGACGGGTGTTCTATTTCTGGCGATCGCCTGAAAGAGTGCTGACTTTCTCGACATGTTGGACCCGAGTATCGCCGTGGCGTTGCTGTCGCACTTTGTCAGGTCGAAAGGTCCTTCGACAAGCGTGAGCTCCTGACGCCAGTCTATGTTGAGCTCGTTGAAGATAAACTCTCCCCTTGGGGTCGAGGGATTCACGTACTTTCCGACGACATCACTATCGATAGCGCGTGCGGTCCAGTAGTTGAGCTTTCCCTCTGAGTCGAATGAAGGCATGATAATCCGGCGAGAGAGTCGACCCCGCCTGACGCATCCGAGCCTGAAGTACCACATCTCACGTATCCCGAGCCCACGATTTCTAACGTACTCGAGGCATCCGCGAACGTCAGGATCCCTTGAATCCTGCAGCTCAGCGAGCAGCTTGAAACCCGGAGGGATATCAACGCGCGGCTTCTCGACAACCTCATCCAGGAACCTTCGCTGGTGTGAACCAGCTATGGCGTCCCACCTCGAAGCCACATCAGGTGATGACTTCCTCAGCAGCTTTGAGATCGAGGCACCACGGGCATCGCAGACCCAGCAGTGGTACTGTCCGGTGTCGAGCTTGACAACAAGCTTCTGCTTCTTCGAATGCTGGCACATCGGACAGCGGAACGCCGCGTTGATGCCCTTCCTGTCGAGAGAGCAAGCGCCGAGAGCTCGTGTCAGTATTTCGATTCTTTCGCGGGTGTCTATCACAAGTACATTTTACTTGTGAACTACGGTTTTAACAAGTACGCCGCTCGAGCCATCACATAAGCGTCAGCAGCATCGTTCACACCCTTGTCGTAGACAACCTGCCCCTTCTTCTTACCGGCCTTGACAGTCCTCCGAGCAAGGAGCTGACCCGTCACAACCTCGACCCACTCCATGATCTGATCCTTCGTATCCCGATCCTTGCTGAGGGTGATCCCCAGACCCTTACGGGCAGCTGAGGAGTTGAAAAAGATCGGCTCGAAGCCGAAGACGACGAATGATTGCCAGGAGACCATGCCGTTGAATCGTCCCAGGGTAAGCAGAGTTGACGCGGAGCTGAGTCCGCGACGAAACCCCTGGAGAGGTTCCTCTATCGAGACCCTCTTTATCTCAGGATATTTCAATCGCAGGTTCAGCAATCCCCGGCTGACGATGTCCGCCTTGTTGAACAACCCCTCCTGCTTATCGAGCTGGAAACTTCCCATCTCAACGAGATTTCCAGCCTCATCGAGAACAGCCCAGCCAGTCGAGCTTGTCGAAACGTCGAGTCCAAGTATCAAGTGATCACCAGTCGATCTTAGTTCTGAAGAGGAATCTGTCCTCGCTTCTCTTCACGATCGGCTGGGCGAGCTGCGACCTTGCGACAACGTTCAGGTTATCATCGTGGAAATTAATGCCGGTGATGATGACGGGCCCGACCGAAGTCTCAGACGGAACGTCCGAGGCAGTTAAGGGCTGGAAGGTCGGGCTGGAGCTCGAGTTGATCTGACCTGCTGGACAAGGAACGGCGATCTGCATCACATGGACTGGACGTTCGCCTCTCATCTCCATGCTGAAGGAGCTTGTGCCAAATTGCGCTAGCATGGGAGACTTTATCACAGTGATGCCCTCGTCGTATAGGACGGTCCCGACGCCGGCCCATGTCGCATGAGGAGTGAGAGCGTCAGCGCGATAGAGCCCGCCAAAACCATTGTCTTTCAATGTGATGCTAATTTCTCCGTCAGATCCGGTAAGCAAGCGATCAACTAGCGTCAGGCTTCCAGGGTGTATCCTAGATCCGTAAAAAAGGTTGCTTGAATCGAAGAAGACAACGGCATCTGACGAATTGTCTCGAGTAGATGAGTATCGAGCTGGAACTTCCTCACCGCTGTCGTAGTAAAAAGTTTCTGCGTCATCATAATTGTGAAGCGAAGCGCTTGGAACAACTTGAGCTAGGGAGACGAGCGAAAGATCCAAAGTTCCGAAATCATTAACGAATCTAGAGTGAGCTGACCCTGTCATCGGAGGTCTCTGCTCCAGAGTTCCGCTGACAAGTATCCCGTAATCCATCTGGAACTTGCCGTTGTCGCACGGTAAGATCGTAAGATTTCTTTTTTTGAACTTTGGTTGATTGTACAAAGATTGTCCAGTAACCGAATTCGCAGATCCTGTTAGATTATAAAGTCTCGGATAGACTCCACTCGCAAAATCTCTCAAGTAATTTTCAACGTTAACCTCTATTTCACCAGTATTGAAGTGAAGCAGCGAATTGTACGGGCTTGAGCCCGCGCGTTGAGTGACAAAGTTAAGATTTGAGCTGGGTTTGCTCGTTCCCAAATCTTTCAAGATTTCTGGGTATGAGCCCATAACTTTGTGATAAGACTGGCTGGTGAATAACACGGGAACATAAAAAGCAAGGCGCTCTGGTATCGAGGACCCAACACTGTTGGATTGATAATTCTTTATCTCTGAATCAGTGAGATACTTGTTCCATATCTTCACATCATGAATTTCTGAACGAAGCGGATGAGAAAGTGTGCTAGGGTAGTCGTTAGAGTAATTAAGAGTTAGATCGTTTAGACTTGTTCCTTCGTAGAAATTACCAAGAACAACACCAAAATTTGGTCTAGTAAAGGACGCACTTGACGCGCTAAACGATCCAACCTCAGTTCCGTCAACCACGAAAGATCCGTACCCTAAAACGCTGGATCTAGATCGTGACCATCTCACAGCGACATGATGCCAGCAATTATAGCTCAGAGAGTTATCGTCAGACTTGAAGACGTAGGATCCTACTGCCGTGGACGGTGTCAGATAAGATGCTGCAGTCCCTAGCTGTAGTTGAAGTCTGAACTTATCAGTTCGACCTGATTCATCTTTGTGTGAACCCGTGATGATAGAAAGCGCAAATGATCCAGATATCTGGGCTATTGTTCCTGCCTTGTATTCTTCTCCTGCTTCTGGTCTATATCTAGGGTTTATCTGAAAATCAATCGAAAATTCGATAGCGGCGCTCCCGGAAGGATCAAAAGTTTGATGTGGATACATCAACGATGATGAATTTGCAGTTGCATCCGAAGAAGAGAAGAAGTTCAAGCACTGGTAATTGGTGAACGACCAGCCAGCGTATGGGTTCTTCGTACCGTGATAGCGAAAGAGATTCTGCCTTATCGCTGTTTTCTTGAGTGATCCCGTGTCAAAAGTGAAGGGAGGGACAAATCTTGTGATCTCCATCTTCTTCGATCGATTGGCATTCGTTGTGAAAGAAGATGTGTAGTCTGAGAAAGCGAGTGCCGCTCCAAGGGTGCCCACAGATGAGCTGAAGGAACTGTATTTGCTGAGAGTCGTTATCTCAGAGAATGCAGTGATCCCAAATGAAGCTGAGACAACCTCCCTCTCTATTGTCGACAGTCGTGGGAACACGGGCACAGAGCCCGTGACCCCTGTCAACGAAGACGATGAGAAGTAGCGTCGAGGTCTCGCGATGACAGTGAATCTCTCAAAGTTATCCGGACCGAGCTTGATTATCGACAAGATTCCTCCTTAGAAGTCCAGGCGAATTCTTATCGTCAGGTCCTTTTCATCATTTTTTTCAACCGGTCTCGAGAGCTTTGCGACCGCCAGCAGATTGTCGTTCGCATCGTACAGACCGACCGTTGTGGCAAAGTTGAAGGCACGCTGTGTGTCCTCCTGACCAGAATCGATAACGACGATTCTTCCGTCCGAATCTACGTATGTCGGATTCGAAGAGTAGTTGAACTCATCGGCGCCGGCGCGGCAGAAGATGAGAGTGCTGTTGATGTTTGTCGTGTTCTGGAATGTGACGGCAGTATTTGATCCGGAGCTGAACCTGCATGATGCAACATGATCAACAATATCATCGATGCTGCCTGAGGTTAGGAAGTCAGGGACGAACGTTGCGTACGGATTGGAACCGTAGGAAGAGACCATTGTCGGACCTCGCGCGTCGAAAGACGAGCTGTTTGGCGCTCCGATTGTTGTCTCGTTTGTTGCATACCCAGGGATGCTTGGATTTCCGACCACGGATGAGATGGCGCCTGACATGTGCTGTTTGCCCCACGCAATCTTGGAGAGATCAAGGACTGCAGTTCCAGCATCGTAGAACATGAGACCAACTTTTCGTGATGTGTTGGAAGCATCGACAATCTCGCCGACCTCGCCCCCGAATGTGGTTCGCTTGGAGCTAGCAGCCCCAACATCGGTGAAGATAGCTGATCCCGAGTTCGAAGTTTTGAACATATTGCTTCCGGTTGGAAACCCAGGGGCGGAAGTGATCGCAGTTTCTGCAGCCGACTTGTCAGTTTTAGGTGCGTTGTCAAGAGTTGCGGTCGTGTAGAAGCGCATTGCGAAAGTTTCGCGCTTGACTTTGTCTCGAGCGAAGAGACGCTTGAAATTGAGGAACAGTGCCTCGTTGATACGATCTGTCGATGTCGCCGTTGGGTCAGTCGAAACTTGGAAGGGTGAGTAGAAAGCCTGATCAGCGTCCCCGAGCAGTCTCGCTGCCTGCTGGCGGTAGACGTCGATCTTCTCTCTCATCTGCATGGATGAGCTCGGGAAGAGAAGCTTACCAGCAGTGTCCTCACCGATCTTGATATTCTGGACCGTACTGCCTGAGTACCACAACCCAACCGTCATGTCAAATATTGGGTTTGCGGTCTGGAGTGTGTAGTCCTGATCGTACACGGTCTGAAAGAGAGACGCTGTCACGCTCGTAGCGCCTGAGCCAGTCACAAAGACCTGATACGCGCGACGGGTCGCAGAACCAGAGACGTCTTCCTGGATCACGTCCACAAGCTGGTTTAGAGCAGACCTGCTGGTCTTGATATCAGCGGCTGATATTTCTTTAAATGTAGCCATTTGCTAGAATGTGCCTCTTATTTTGTGATCTGGACCTGAAATTCTTTCACAGCACCTGACTGAAGGCCCGTGATGCTGACGACAGTCGTAATGATCGACTTATTCTGAGAGTTACCGTATACCGTGAACTGAGTGTCAGTCAGTGATCTCACTGCAATCGGAAGCGTGACACGAGAACCACCGGCCGATGTCTCACCGGCAGAACGAAGGAGCAGGTACGTTGCGACGCCGTCCTTGTCGATTGTGTCGGGGGTGAGACCCGTGAGCGTGATGAACTGGTTCGCCATCTTGACGATGTACGATTGATCGCGAAGCTCTGGATCGATCAAGCTCTCACCTGTGATTGTCTGCTCTAGTGTGACCTGGCGACTTGATGCCGATCCGATGCGGGTCATCGAGATGATTGTCCCAGTCGCATCAGCACCTGTAGAGGTCAGCGTGATCAGAGGAATGCGTACAAGGTTCGGATTGGAGATCGAAATCGCACGATACTTGAGAGCCAGATTTGCGTTTGTCTGAGCTTCAAAAACCGGTGTGTTTTTTTCGATCTTCTCCTTACCGACTGTGCGCCCGAACTTTTGAATCATTGTGTAGTCAACCTCATCGTCGCCCATCGCGAACTTGATGATGGAGAAGCTGCCGTCGTTACGTGCCAAGAATTCACGACCGATGTCGGTCAGCACGGCGTCGACTATGATGTTGTTTGTTGAGTGATCGAGAAATCCCATCTTTCAGTTGTCCCTGCTCATAGATATTAGAATTTTCAAGTTCTCCAATAAACTTTTTTGAATAGAACTTGAAAGAATTAACTGGAAACCGCGCCAGTTGCAATTGCCGAGGTTGTTGTGATGTAGCCGTCCGGGTCGCTTATCGATATTATGACCTCGGACTGCTTCTGTCTATCAATGTTTATCAGCTGGAGCTGGTAGATCGCAGATTCTGATGTTCGGAGAAAATTCTTTTCCCTACCGTTGACGTCCGTGACGACGAGGTACTCAGGATCAAAGTATATCTTCATCTTGGTAGCTCCGCTGGATTTCACGCTGTCGAGTGTGAGCTCAGCGTTTAGGTAAGTATTAGGGTACTGCTTCATCGCTCCTGACGGTGATATGAGCTCTTTGATGAGCTTGTTCTTGTACCTGTCAAATCTCACTCTGAACTGCATTCCGTAGTTTGAAGATTGACCATGAGCGTCCACAGAGCACATCGTGTAGATGTAGTCGGAGTCCTTGCTGAACTCAGGGTCAACATAGTAGTTGACCGAACTCTGGAATTTTGAGATGAGGGACGGATCGATTGTCTCAGGAAACTGGGATCGCACGGTGGAGTCATCGAAATCTATCATCCTGATGAGAGTGAACGGTTCATTTATCGAGCTACGCCGGAACACCTGCCAGTACTTGATGTCTCGCTGGGGATTATTGGGGAATGACCAGATAAGCTGCAGCGTAGAATCCTGGTAGTTCCAATGCGGATTAAAGTCTGCAGGCGAGGCAGGTGGGACGGATTCACTGGCTTTCAACGACAACAATTTTGTCGGGTTAGAGATGAATGGAATTATGCAAGGTCTCGGAGACGAGGTCTCATACACAACCTCAGCCTCTGTGTAGACGGCGACAATCGAGCGCATCCGGTAAGAATACGTTTTTCCGTATTTGATTGCTACGTCCAGGTAGCTTCGCGTCCCGCGCGGGACGATGAATCTCTTCGGATACGACTCCGCGGGGTCATCAGAAAATTTTTCGACCATATACCCTAGAAGGGTCGGAGACGGCAAAATCGCGCTGGTAGACTCAGACATAGGGAGTCCGTCAAAGCGTGGATTTGCGTCGTTTTCGTCCGGAACGTCATTGGTAACAACGTAATAGTTGCGTAAGTCGTTGAACACCTCGTAAGAAGCTCTTACGACAGGAGATCCCTCAAACTCCTGAAATGCAGCGCGCGCGCGCTCGTCGTCCAGCAAAAACTGAAATGATTCGTCGTTAGAGCCATAGTCAGTTGATATTGTGCGTCTCGTGATTGGGTCTGCCAGCGCTGGTACTATTTCTCGAATGTCCAGGTCTGATTGAACGAAATCTCTTCCTATGATTGTCTTGACCGATGCCCCGATGTCGGATGCGGAACCCGTGCTTAGGTTACGTAAAGACACCGATTCCACCAGTCGCTCTCCATACTTGGTGTCAAAATTTTGATCTTGAATGAATGCAGAGAATGAATTTCTTGTGGTTGTTTTATCTTCATTGACCTTGAGTCCTGAGTTTTCAATGCTCAGACCTGAGACCAAGTCGTCTTTCAAATCTGTCTCAATCGCAGAGTATCTATCAGTCTCGCTCGTTGAGCTCGTGTTGCCCTGGAACCCAGAAATTCCAAGTGGGGACCACTCAAGCTTAAAACCCCGCGCGAATGCTCCGGTGTCCTCCTGGATAGAGCCATCCGCGGTGCGCTCATCAGCCTCAAAAAAATTGTAGATGAACTGAAGTCGCAAATTAGCAGGAGCCGGAGCATCCACAATGTGAAACGGACGACTGACACTGCGATCGATTATAGACACCTCAACCTCTCTTCTTCGGATTGAATTTTTTCATAGTTGCTGGGGCTTTCTTCGCGTCGTCTGAGGTGATGCTGCCACCGGGGGGGCTCTTCCTTGTGCGCCGTGTGGCGTTGGCGGCGTATCCGGCACCTCGATCGACCGCGCGCTCCACGCTGGACTTCCTGGGGTCTGGGGAATCGCCGAGGAGCTCACTTGCGCGAGCGCGTGCAGCGCGCTCCGCGAGAGTGTCGATTTCAAAGCCGAAACCCGAGGGTGCGGATGCGCTCGACTCCGTTATGTTGGCTGTGGTGATCGTATATTCCGAAATCTGAGCGTAGAAGCTTCCTGCCATCATTCCGTTGTCGGATGGATCCTGATCTAGGAGTTGACCACGAGCAGATCCCGTAAATCTTAGGTTTTGAGACCCAAACGTATCTATAAACTCTCGACTTGCGTTAATCTCAAAGCTGTCTGGGTCTACGGGTATTAAAAAGACTCTATCATGATCGAAATTCCTTGCTATCCGATCCAAGATCCTGTTCGACTTAAACAGGTAAGACGACGCAACATTGGACAGTATCTCTTTCTTTGAAGAGCTGAGGCCGCTCGCAGCCTCTTCAAAGTTGATATGACCATCCGAAAAAGCGCTGGAGATGGCTGCACCAGGAGGAAGAGAGACGTCTGATAGGTTCAGCCCGGAGAGAAGGCCCAAGGCGCTCAACCCAGCGGGTGATATCGAGGTATCGACCCCGGTAGACGTCGACTCATCCAGCACGATCCCGGACGTGTAGTACTGGTATGCCTCTATCATCGCCGAGTTGTAGCAGTTTAGTATCACGCTCTCTAGAACGTTTCTATCAGCGCCAGGATTTACCTCTAGATAACGAGCCAGCGTTTCATCGTACGAGTACGGACCGCTCGAGCCGTTTCTATCGAAAAAATAAAAAGTTGTGGTGGTGGAACCGCTGCGTGATGACACTCCTGTCGCAGCTATCCCTAAATCGCCAACGAAGAGCGCCGGATCGAATATGAAACTTTTTTCGATGAATGTGTCGGAGAGATAGTAGCGGTAGTCGAGCTTTCCAACCACCACATTGATGAGCTGCGTCTTTCCGATCGAATCGCTCACGATGGTTGAAGCCGGAACTCCGACATGGAGAACTCTCATATTTTGCAGGCTGTTATCTGCGTACGTGTTCGGAACTTTAGACGATCTCAAAGTGCTGATGTAAGAGTCTACGGGAACAACTGTCGATGAGAATCTTGAGAGATAACCTGATGACTCGACAGGTTCCCATTTTCTCAGTAGGGCACGCCGCACTGCTACGCTATGACTTGTGACGTTGGCCAGAGATTTTAGCCTGCCCACGTCGCTCGTGAAGCTCAGGTCCTTGGAAACTTCCGAGAAATTTGAGATGGCTAGAAGCCTTGACTCCCTTATATTCTTGAGGTACGCGTCCAGGAAAGCGTAGCAGTTCTGGTAGGTTTCAACGTACTTTCTCACCCCGTAGAGTCGATAGTCGATTTGAGTACTAAGCCCGGTGCCGCCAGTGGTCATCGCAGCTTGAATTGTATTCATCGCGGCCGACAGCTCGGCAGCACCAAAATTGAAATCAGTTCCAACAAAACCGGTGTCGCTTGGCATGACGAGGTCGAAAATCTGAGAAAAGCATGAGATGATCAAAGACAGAATCGCGTACTCGTCCATCTTCCCGTAACTTGTGTAACCCATCGAATCTGTGATTTTCTCATTTTCTCCTACGCTGTTTTTCGACTTTGTCGTGAAATCATCGTACAAGTCCACCATCAGACTGAATATTGTTCCCTCTTTCTTTCGTGATTCTTCGAGAGCATTGAAAATTTCTTGCTCCGTCTCATCCGACACGCTTGCAGCGTTGACGTTTTGTAGTTCCTCGAGGTAAGCTGCCTCTGCGTCGTCCTGGACCCGCTTTGCGTCAGTGATCCTCTGGCCGTCTCTATATTGCTGGACGTAATCTAATTTCCCCGTATCTTCTGCTTGCGCTTCCGCGTATTCTCGGGCTCGATCCGCAGCGTTCTTAGCAGCGAGAAGCTTTTCTAATTCCCTGGCGGACTCCGCTGTTCGTTTATTAGAAATGCTATTCACTACGCTCGATATTATGTCCGCGCTTAAATTAGAATCACCGGCGGCGCGGGTGATAACTCTGCCGCTGTCTGCTGCGTCGCTTGTGCTGGACACCGTCTCGACAGTTTTCACTTCTGCGTCAGCCTGTATGCTATCGCTGCCCGTGGAAGTTCGTGATGTTGCTAGCGTAACTGTGGACTTGGAAGATTCTGATCCAGCTTTGCTCCCGGTGCCTTTGCTTATTCTATAGTATTTCAAGACTCCTACGCTTCGAACTATGAATTTCTCGATCTCGACGGATTGATCACCTGAGATCGACGCGAGTCTCATCAGCGCCAGCAGCTGATACTTGTTGAGATCATCTTTCCCTGCCAGATCCAGCGCAGCGATTGAAGATTTCAAAATTTTTGAGAACACCGCGAACGGTGTCAGCTCATTTTCGGTGTCCATGAATCCAACCAGACTCTCAGTGACTTTCTGAAGCTGGTCAAGCGAGGATTCGAGCTGGGCATCGTACAAACCTAATTTCTGAAAATTGAAGTCATTTTCAGCCAAAGAATCTCTTATCAGTGAGGTCTCACCAGAGGTGTAACGTGTCTCCGGTGTTATGTTGATAGGCTTCTCGCAAGGTGCAATCTTGTTTAGACTGTCGTCGTACCTAGCGACTTTAAGAGCGTAGGAAGTACTTTCTAGTCTACCGGTGTCTAAGCTTCTTTGATAGAGTACATTACTGACAAAGGTAGCATATTTCTCTATATCAGCGACTCGGACACCGTCAAAAACTTTATCAGCGTCCGATATGTTCGAAACGCTCAGTCCAACCTCCGACTGAATTCTTTTTAACCTGGTGATCCCAGCGGATAGGTTGAACGTGCTCGACAGAGCATGTACGCACAGTTCAAGAGGATTTACAGAATACTCGCTAGCGTACCTGGAGATATAGTTTTTCGGACTTCGATTTGTTCCTGGACCGTTATAGTCATACGGTTCCGTTTGACCTAACCACCGCAACACCTCGAATGCAGCCCTTCCGTTCGAGCTGTTAAAGTCTTCAACCCCTGTAGACCTGATTCTTATCTCATGCAAAAGAAGAGATATGAGATCGACGTTTGTCAGACCGTCGCTCGGTGTGTTTCCTCTGAGAGCTACTCCTGAGATTGAAGAGTCTCTTGCGGCAGGAGACGTAAGACCGTCCGCTGTTTTTCCCGAGAGAAAGTCAATGAACTTTTCATTGAATCCACCTTTCGGGGTTGAGACGTCAAGTGAGTCTATCAGTCGCTCCAGAGATGTCAGGAAAGTGTTGAGATCTTCGACAAACTTCTTGGCGGCCGTGAGGTCATCGTCAGTTGCTTTCTTAAGGGAAGACCATGAGCCTGATGGGTCCTCCTCCAGACCACGACTAACCACATGTGTAACATCTAGAATCTTTAATTCCTGCAGCGTTTTCACGATCCTGTTGTATCTTTCAGAATTAGACTTCGAGCTTATCGAATAAAGCTTGGAAATTCCCAATATCTCAGTTGGCACGCTCATTGCTTAACCTTTGCTGGCCCGAACATTGGGCCCATATCGTAGTTGGCGTAGACAATCTGCACGTAATACTGCACGGGCGTTTTCTCTAAAGACAAAAAGTCGTCTATGAACTTCATGGATTGATTTCCATCAAAATGAACGGCTCGAAGTGGCGCTAGCCGACCGTTGTAATCAGCATGCACAATAATGTGATCTATCTCTCTATCGTTCGAGAGAATGTTCCAGCTGACCTCATTACCGAGATTCATGTTTCTCACGAATGCACTTTTAACCTCCGCATCTTTACGCGGGATGTCAACAATTATTGCCATTGTTGTAGATGTCATACCAGCTATCATCTCGTCGCTGGTTGATGACGATGGATCCGAAGCCAGTCCTGTCGATGAAACAGCTCTTTTCTGGACAACACTTGACGACAAAACACCCTTTCTCAGGGTCTTGGGGGAGTTGTATTTTTTCAGATTAGTTACGTAAGACTTTCCAGTTTCTATGTCCACTCTTTGAACATTTACCTGGCTGAATATAGAGCCCGGGGATCTCACGAGCAAACGTGAAAAATACACATATTTTCTTCCTGGAATGATTTCAGAGACGTTATTGATCTTTCTAGTCTTTGAGCTATCCTCAAAGACACCTGTCGCGATAACCCCAAAGTTCTCAACGTATCCAGTCATACAATCGAATCTCACAATCTCAAAAGCTGTGATCTTATTTAGAAGCTCACGATTAGACTTTATTTCGTCCAGGTATTGAGCGTCTAGCCCAGTCGTAGTGAGTATGTCATAAACCTGATTGATTGTTGTCTTTGAGGTTGAAGTATCAATTTGAAACGAAACTGTGCGTCCCGACCCTTCAAACTTGATGTCATAATCATTATTCGTTAGGGAGCTTGCCTCATCTTCGCTCTTGCTTCCGACAAAATGAGAGACTGCTGACCTCTGTGACTCGTATACGTTCCCCCTGGTGTCAGTCAATGACACTTTGTACTCAAACGTAGAGTCAGGCCGAAGCCGTCTATCAAGAAATGAAGCCGTTGTTTTCTCATTGCTGACAGATACTTGGCCGCTATTCTCGGAAATTAAAGGATCTGAGAATTTCTTTTCATGAGTTGTCAAATTTTTTCTGAGAAGTCTGACCGAAATGACGCTGTAAGGAATGTTATAAACGTTCACTTGTATTCCTGACGAGGTCTCATACGCGAACACGGTAACTGGGTCTTCAACATTTTTTTGTTTTGAAATTCGACTCTTACCGATCACCGCGCTTGAAAATTCGCCAACTGTCCTTCCAAAACTATCGTATGATACAGCGCGATAGATCCCTTGGCGAAGAGACAGCTTGCTGTCAGGTATATTGAAGGCTTCACCAGACGCAGCCCCTAAATCGCTGACAAGCTCGTACGCATCGTCAACAGCGCTGTCTTTGTTCAGTATCTTTTTATAAATCTTGATCCGAGTTGCTCGTGGATCGACCTGCTTGATTCCGATCTTTCTACCTTTACCGTTATCGATAACTGAGATTTTTGGAGCGATAGATGGGACGGTGGCATCATTTAAGATGCTAGAAAAATCGATGATCTGACTGAGTCGCTGAATGATTATTCCGCTCTTTAGCGCGCTAATAATGACCGAGTATCTCTTCACTTCGCTTCCCAAGATCTCAATGTCAAGCGGCACTGTTATGAGCCCAACAGACTCATTCACTTTTTCGAAGCTTGAGATTGTGCTACCGACCTTTTGCATCTCTAACCTAGCCGACTCAAAATTCAGATCAGCGTTTTGGTAGTTTCCAGTTGCTCTAAATCCTGACAGTGTTTTTGAAAGCGGTGCGTGGGATGGTCTAGCATTAATTTCATGCGCTGGATCTTTTTTCTTTTGCTCAGCCATCGTTTTGTAGACTTTGCTGACGACTCCAGCTCTCGCTACAATCGTCTTTGTAGCGTCCGACTTGAGCAAGAGTGAATTTATCGAATTTTTAGAGCTTGACGCTCTAACTGATCTTGTTCTTTGAAAAGGAGCGCCGGCTCTAATTTCTCGAATCCTGTCATTTGGAAAATACTTGGTTATGTCAGCACTTCCAGCGTAGACAACAAGGTTCTCATCGCGCTTTAACTTTTCAGCGCGTAGAGAGGGTATCTGATAGATGGTCTTTGAGTTCTTCACTGAAGGTTTCGGCGTCAAAACTTTTGCTATGTTGTCTGGTGCAACTTGATACTGTAAGAACAAGACGTTATTTTTGATGGCTGATTCAGCGTCTATGTCAACGTAGATCCTAAAGATAATGCTGTCTCCCTTAGAACCGACCGCCTCAGGCAGAGTCAAGCTTCTTCTCATCACTTGAATTTGAGTTTTAGACTTCAGTCTCATGCTTGCTCCAACTCCAGCGTGAACATGTTGACAAATGTGGGATCGCTAGTGGTGTCAGTGTAGACTTTTCCAAGAAATATTGTCCTTACTAGCTTCTGTGGGTTTTCCAACGAGCTCCTGTAGCCGTAATCGATTGCATCAAGCTTCGTGATGCTTGAGAGTCCTGATATCTCAAAAGCCTGCATAATGAAATTGTTCTCGCTGGAAGTCTCCAAAAATGTTATCTCGGCGCTCTCGAGCTGAGATAAGCGTGACTGCATTGCGATCCTGTCGGTGTCACTATTCTCATTATAGTTTGGATAGCTTGCAAGCGTCTTTCCAGCTAGGACTCCAGCGCCATTGACGGGTGGAAGATACTTGAAGTTTGGAAGGTTGGAAAGTCGCATGTCATTTTGAAGCGACTCTATCGTATTTAGGGTGGCATACTCAACATCGCCCCTGGAGTGATCGAAAGGGAATCCGTCGCGAACGTTGAACGTGATGGAGGGCTGAGATACCTGAAATCCTGTGGTTTCAGACAACGGATCATTCGTCCCGATTATCTGATTCCAGCCAAGAGATTGCGTAATCGACTGAAGCAGGAAGTCGGCGGCCGGATTCAGAGAGATGCTACCGGTCAGGTCTGCTGATCCAGAAAGAAGATTCCCACCAGCAGAGACCGCAGCTCCGTCTCCCGTGAACGGTCGCAGGAAACCAGCGTCGTCCGTCTCAAAAGTGATCATGTCAGCCGAGACATCGGTCAACGCTTCCAGGTAGATCTTACCAGATGGATCCTCTATTGAGTCGCCAATCGCTGCATCGTAAGAGGCGCCGATGTCTGTGAAAGATGCGTACTCGATCTTCATCCTTCCTGATGCGATCTGCTGTCGTCCCTGCTGCGTGAGGACAACGTCCATGATCCTTGATTTAGGGTCGAGTATTCCTGCCATCTATTTGCACCGCCAACCTTAATTATCAGCGGCGCAAGTTCTCAGTTAAAGCTTGGTGATCGAGATGATCGTATCTTCTTCAGTAGCGTTGAATGTCGTTTTATCGATCGCGTTGGCGTGGAGCGTCGGATTGGTGCCAGATGATGTCCTCTCTACCTCGCACTTAATTGTCGAGCCGGCTGGGAGGAATCCTATCCACGAAAGATCGAGGTTCGGATATCTTGTCTCCGACCCCGATATTGATGTGTTGGACCCGGTGACCGTTCTTTTAACAACATCATTTACCAGCAGCTTGACGCTGAAGCTTACCGAAGCTCCTGCTGCGTAGATTGCTTTGAATCCGCATGCGAGATCAACCTTGTATCTGCCAAGGCTGCTAATTGTGAACGTTGACCCGTTTGTTGCGTCTCCAGACTTTACGACAACGTTGCCGATATTAGCTACCAGGTCATTGTAATACAACTTTCTTGGCGTGTTAGCTGCCATCGAATAATCTGAAAATAGAGAGTCGACGTACTTGTTGACTCCTTCGCCGTCCGTACCGGGACTACCTGCGTCTCCGCTATCTCCCCTAGAGCCAGCTTTCGACTTTGTTATCTTGTACGTCTTGGTTAAAGTTACCCCGCTGTAGAGAGCTCTGATTGTGAATGATGCGGTGTCGGAAGTCCAGGAGGCACCAGAGAGAGAGTAGACACCTGATGAATTAACGCTAAGCGTCAGCCCACTGATTATCTGAGTCGTCGATGTGCCGATAGCTCCTGCGAAGAAATTTGATGGTGACACGAGAGTCTTACCAGAGTAGACGTAGAATGTGCCTCCGGTCCCAGAGAACGAGTATCCCGTTCCATCATTGGCGGCAGAAACAACATCGGCTTCATTCGAAAGATGGCCCGTTAAAGCGTCAGTTCCATTTGTGCCATCTTTTCCGTCGCTCCCACTATTCCCATCAGAACCTCTCAGACCAGCTCTAGCTTTAGTTACTTTGTAGACTTTCGTGTATGTGACACCATCATAATCCGCGCGCATTGTAAATTTTGCAAAATTTTGGCTCCAGCTAGCTCCTGATAGGGAATAGGTTCCGCTAGAATTTATCGTTAACGTAAGACCATTGACTGTTGAGGTTGAGCTCACCCCAGAAGCTCCCGCGTAATACGTCACTCCGGAGCTTACTTTTGTCCCACCGCTTCTGATCTCAAATTCTCCACCAGTGTTGGTGAAATCGTAGCCGCTTCCATCGCTGTCAGCCGGGATAACGTCCGAGTCGTTTGTCAGCTGGGCAGAAACACCGTGCTTTCCGTCAGACCCAGGTTGACCGTCGGTGCCATTATCTCCGTTGCTTCCCTTAAATGCTAAGCCCGAGTTCCAAGATCCCGTTGCTTTCGTGTGAACTTTGAAGCTTGAGAGGTCGAGATAGACCTCGTCATCATCTCCATCAGCGTCAGACGGTGCTCCATTCCCAAATTTGATCGACTTGCCGTTTAGTCCGTGAGCGCCATCGCTTCCCTTGAAAACGTGGCCTGAGCCCCATGAACCTGCCGACTTTGAATGTATCTTGAAGCTATCGAGATCTATGTACGTTTCGTCATCGTTACCGAGGCTCGCGGCGGGAGCACCGTTTCCGAACCTAACCGACTTGCCGTTCTGTCCGTCATTTCCCCTGCTTCCCTTAAATTCCGCTCCAGATCCCCAGGAACCAGCAGACTTGGAGTGAATCTTGAAATTTGAAAGATCAAGGTAGACCTCGTTGTCATCACCGTCGCTGTCTGACGGAAGCCCATTTCCGAATCGTAGTGACTTTCCGTTGAGGCCGTTCTGCCCGTTGCTGCCCTTGAAAGCTTGGCCGGATGACCAGCTTCCCGCAGTCTTTGTGTGGATCTTGAAGTCGTTTAGATCGATGTAAGCCTCGTCGTCAGCCCCAAGGCTGGCGATAGGTGGGCCGCTTCCGAACCTGACCGACTTACCGTTCTGTCCAGAGCTTCCTCGCATGAGACGACCCTCGTCCCAACTTCCTCCTGAGCGGGTGTGGAAAGTCATGCTCTGCATGTCGATGTAGGCATTGATACTTGAGCTCAAGCTCAGGGACGGAGCGCCCATGCCAACCTTGAACTCAGAGCTTCCGTCCGACCCTCCCATCGCGAACCCAGAGTCCCATCCAATCGCATCTTTGGTGTAAAGTGTCTTATTCACCGAGTCGAGGTAGACGCTTCCTATTCTTCCGAGATTTAGCGATGGAGAGCCGGCTCCAATATTAAAAAAACTGTATGATTCTGGTGTCGGGCTTCCAGCTCCGGAGTCTGCCTCGCTTACATCTCCCACGATAATGGTGTAAGTCGAAGAGGCGTCCCTAACCGTGTAGGCTTTTCCAGCTTCAACTTTGAGTTTTTTTCTAAGCATTGTTATCCTCTTTTTTTGCTATATCACCAGAAAATCGTCGTCTCTATTTCTGGCGATGCCATCATCAAAATATGGAAGAGATGAAGT
>Ga0164295_10001002_pt1 | contig 23360 bp, 17 predicted proteins | sample GEODES006metaG_FD_111798 | JGI IMG/M metagenome (GOLD analysis project Ga0164295, IMG submission 111798) | Oligotrophic lake water microbial communities from Sparkling Lake, Wisconsin, USA - GEODES006 metaG | ecosystem: Environmental > Aquatic > Freshwater > Lake | place: USA: Sparkling Lake... | reverse complement strand
TTTCTTTTATTTCTTTTGTTATTGTTTTGTAACTAATATCAGAAGGCTTGTCTTGGATTAATTTTACAAAATCTTCTAGTATTTTCTTTCGTAAAACATTTAATGCTGGTACATATTCTTCTTCTAACTGTTTGTTGTCTTCATCCACTTCTTTTTCTATTTCTTTTTGCTCCAAGAATTCTACCGATTCGTATCCACCTAACTCTTTTGAACGTAATACTTCACAAATAGTAAATGTTCCATTTTTTAGATTTTTCTGGAAACCGTTTGCTAGTTCAGAATTTGTCAAACTAAGTAACCTAAGTTTGAATTCTATGCAGCGATAAAGTTCACTATATTCATATCCATGTTTGCTATATCCATATAAATCTTTTAAGTATTGTAACATGTATAACGGAACACATAGAGGATATTTTGATATATCTTCTAATACCATATTTAATGTAATTTGAATTCCTTCAAAACCTTTAATAGAATCAAAGTAGATTTCGTTTTTTTCATTATAACTAAATAAACTAGGTCTGAAGTCAATTACTAATCCTGTCATATCTTTTCCTATTACCATAATTATGGTAAATAACCTATCTTGAACTCTCCGTAATCTTTTTAAAATGTTTGTTTGGATATCAGTTATTTTATATCCGTCAGTTATTTTATATCCGTCAGTAAGATCGTTATGGGGTAATTGTGATTTGGTTGCTAATTCGACTAATTTCTTTTCTTCAATAGGAATATACCTAAGACTAGTAGTTCCCTCTATTTTTTTAGTTATTATTTTCATTGAAAATTCTTCGGCACCTTCTCCATCTCCGTATCTCAGAATACTTACATCTAGTTTTAAATTAATATCTTTTAAGTATTCATTTAATAATCTAATAAATGGGAAAAGAAGGTCTTTTAAAATACTGAACAATCTATAAAACAATAGTTCATCCTCTACAGTGCGTTGTCCATATGGGGTGTATTGTACTGATTCCAACCTTTTTAATGCGTATAACACAAAGTATAATCGTTTTTTTGAGTCAACTAAAATATCTTTAACATTGTAAATAATAACTTGTTCATTTGAGGGTTCAAATAAAAGTTCTAAGGGTATCTGTATAGATACGTTGCCTTCGCCTGCAACTTTTTGGAAAATTTCGTTAGCCAAAGGATTAACAACCGCCATGCGCCCGTCCCCAACCTTATGGTATAAATGTTTTTGTCTATCTTCATTTCTTTCAAGTTCAAGTAAATCAAACTCATCAGGTAAGTTAATGTAATGTATGTTTTTCATTAATTCTTGTATCGCTAATTTAAATTGATTATATATAAATTGTAATGCATTTTTGCTTGAAAAATTTATTATTAAATCACTAAATGAGATGCCTAAGTTAAAAAAGTTTTCATCAGATATCAAACTCAAAGCGTTTAACGTGCAATCTATATGATAATTTTGTAGATATAATTCTTCGTTTTGTTTCTGTAATAACATCTGTTGATATAAGTTAAATTGTCTATTTAATTCTTCTTGTAATTGTAGTCTATAATCATCTAATTGTTTTTTAAGTTCAACATTGGGAGGCATGCTTACAAGCTGAACCTCTACAAATTTGTCGAACTCTACCAATTCATTTATGGATACAGCATACGCATGAGGAGGGTTTTGTTCAAATAGTCTCTGCCTTTCAAGTTCTTTGTTTTCTACCGCAACAATGTCTTCATATTGAACGCAACTTATATTTGCAAGTACAATACGCGAAGAAGTCGTACTTTTTCCATGACATTCTCTATTAAATTCAGCCAACTCAATATGTGATTTATAGGGTAAAATAGAACCGACAAACTGTAAATGGTATTTAGTTGGTGTTTGAATAGATATAATCTTATCCAATATAGAATTAAGTTGTTCTTTTAGTATTAGATTACCTAATATGGAATTATTCAGTATTGTCTTATGACGCAGTATAATCGCAAGGATGTGAATATCAATATCGTATAAATTTTCTATATTTTGAGACGTTAATCCTCTTAATAATTGTACGAATAAATCTCTATTTAATGGACTCTCTAAAGGTATATCTTCCAGTAAAATACAATAAAACATCTTTTTGGCGAATGTCAATGGATTAGCCGTAACATGATCGTTAAAAATAACACACTTTTGTTGAACTGTCAACCGATTCATACACAATTCTAGCACACTAACACTCAATGGCCTTAAGGCAGTGACCTCTAAATTAGGTATAATAGGTATAATATGTGCGTAAGTAATAAGTTCCATTGGGTTAAATGACAAGAACTCCTTCATGAATGTTAAAAAAATCAAGTTATTCACTAATCCCATTCCTAATCCCATTCCTAGTACTTGTTTATTCTTCTCTATTCCAACATAGGGTATAGCAGAACAAAAAAATTGTAAATCAAGCTCATTCAGTGTTCCAGTTCTGCAAACCAAGTCAAACAAAATAACTATTTTTGGATATTGATCTTCATCAATAAATTTATTATCTAGGGTCCAAGTGAGTAATTCTAAAAGAGAACTATAATTAGTAGTATACTTGAGTTGGTCATCTATTGTTAATTCAGCTTTTTTATTTTTAATGAGTATAAAATGCGGTTGATATAGTTTGTATTTTTCACTAAGTTTTTCAAAAATATCAGTAAATAATGCATAAGAAGAATGTGTAATCATTTTTTGTAATAGTTCCATGGCCGATTTGGACAACTCTGAATTAAGGAGAGTGAACATCCTACTATGAGGTTGTGCATTAAATCCTCCAGGTGTAGGGTCAGAAGGAAAAATTTGGTCCATCAAATAGGTTTTTAAATAGTTCATATTATCTTCATTTAGATAAGGAATTATTATGATAAATAATTCTATAAATAAAACATGTTTGTTTATATTTGTGGCAAAAGTTTGACTGAACAGGGATATAAAGTGAAACCCTATAACTTGTTTCAAATCATCTTGTAAAAGAGGTATCATACAAACGAAAAATCCTGATACTGGAGGATTTAAGAATACACCTGAATTTGAGAGATTGAAATGTGCTATATAGTCATAGGTAACATTAGACACCATATTTCCTACATTTTCAATCATAATGGGTTGTAAACGATTCATATAACTATCGCCACGAATACTGTCTTCCTTAAAGACCATCTCATAGACCATTGTAATGAGCGTTAAAATATTATCTACTATATTATCTATTGTGGCTGGCTGGCTGGCTGGTCTTTTTAATTTGTTGGATAATAAAGTCAAAGTATATACTTCTACATTAGACTCGGGATAATCTGAAATTATACCCTTCTTTATCAAACGCTTGAATAGGTCAACAATAGTGAGTCGTTCTTGAGATGATAAATTCAGTATCGCAAATTCTATAAACCAACTTAATTGTTTGGTGGTTACTATATACGTTTTTTGTAACATGTTTTGTAATTTAAATAATAAGTCAAAAGGAGACACAGCCGCTGCACCTCCTTGTATTTCTTTTTGTATATACTTTTTACTTATTCTTACTTTATTTCTGGGTTTAATTTTTTTCATACGTTTATAGGTTATATTCGTGAAATTTTTATTGATTATTTTAGCTCTAGGTGCCCCACCTCTACTACTACCAACACTTGCCAACGTGTAATTTGCATTACGAAGTTTATTTGCTTGATTTTTTAATGCGTGTGATTGTTCATAAATAAGAAACATTGTAGTAAACATAGACGCTAACATGTCCATTTTTAAATTTTCATCCTCATTCGTGTATACATTTTTTTCAATGTTTTCATCACTATTAAATTTATTTCCGGTTAAATACATGCGTAGGGTAATTTTAAATCCATCCACATAATCTGTAAAACTTGTTGTACCACCTGAAGTCTTTTCTAATGTAAAAAATGAAGCTTTTTTTGTTCGTTGTCCGCGTATTATTTCACCTATTCCCCATTTGTTTGAAAACCCCATTCGATTCTCAACAATACAACTAATGTATGCAAATATTTCCAACATTTCTACATGTTGGACTGGTCTATTTACATTTTCAATAAATGGTAAATCAAATAAACCCTTAAGTAAATCACTACTGACTTTTTCTAAGCGTGTGATTAGTGTATAGTAGTTATCAAAAAATACTTTTTCGGTACTAAAATCTTTATTGTTAATAACAATCTGATTACACATTTCAAAAAAATTAGTGATTCTTGTTCCAATATGAACTACATTAGTAAATAAATCAGGTGTTCCAGCAAGTGGGGTTGTAAACAGGTAGCCATATACCCACGAAAAAAAACGAGGGGCTGTGAGAAAATCTACATAGAGTTGTTTAGAAACGTACCATTGTTCGTATATAGCCAATTGATTTTCTATGAGTTCATAATCTGTTTTAACATTTATGGCTGATTTATAATTGGTTGATAGACGATTCATCGTTTTTACAACCTGCTTCTCATTTTCTTCAATGTCGTCATCTAGTGTAAATTTACTATTAACGGTGTCATATTTACCATTAGGTAATGTATTTGGTAATGTTAAATTACCTAAGTAATCATCATCATCCATCATTTTTTTATACGCAATACTGATTCTAATAGTAAAAAAGTATTTAATTGCAAATAATAACTTTTCGTAATCAACTGCAGAAATATCAGCTACAATATATAGCAGCTCTACAGACCCATCATTATATAAATATCTGAACCCAGTATTTGTTTTATCTATACTTTTCAACTCAACATATCCTTTATTTATCCATGTTTGACTTAGTTGGGTTCTTTCATCTCTACACCATTGTCGTAAACTTTCAATATACTTACAAAGATTAAATAATTTTTCATGGGTTTTGGCATCAAAATAGATAACTTCTATCTTAATATTAAAAGTATTGTTAACCTTTTTAAAAGCTTCTATAACTTTATTGCCTGTATTTTTGCTAAGATAGCACGTGAATCCATTTTCTATTGCCCTTGCAGCCAATGGCCTTTCCGATATTAATAATCTAGGATTCATCTTAGAACCGGGCACTATATACTCAAAACACCGTTTTATCATCATATAAAATACGAGATGGGATGAATCTCCTCCAAATTTAGCGAGAGGATATCCATTATATTTGTTGTCATCTGTTTGAAAGACTATATCATGACCAAATAGACAACTCTCATGACTCGGTGTATTTGTTTTTGTAGCATTTCTAGAGTCAAGACATATTCTATTAGAATAGGTTGTAGTATAAGATGTATTATTCAATATATGGTTTACAAAAGTTGCCTGACCACCTGCATAATCACAGACATTACATACAATATCTGTATCTGCTAAAAGATGGCGAGTATTATATGCTGCATCAATAGCAATATAGGCATCATCAAATTTAGCCATTATTGCATGATAACTTAAAAAAATTTCAATACAATCATTGTCATTCAAAGGATTAGCATCTGAAAAAAATACGTTTCCATTTACTGTAGTTCCTGTAGGTGGAGGATTACGTCTAATTTGTGTATAATCTGGTATAACATGTATATTAAACCTGTATGTTTTTGGCATAAACTGAAATGTACAATTATTCTTATCATTCAGAGTAACATCACAAAAATACATACATCTGAGTCTTGATATAAGGTCGGGTAATTGAGCCTTTGGTACAGTACAATCTCCCGACTGACTCGCTACCGATTTATATAAATAATAAACAAGTAGTTGCCAAAAATAATTCATACATATTACATTTTTTCGTTTAAGTATTCTTATATCGTTATTGTTAAAATCATAGGGTTCTCTGAATGTCCAAGGTATTTCGCGCTGAATATATTCGTAGATTAATTTATCATAGTGAGTTATACCTGTATAATAAAAAGTTGGGGTGGTTGTATCAAGACTTAGTGGAAATCTAGTACAAATAGGTATTTGACTATTCATAAAACTATCCATGGATATTTGATAAAAATCTATTCCATTATTCAATCCAGGAATACAGTTTACATGATTAAATACATCTTGTACATGACAAGTATGTATGTTTCCTACAAAAGTAGGTTTAGATACAATACTTGTTGTAATTTGTGCGGTTGCGTATTTTTCTATAGCATCCAATACCGTTCCTCCCAAGATGCTGTTTGTTTTTTTAAGAATATCATCTTCTAGGTCTTTATCCTTTTTTTTATCATTCCATGTACAAATAGAATCATGCGTTGTATCAAAAAATAAAGTGTTTTGTGTAACCTTGCTAGTGTAAGGAGGTACATCATGACAAGTATATGATTTAGTCCCAGGATTAAGTTTAAAACTATGACCATCTATATCCCCTATGATTAATTCAGTTGCATCTCTTGCCATTATATATCCACTATACAATTTATTACTTTAATCTCGTAATAACCAAGTGTGCTGAGACAGGATTGACTCCTCCCGCCACTGGTGTGGCCGTCAATGCAATCGGCTGACCCAATGGATTCCGTATACTCAGTATACTACTGGGCAACACCGTTTCCACGAGGCAAATGCCGACCAATTGACTCGTCCCCGTGGCCCGTCCCACGACCGTGGCTGGATTTTGTCCGGCATTTAACACAATGACTAGTTGTGCCGATTCCGTCACACTTACCTGAAACATCACTTGGTAAATCCCGACCGAGACAAGGGTAAAGGCTGAAGAACTGAGTCGTATAATATCCAAACCAAAGGTTGGACCGTTTTGCGGGAACAACAAGTCTGCCCCGGGGGCAATCGTTGCACCGTTGTCTCCGGGCATCAGGGCAAAGAAATCGGCAGAACTAAAGGACCCAGATAGACCGACAGGTCCAATGGGCCCCACAGGTCCGGTGAGTCCGATGGGACCAATCGGACCGGCCGGTCCAGGTTCGCCTGGAGGTCCAGGGGGTCCACCCGAAGGTCCAGGAGGACCTGTAGACCCCGTACGCCCTTTGGGACCACGAGACCCGGTCCGACCTCTAGGACCTCTTTCATAATTGTCACAATATAGATTGTTGTACATATACACTAATGTTCTAGTTTTAATTGTTAAAAATATTTTAACGGATTATATAGGGTCTATATAATGAAAAATACCACCAAAAAAAAGAAACAAACGAAGGACCCCTATCTGTATTTCAACAAGTCCTCTATTGAGACAAGAATGCGTCAGGATTTGATTGATTTTAAATACGATGATGTGGATTTGAGAAAAGAAAGTCTTGCGTTATTCAAGGTACCCAACCTTTCACATTTTCATCACATGATAGAAAGATGTCTTGCAAATATAGAGACCATAGCAAAGGGCAAAACCTATTACGATGCAGTACACAGCGTAGAAGAGGATAGCCAAAGGAAATTGTGGATTTATAGAACTTATTTGTTTTATACGTTTTTATGGTTTGCCACGTATGCCTTTACCCACCCAAAAGTGTTTCCCAAAGTACTTCCGATAGAGTGGCGTGACTTGCGTAAAGAATTGTCTCAGTTCAAAGTGGGTCTCTTTGGCTCTATCAAGCCCACCTCGGACATAGACGTTGGGCTTCAATACAACGGTCGTACAGTCTCCGAACTACATTACTTGGTTCATTGTCTGGAGGAGATGTTTCTTGTTTATACGAAACAGTCTAGTTTGAACTTTGACATTGAGATGTATGCAGATTTACTGACCCTTTATCAAAAACCTCACGACCGTTTCTATTTAGATTCATTTACGTTTGGTCTAGCCGAATTTCACCAGTTGCTCCCGTATACCTTCCATAGTATTTTACGGAACATCCTGATACGAAAAGACCACGATGGTACCATCATTACGTATGATGATTTTTACAAGAAACTTAAAGAGTACGACACGACCGTGGGTCAATTTTGCACGCTCATGTCCATTTCAAAAAAAGAATTTTACGGACACTTGAAACCTTTGTTTCAGGCGTCCAAGAAAGAACTCACGACCTTTTTGACACTTCCTTACAATCGCCAACGACAGACCTATTATCAAAAAGTAAAACGAGCCGAAAACTACAAACAAAGCCATTATGATGTACTTGAAGCTGGAAATGATGTACCCACAATCGTTGAAATGATTTGTCTCATGGCAGACGCCCTGACCTACCGTATGGAAAGTTATTTGTGCGCCCCAACCATCATACACATCGTAAGGGTGTTACAAGCAAGTAAAGATATGAATTATGCACGAAAAACGGTAGACATTTACTGCAAGAACATCCCGATTCACGAAGACCCTTTTTGCTCCATTGGTCTGGTCGGTTTCATGATTAGTCTCTTTGAACAGCTTGGCTATTTATTACGCTTTCATGATAACCCTGACAAAATCAGAAAATATACCATACGGATAGAGGATGCAAAACAACACATCCAAAAAATATATAATCATCGTATTGTATAATGCTGACGTATGATGATTTCGCCGCATTAGGCGAACATCTTTATAGGATTTCTCAAATGACGTATAGTAGAATGGTGGTGTTTATAGACCAGGTACGAAGACTCCGTTGACCGAATATAGTGTATGACCAAAATACAAGCCAACGGGTTCATCGGTTGAAATCGTGAATAACCATCATTCAGCTATCAATGTATCTTGAATTTGCATAAAAAAGAAACAGTTCAGTTCAGTTTAGTTTCTTTTTTATCTACACTTGACACTTGACACTTGTTTCCGGGTTCACCCAGAATGCGTCTATGTAAGTTTCGGACGGACCTTGGGGATACGAGAATTGATTATCCAGACAGAAAAGATTCCAAATACAAGAATGATATATTTCATGATTTCTAAAAACAAATGGTAGTTTTTGTTTGTACGTTTATGTTTAAATACCCTTACACTTTGAACCATAACGAATAATAGAATGTCAAACATTATCATTAAATAGATGGGAATGCGATTTCTTTTTGTAATCTTCCAAACATTGATAATGACAAATAAAAAAATGGAGATTCCCAGGATACTCCCGGTGCGAGGCTTCATATTAAATAAATCTCTTAACTCAGTATGTGTCGGGTCGTCTCCAGACATATAATTTTTGTATTTGAGTTTTTTGTATAAATACGATATCCAACATTCACCATTCAAAAAGGTCCAGTGTAAGACCATTACATAAACGAAGGCTAAATACACATAATCATATCTATTTTTCTTAAAAAGAAAAGCGTAAAAAGATATAAATATTACAATCAAAATGTGAAACCAGGCAATCAGATGCAAAAGCATATTATATAGGACGGTTATAATTTTAGCAAGAAACCCATCGGTACAAAATAGTGTCTATGGTGTATCCTGTTGCAATTGTGAGCGAACCGGGTCCAGCGAGACATCCTCGGTTTCCTTTATGTCTATCTATCATTCCGAGAAACCCCTGGTCGCCTGGCCTTGGGGGTACGAAACCTGATTATCCAGACAGAAAAGATTCCAAATACAAGAATGATATATTTCATGATTTCTAGAAACAAATGGTAGGATTTGTTTGTACGATGATGTTTAAATGTTTTGAAACTGATATACATGGCCAATAATAGAATGATAAAGGTGATTCCCAAATAGAGAGGGATACGATTTCTTTGGGTAATGACCCAAAGATTGAAAATCACGAATAAAATATGTATACTGGCAAGGATAGCCACGGTGCGAGGCTTCATATCAAACAAAGAGGTCAGTTCATTGTCATTCAAATTGTCTCCAGCCTTATAGTCTTTGTATTTGAGCCTTTTGTATAAATACGAAACAAAACATTCTCCGGTAAAGAAAGTCCAGTGTAAAATGACTACATAAATGTAAAATAAATACACATAATCAAAGAGATTCTTGGTAAAAAGAAAAACGTAAAAAGATACAAATATTATCACAGCAATGTGTAACCAGGTAATCAGATGCAAAAGCATATTATATTAGTACGGTTATAATAATGTAGGTATACCCTTATAAAAATAAACGCTTCTTATAATGGCGGTCTGGACCGATAAGTTCAACATGAAACATTATATTTTAGACCCGTTTTCGGTGATTGTGAAACTCGCAATTTTGAGCAAGAAACCCATCGGGACCAAGATATTGATACAAACCAATTGTCTCTATTTTCAAGAACCTGGTTTTTTTCAATCGTTGTCACGGGTCTATTATCATTCCAACAAGATTGATATTCAGTATCTGTACAATCCCATTTATCAGGCATGTGAATCCTTTTTAAAACAAGATTGTAAAAAATACGAACTCCTCTTTACCTTTGCCCTGGAAGGTCTGAGACGTCTTATGGAGACCTATTCTAATTGTTCCATCATTGGTCTTTGTCTCAGTTATTATTACTGTATCATAGACCAGTATCTCAAGAAAACAGAAAACAAACATTTGTTTTACAAAGATACCCTTTCGGATTTGTATACGGCCGAAATGGTGAAACGCATGAACTCGGTCTGGACCGACGACAAACTCAAAATTGTCCTGGACATGGTTCAGTTCTTGTCCAAGGACCAAAAGGCGGAATGCAATATCAAGTCGCTGGAGACACTGATGGACAACAACGACTTGACGTGTCGTGAAACCTTTTTGGCCATCTAATATACCTATTCAGAATAAACCCACTATCTAATATATTAGACTATAGTAATGAACCCAAGAAAAAAAATAAAATCTAGAAAACGAAGGGTAGAAATAAAGGGAGGTGCTGAGGCTGTTGATGCTGATGAGGCTGCACCTGAGGCTGCACCTCAGGCGCCTCAGTTACTTCCATTACTTGAACGTACAATATCAGTCACCGCGGTAGGGCAACGAATTATACAATATACAAAATATAGTCTAAGTAAAGAAATAGAAACAGAAACAGATGATATGGAATACTCTATTCCTGAAAGTCAAGATGAAAATAACATTGACTATCCCGCCCCCAACCCTATTCCCGCCCCCAACCCTATCAATGAATCTGGTTGTTGTAGATTCACTCTACAACAACGGTTAGGAATTATTAACGAACAAATAAGTCTAATACATCAAAAATATGAGGAACTTATACAAAAATTAGCAGAAAACACGTATAATCTATATGCAGAATCAGGTATTATGGAACCTCCAAATTTAGAAAGGTATAATGAATGGGAAGCAAAATCTAAACAGTTATTGTTTGGATATCAGCGTCTTAGTGTGAATGATTTGAAATTTGCATTATTCGCTTTGTTGCCTCAATTTGAGTTAGAAGGAAGAACCTATAAATTTGACGAAGGTTCGACTACGATGATTGCGTTGATAAAGAACTATTCCTATAAAATGATAACCTCTTTATTTACCACGGCGAATATAACCTATGCTGTAATGAACTATCGTATGCCAGGAGAGGTGTTGAATGATGAAAACTATATCTATTTACAAAATTTATTGTCTCTCATGAAATGCGGGTCTACCCTTATCAATACAAAATTAAAAACCCGTTGGGGTGAGTATTTTGGATACCCATACGACCCACAAGTGACGTATCATCATAGTGGGGGAAACATGATTGTGATGATTGCTGGAATGTTGTGCTATTTACATGATAAATCAGAAATCCAAGAATATGGTGGAAATATTCTTGAAAAAATACGGATCATTTTTGACACCGTACTAGGTGGATATAAGACTATATTTTATGATTGGTTAGCTACCAATATGGACAATCTGGATTTTAAAGCAAATTTATATAGCTGTACCGAAAATTTAAGCGATATGGATTTTATTCTTTTTGCTCCCGAAGACTATGTAGATGATATTGAAAATAGAGATTTGGCCATTCTCAGTAATCTAAGTGGTCAAATCATACGAGACATTATAAACGATTCATGTAACTATCCATTTCCTGAAGCATCTGCAAATGAACCTGCTGGGGTTGCTCATGTTGAACAGCAAATTGCAGAAGCATTTGTTGCGGGAAGGGCGCATGCAAGTGAAGTAGCAAACGCTAAAGTTTCTGCAGCAGTTGCAGCTGGAGGTGTTGATAGAGGTTTTGCAGCAATTAGTGGTATTATTTCAGAAGTTAGATCAGCATGTGTAGCTGGAGGTCCTGCTAGTGGTGCATCAACTGAAGTTGCAGGAGCAATTACAATTGCAGTTGAAGGAGCTATTGCAGCTGTAGCTTCTAAAAATGGTGAACAAGCACTTAGTGCAGCGATTGCAGCAGCAGGTAATGTAGGAGGTGAAATAGCACGTGCTAATAAATTTAATGAATATAGTCGTTATTACTACGCACGTGCGCTGCTACCCTTTCACAAACAGTTTGGAGATGGATGGCCTCCCTTTAAATACAGTAATTTGACACAAACAGGTGCGCCTGATTTTGGAACCATTGCTGACTGCGACAATCATGGATATCGTCAAACCGCCAATAAAATAAAGGAAGTTCCCATGTATTTAAATAGATTGAAACAAGGGTATTTTCCTTTTGTAAATTTAACATCACAAATACCTGCTGAGTTACGTAAAATATATGCTAGTAAATATGGTGAATGCATTGACCTTTCTATTGGTACGTTGCAGAGTGAATTTTATAGGCACAAACATCATAATTGGGAAAGTGGAGATTATTACACGATAGAAACTCTTTTATGGGAACTGAAAAAAATATTATCTAATCCTCCTGACGATAAAACACCAAAACGTATCATACGTGCAAATTTTCTGGAATTAATAAATATCCAAATGGTAAATATACTCTTTAAAGTGATTGCTCATCATATACAAGAATACAATTATACAGAAGAAGAAAAGATGGTAAAGAAAGCAGAATTAATCGTGAAACTACAGAATGAGATGGATATAGCAGGAAGTAGTTCGGCTACTGCCTGGGCTACTGCCTCAGCTTCTGCTCAGGCTAGTACAGCAGCGGCTACAGCTTCAGCAATGGCTATTGCCGTAACAGCTGCGTCACAAGTTGTTTCTACTGGAGCGAATGCCGTAGAGGCTGCAATAGTAGCAGCACAAGCACGAGCAACACAAGAACGAGCAGAAAGAGCAGCAGCGGCAGATGTTTTTAATGAACAAGCTGCAGCTGTAGCTGTAGCTGCAGCTGCAGATGTAGCTGCAGCTGAGCATGAACTACGTAATGCAGTTTATAAACAGGTTTCTGTAATTACGATTGCTAGAAATGCTCAAGCGGCTGGTCTGGTTACTGAAGCTACTGCAGCAGCTGCAGCTGCTGTTGCTGCTGCTGCGCGTGATGAAGTTACACGACAAGTTGGAACTGAATCGTCTCATTCTAGTGATGCTGCTGAAGCTGCTGCTCTTGCTGAAACTGCTCATACTCCTTTACAAGAGGCTTTTTATCAGGCGTATTTGGGTCAGATAGGATAATCTAAAATCACTTAAACATTTCTTGCTTCTTCATCCAATGGACAAGCAAGAACTATTGAACTTCTTCAATCAGGTAGACCGAATGAGACATCCGCGACGCCGATATCCAAACAAGACCGTGGTACATTTTTTTCACGAACACGCCCGTTCGCTTCATTCCTTTCAATCCGCGTCGTATCGTCTTGGTTGCAACGTGATGACGATTGAACCCTCTCAAGAAACCTTGGAAGACACGGTAAAAACGATACAGCACTATGGAGACGCCCTTGTGATAAGACATCCCGACCCGGATTCCCATCGCCGAGCCATGGCCGTGTCTCGGATTCCCGTGATTCAAGCAGGCGTACATGGTCAGACAACGCAAGCTCTCACAGACATTTATACGATTTACAAAGAGTTGAAATTTCGCGGGATTGAACTAGACTCTTTGGACCGGAAAGTGATTCATATCACGTTCTTGGGAGATGGACGTCATAAACAGTCCCTAGTGAACTATTTGGAAGTGTTTCCCAAGTTTGTCTGTCATTATGCAACGGAACTGACTGCCCCTGAAGTGATAGATACGGATATTCTGTATGTCTTTCCCACACAAAATGAAACGTATTGCGTGAACAAAGAATTCTTGTCCACCGCCAAGCCCACCATGATTCTCATGCATGCTCTACCGAGACAAGAGGAAATTTCGTCTGAGGTAGATACGAATCCAAGGTCCGCATATTTTCATCAATCGGAGAATGGAATCTATGTGCGAATGGCTCAATTGGACCAAATCTTGTCGGTCCGTTGCGGTCCTACCTTTGCCGATTGTATCTGGATATTTCTCTCGGCCCTATGGTCCTTTCGTTTGTTTAGATAGACCTAGGATTAGACTTGTAATAGAGTTATTTCATACTTACCGATAACGAAAAACTAGCGTCTATGTTCTCGTCTTGACCTGTAGTGAGCATGGGTGTTTGGTCCGATAATTGCATTGTAATGGTCTCTAATAAGGAACGCCAGGTGTGAGGCGTTTTTAGGGTATTTAGATATGCACGGGTAAATCCGCCTATCGGTCCTGTCTTTGTCAAATACTCAAGGCTGACTTCGTCTTCTTGAAAACTACTGAGCAAAAAGACATGACCGGGTGTATCCTTTTCTATAGAGTTTCCATTCCATGTATGAGCCAAGTCAAACATGTGTCCGCTGTAACATGTATCTAAGACCGCAATCAAGGTAGACGATGGGTCCATCGTATCTAATAAGTCTCTGAATTCGGTATGGGTAATCAGTTCGCCATCTATACAGAAGATGGCTTCCGGCGTCTCCACTCCATGTCTGCTATAATAGAAAAAAAGCTTTCCTCCGTGTTGAAGCAAAGTACGAAAGGCGTCAAGGATATTCTTTTTCGTGGGCTTTCGCTCGGTAAAGTCGGTGATGATGGTGATGTCATAACCGACCAAAGTGTCTTGTATCTTGGCTACATCTAGCGAAGGAGATTTCAAGGCGTCTTTCGTTCCACTGTAGTTAATGCCTATCAACAAAGCATATTTCATGCAATACGCATAGAATAAATCTTACCCCTAAAAATAAATTATCTCAAACTATAGTATATGGCACGTTCACGAACCTACCGAAATTTCAAAAAGCAAGGACAAAAGTATAGCAACATTCTGCGTAGTCTGATAGACCAGCGAAAAACGAACGTGGTTCGTAAAACCCTAGGGTATGTTTCGCGGAAAGTGACGGGTCGGTCCAATCGGAATCGGTCTAACCGGAATCGGTCCAACCGCAGACGTTAACTTAGATTAACGTAGATTAACGTACTTACTTTTCAACCACCAATACACTTTTTACTTTAGCATCTAAAAATGGTTTACAAATGTCTAAAAAGGCCCGCATAAAGTTGTTCACATGAAACAGCCGAAACTTGAGAAGAGTGATATGATATTTTTGAATCAACCGTTGCAACGCCAACGTAAGTTCTAACGTATACCATTCTATTTTAAAGTCTTTACAGTCCATGGCCCATTCCCAGGTCATGTGGGCAGGTTTCTTAGAAAGAAACAATTCAATGTGTTCTACGATTCGTGATACTTTTTTGTCTCGTGCTTCGCGTACAATGGTCAGATAACATACATGGTTTTCATATTGTTCAGAAATATGAAAAGAATGTAATCCAGGGTCAGCAGCACAATGGGGGCAGGACATATACTGTATATCCGTTTTAATAGTTCGTAAATAACTTATAAATTGTGAACAGATTTGCGCTGAACTCTATTCAGTCCTGAAGTTAGATAACTGAATAGAGGTTTATTTAATAGTAAACTAATATAATGTACCTCATTGCTTTTTGTTTTCTTTTTATCCTTGTGTTGTTTTTCTACCAGAAAACATACGAAGGGTTTGAAAATATTCCTGAAACCATAGGGAATTATCTAGCCATTTATTTTTATCATTATGTAATCAGTCTTTGTGAAGAAAAGGATTTTTACAACCAGAAAACAACCAATAGTCCATTCTTGAAGAATTTACCGAAGACGATTCCACTCAATCCGACCCTTTCCAAACAATTCAAAGAATTGAACATCTCCTTGGAAACACTCAAACAGTATGAAGAGAATACTTTCTGGGAATGCACAGAAGATACAAAGATGAAGATTTTTAAGTTTTTGAAACCAACCGTACATGCTATCTTAGACAAGGCTCTGGAAGACGCTGATTTAAAAAGAACGCCATTGCATACAGTCATTCATTTTAGATGTGCAGACGTCCCTTTTTCAAAACATCGGGCGTATTTTTTACAAAAATATCCTTTTTTCAAAGATGCGTTGGAAAAAATAATCCACCCGAGAAAAAGGTAACCCTCATGAATTGTTCTACTCATTTATCTAAGAAAGAAGACCAAGATGCCTGTTTTTCCTATGTAAAACACATGACGTCTTATTTAGAATCCATCGGGTATGAGGTAAACGTTCGGTGTAATACAAACGTAGAAGATTTTGCCGATTTATTCTATGCAAAGGCAGTGATTTCTACAGGTGGTTCTTTTTCTTTCATGTCAGGTTTCTTTGGTCATGGACAACTGGTCTCAACCGAACACCCGATGGATGGAAAAAGCTGTACCATGGAAGAGTGTAATGAAGTCTTTATAAGAGGATACAATCTTATGCACGACAAGGTAGATTCTTATTACGAGGTAGACAAGGTCCATACCTTGTTATCTAGTTAAATGTCTAGAGCTAGAGTCGCTTCAACAATTCCTCCGCCTTGATTTCCCGTGTCTCTACCAACTTCTCGGACATCTCTTGTAACAACAACCTTTTTTCATGCAACAAAGATTTGGTCTTTGTATAGGCGTGTTGGATGAGCCCGTCTATTTCTTGTTCCAAGATTTTCCGGTAAAATTCCGACCCCGACGGATAAATGATGCGGTCACCCATTCCCCAATTCACGACCATTTGTTCCGCGAGTTTCTTGGTTTGTTCAATGTCATGCGATGCCCCTGTGCTGATTTTGTCTCCAAAGAACAGGTCCTCCGCCACGCGCCCGCCTAGCAACACCATCAGCTCCGCCATCAACGATTCTTTGGTCAGCATGGTCGTTTCCGAGGTCTCAAACAAGGTAAACCCCAGGCTTTTTGGAGACCACAAATGAATACTCACTTTCATCACTTTCTTATGACCAGTCAATACAGCAGTAAACGCATGTCCCATTTCATGAATCGCTACTTGATACAGTTGTTCTGGAGTCACTTTACTCTCTACTGCCTGAAACCCGGTAAGGGTCCGGGTCGCCATTTGTTCCAAGTCTAGCCGAGACATTTCTTTCCGATTGTCTCGGAGAGCATACAGCATCGCCTCGTTCAAAAAATTCTCAATTTGAGCTCCGGAATAACCTTGTGTCATTTGCAACAAATCGTCCATGGAAATTCGCGTGTCCATGGGTTTGCCTTTTGCATGAATCCGTAGGATTTCCTTCCGGGTAACCGTATCGGGATTGCCTACATAAATTTTCTTGTCAATACGTCCGGGTCGGGTCATAGCACTGTCCAACAAGTCTACCCGATTGGTGGCTCCAATGATAAAAACCCCAGGCTTGCTTTTGAACCCGTCCATGTTGACAAGCAACTCATTGAGAGTAGAATCGTGTTCCTGGCGTGAGGTTTCTTCATTGGAACGCTTCCTACAGAGGGCATCTATTTCATCAATGAAAATGATACAAGGGACATTCTTGGTCGCAAGTTCAAACAGTTCACGTACACGGGCTGCACCCACTCCCACATACTTTTCTTGAAATTGTGCACCCGACACAGGGATAAATGCACAGTTGATTTCCCCACTAAAACACTTGGCCAACAAAGTCTTTCCATTTCCAGGAGGACCTTCCAAAATGAGTCCCTTTGGAATACGTACGTTGAATTTGGTATATTTTTCATAATTCACCAACATATCTGCACACTGCAAGAGTTCATCCTTGATGAGGTCGTATCCACCTACACTCTTGAAGGAAAGACCTGTATTGCGAAAGACTTCAAAATTTTCACTTTTGGTGTCCCCCTCTCCATTTCGTTCTTTTTGGATGGGTTCAATCCGAATCGTGTATCCCGCTAGTCCGGTATCATTCTCATTATCGTTATCATCTTCGTCATAGTCTTCTTCTTCAAATTCATTTTTTTTTATTTTTTTATCTATAAAGTTGGAAATATATTCTTCAGGCGTCATTTGAATCTCCAAATCCGTCATGTTTTTAAGGAGCTCCTTTTTATCTTGAAAGAGTTGCATCAACTGTTTCTTGCAACGGTCCATCTTGTAATCTATACCACGCAACTGATTTTTATTCTTTTCATTTCCATTGTATCCGAGACACGTGCGAGGACGCACATACGATGGATACAAAAATCCATCCGATAAAGTCAAAGCAATCGCCAATAACCATGTATACTGCATATAGATAGATTGAAAACATGGGTTTAAATGATTTATTATATCTTTCCCTTTATAGAAGCAATCACGTCTTGTTTTACCCGGTCCCAATTGAGTCGTTGAAAGACAAACTGATGAGCATTTTCAGTTATTTTGATGCATTTGGCTTCGTTGTGAATACACCATTCTATCTTGTCATTCAAATCGGAAAAATCATTCTCCACCGGAACATAATGTTCCCATTCCTGTAGTTCGTCATAATACCATTGTTTCCATTTGGATTTGGTTTTCAATAAAACCGACCCGGAATAGAGCTTCCAAACCGTGGCGTCCCATGTATTACTAAATCCGTCAATATCCAAGATGTATTTGTATTTCAGTTGCTCCTCCATGGATGTTTTTTTATCTTCAAAATTAACTTTTGGGAAACGATTCTCTTCGTAAAGTTTTTTAAAGTATTTGCGCTGATTCAGTCCATCTTTACCGTCCGTGTTGAAGAAATTGTGATTGGTACCATTGTCTAGATTTCCTCTCCAAATACACAAGGGTTCTTTGTTTTGATAATACACTCTTGCTTTGTCAATCTTTGCAAACGTATCAGAATATCCTTTTTGTTGGATATAATGAATGTCTGGAAGTAAAACCGTATGTTTGTCATTTATTTTTTTACACATTGCAAAAATGGTTTTCTTTTCGTGAAAAATGGGGTATTTGTCTGCTCCAATCGTTTCTTCTATAAATTGATTCGGTTCATAACTCGTGGGTACAATGTCTGTCATTTCTCCTTCTTTAAATTGTGTATTTTCCATGTATCCATCAAACGGGCACATGAGAATATAATACTTAGAGTTTCCTAACGAAGGATGTAGCTCATCCATCCAATAGGTTAACAACTTTTGACCGTTGTCTGTTTTGTTTCCATGGGTTTTATAGCTGTTCTCTTCTATACCTAAAGCAAACAAATTCATGGGTAAAGGTATCAAGCTTGCATCGTATAGTTGATTGAATTCTTCCAACGTTACGGAAGTGTTCTGAAAGGGTTCGTGTACAGAAGTAAAGTAAAGTATACATAGAATGACAATACACGCCACGATTAAAGAGATTATCATATATTCTATAATGATATGATAATCATTGCGGTCATTCTTTAATTTCTTTGCTGAATGGTCACGGCGTTTTATCTTTTCTCCTTGAGGTTTTATCCCACACTATTATATGATTCGTTGGATAATTCTTATGTTACTCCTTTTATTTATTTTTATTGCATTCCGAAAAAAAAAAGAAGGCATGTGTGAAATACCCGCCAATCTATTCCAGACATGGAAGAGTAAGATTTTGCCTCCGTATATGAATGCCTGTGTTTCACGTCTGAAGAGACAAAACCACGAATTCAAACACTATCTTTTCGACGATGACGATTGTCGTGACTTTATCGCAGAACATTTTGACGAAAAAGTATTGTATTCTTTTGATGCTCTCTTACCAGGTGCTTACAAAGCCGACCTTTGGCGTTATTGTGTATTGTACATTCGTGGAGGCATTTATTTGGATATCAAATACGAATGTTATCATAATTTCAAACTAAACACCTTGTTGGATAAACCTCATTATGTGTTAGACCGAAAAGAATATGCCGCGCCAGGGTCCGTGTTAGTGTACAATGGATTCATTGTGTCTCCTGCAAAGAATCCTGTACTCAAAATGTGTATTGAACAGATTGTACAAAATGTAGCAAATCGTGAATTTGGCTACAATCCATTGTATCCTACTGGACCTGGGTTACTCGGTCAAGTCCTTGGGAAAGACAAAGATATAGATTTAACCTATAGTTCAGATACAAAATACATTCTGTTGGATAGAAAAAAAATTCTGAAAATTTATCCAGAATACAGAGATGAACAAAACAAATTACAACCAGGAAATCATTATCATTTTCTATGGAAACAAGGTCTCATTTATCAACCGTAATCCATACGCATCCGGGCATAGTCCATCCCGGACATTTCCATCATGTGTTTTGCAGCTTTGTCAAGACCTTCTGTTTTCATCACATGGAAAGCAGTCTCATTCAGTTGTTCAGATGGTTTTTCATAGGTTCCACCGTTGGCCTCACTTTTTTGAGTCCATGTTTTTTTTATCCACTCACACACCTCGGGTGGAAATTCGTAACGTGCCGCTGTATACTCCATGTCCACTGTCCGTAGGTTTGGAAAGTTGAGATTGAGCCACTCCATGTTCTACAAGAATAGAACAGATTGTATCTATATTCCTTTTTACCGTTCGTTCAATTTTTTATTTTTATTCAGACGCGGTTCTACATCTTAAAATCTTTCTGCACATGGGTCAAAAGGATTTGAACATTCTTTTTCATGACGCGAAGGTCTTCCATTCGGTCGTGGTCTTCCGTCTTTTTCATTTTTTGGTCTATGGCCATGTGAATACGATAGAGAGAATTCACATAGACTTTGACTTTGTCCGTCATCCCATATTCCTTAGCCAAGACCATCCATCCTAATTTCTCGAACATGCCTTTGTACCATTTGTTTAGACCCTTAAAGGTCGTTTCGCAACAGGTTCCCGGAATTTTAATCTTACGCGTCCTTGTATTTTTCATATAGAGTAGGCACAGATTAATACTTTCTAGACTTCTTGGATTTGCGCTTTTTACGCTTTCGCTTTTTAGATTTTCCACCAAACCAACCTAATCCATTTTGTACTGCACTAATGCCTGTACTTCTTGTATTATGTTTTTTTCTATAATTTGTATTTTGAGAATTCGGGGTTTTTACAGGAACGCCACTGTTAGTATTATTTTTTCTACTGAAAAAAGATGGAAACCACGACGTCTTATTCCTAATTTGTTGGGTAGGAGGTGGGTTTTGTGGTCTGGGTTCCAAAGCCCTATTCTTTGAATTATACTGTTCATAAATTAAACTAGACTGCTTATTGTATTGTTCATATTCAGGAGATTGCATACTCTTTATTTTTTGTGAATGTGCAACACACAGTTGGGTCAACACCTTCATTTCTTCGCTCTCATTTTTACTGTCCTCTTCTGGTAAAGCGGTATCTTTAATAGTTGAGTCGTCTGCAATTATCATTCTTTGACCAATTTTGTTTATCTTAGGTCTGTCATCACCTACATAATAGCCTCTCACAAGATTTTTTTCAGCAATTAAAGCATATAATGTAGGAGTTTCACCCGTAGTATAAAATAATATATTTCCAGGACTCTTTTGTTTGTCAATAAAATTTCGAATACTATGTATTTTGTAACAAACTAAAAGAAGAGGGATATCACGTATATCCGTTTTTAAATTTGCACGATTTATGATAAATGCTTCATAACTATCTTTTGAATCATCCATTTCAGATTCACCTTTTTTATACCCAATCAATACTTCAATACAAAACTTTTTGTCTCTTTCTAAATATTGTTCATAAGGGTGTTTGAATTCAGCACCATTAACGATTTGAATGTTTTGCATATATTATAACATAATACTTTAATATATTTTCACCACTTGAGAGACTTCTTGGTTTTATTACGGTATCGTTTATGCTTTTTTGTACCTCCTGTACTATATTTAAGTAACACCAATTTTAAGTTTTTTAGTCTTTCCGTTTCAAATTGGTCATACACGTCAAACACATCTTTCTTATACTTCTTTGCAAAATGTATACATGTCTCATTGGTTGATTGAAATTCTTTCATAAACTCTCTAAAAGTTTCCTTGCCTGTACTGTTGAATTGTTTATTAGCCGGGGTACCTTCTGTTGTGATTTGTGTATAATAATCCATAGCCATCGTTCCTAATGGAGTATATTTACGTTTAGTAAAATAATTTTCAAAATAAAATAACTTATTTGCGGACCTTATCGTTGAACCTTTAAGATAATATTTCTTGAGGTGGTCTTTTTTTAAAGTAATTTTTTCTTGGTCATAATAGGAGGTATATTCAAAAAAGTCTGTTGAAGAAACTAAACTGAAGCATACCGGCCTATCTGTATCTGACCCATATTCTACCACATATTTTACACGTCCTGCAAATCTATATAAAAGGGTTCTATAACACAGTAAGAATTTATTCTCTGTTATGCCATCTATGTTAACATCTAGGTTACCTACTATGACGGCTTCGTGCCATATATTATAAGTTACATCTTCTATTAATACTTCCACTTTGAAGCGATTGTCCTCCAAATACTTATCATAGGCCATTCTACGTTCGCCCTCCGTGGTTTCAAGTTCCTGCATCATTTCATCCGGAAGAGTTTCCATTAAAATAGCCTTATATTTACTTATATCATCAGATTCTTTCGGACATTTTCTTTGTTTTATTTTTCTTTGTTTTATTACGGTATCGTTTATGCTTTTTAGATGTACCACCCATAACTGAAACTGACTTTGTTGCACTTGCGCCAACTTCAGCTAAACCTGTTCCAGATGACTGTTGTATCGCTTTAGGTATAACTTTAGGTATAAACTGTTCTAACCGTTCCGTTTCTTCCCCAACTATTTTTTTAAACTCTGTTTCACGTCCAGTCTCTTTCATGAATTCTTCAAACATTTGTTTTCCGCTATTGCAAAATTGTATATGTTCAGGTGTTCCTTTTTTTCTTATTTTGTTTGCATATTCCGCGGATAGTTTTTCAACCTCAGTTTTTTTATTCAGACCAAGTGTTTTTGAATAACTACTTATAAGCGGATGCTCTTTTGCATATTGCATCATGGACTTATTTTCTTTTATTATTGGAGTATCTGGTTTGTCCAAGTTTTTATAAGAAATTCTTTCCTGGGCATAACCGGATGTGATAGGTTCAAAATCATCACGAGAAACTAAACTAAATTCAATCCATTTAAAGTCACCAAAAAAAACATTGTTATATGACTTATCTTTCACTTTATTATTAGCCAAAAAAGCAGCGGCATTTTTCCAATATGTTTTCCCTTTCTCATTAATTCCATACGTTTTATAACAAAGTAAGTATTTATCGCCGATTTTATCTACGACGATGGCTTCACATATTGCATCAGTTGTAGCAAAATAACCACCTTCTATGAGTACTTCTGTTTTATAACCGTTTTTATTTAAATACGCGTCATACTCTTCTCTAACGGAAGGTTCCATATAAAATAACAAAATATTTATTCCGTCTTGATAAACTGGACAATCAT
>Ga0164295_10001001_pt1 | contig 23367 bp, 22 predicted proteins | sample GEODES006metaG_FD_111798 | JGI IMG/M metagenome (GOLD analysis project Ga0164295, IMG submission 111798) | Oligotrophic lake water microbial communities from Sparkling Lake, Wisconsin, USA - GEODES006 metaG | ecosystem: Environmental > Aquatic > Freshwater > Lake | place: USA: Sparkling Lake... | reverse complement strand
TGCGGGATTTGCGCTCAGTATGCGGGCGGCATCGGTCGCTGCAGCTGCTTTCGCCGCTTTCGACTTCAATAGTGCCATTTAAGTAACTCCCGCGAGTTTATAAAACGAAGGCAACGTCTTGCCTTCTATTAGTTAAGACACCGCTGGGGGCCAAATGTTGTGCCCTTTTGAAAAGAATCTCTAGAAAGATCCTTAGGTGCGGTGGTTTGAGCGTAGTTGGGGGAATGGATAGCAGGGCTTTCGCCGAATGGCAGCGAGAAACAAGCCTGCCGGAATCAGACCTTTAGTCTATGGGATAGGCAAGGGTAAAGCCGGCATTGAGGGTTTGAGCGTGTCTGACCTACTAAAGTCCCATCAATTTGGCCTGGTTATCAAAATCTGGCACTTCTGTTCGGACCTCTTCAAAAGTGCCGCGCGCAACTATTTGCCCTTTTTCCATGTAGATCACTTGATCGGCATTTCTGACAGTCGAAAGCCTGTGCGCAATCATAATGACTGTCACAGATCCTTTCAAGGCTTGAATTGCCAATGAGATATCAGCTTCGGTCTGGCCATCCAGTGCGCTTGTGGCCTCATCTAGCACTAAGAGCTTTGGGTTGGTAAACATTGCACGCGCTATCCCAAGTCGCTGACGTTGACCACCGCTAAGTTTAGTTCCACTATCGCCAACATGTGTGTCAAGTCCCATTGGGAGTTCTTTAACAAACTCTGCTAGCTGAGCAAGCTCCAAAGCTCTCCAAACAATTTCATCCTCAGCTAAGTCGATTGGAAATCCGAGCGAAACATTTTCTCTTACAGTTCCATAGGAGATCAAAACATCCTGAGGAACATAGGAGACGGCCCCTTGCCATTTTCCAAATGCCTTTAATGGGTCGACACCCGAAATGCTTACCGAACCAAAGTCAGGTGTTAGTACTCCTAAAATTACATCAACCAATGTAGTTTTACCTGCACCTGAAGGGACGACTAGAGCTACAGACTCACCGTTCGCGATTTCAAAGTTGATTTCTGTAATGGCTGGGAGTGTTTCGCCTGGATAAGTTAATTGAACATTTGATAACTTAATGTCGCCAAAAAAACCAATATGTTGCAGATCTAGGTGATCACCTGCGTAGGTCACATCATCTTGCATCCCAATCTGATCAATCAATTCTAGTGTTGAATTACCTGCGGCTAAACTTCCACGAATGTGCAATGCGCCTTGTTGAACGCGCAAGACAGCGGGCGCAATTCGTGTGCTGGCGGCCAAGAAAACAGACAGCACGCCAACAGCATGTGTGGCATCTTGAAGTGCGAACTGAATTGCGCTTATCAATAGGGACCCAAGCACAACGGTTATCTCAATTACGTACTTTCCAACATTTGGCATAAAGGCAATCTCTGCAGAATTATTGGCCAAAATCATCTGTTGCTGCCCAATATTTTTCGCATAATATTGTCTTCTGTTTCTCACTACAGACTCCCTGTAAGAGCCCAAAACTTCTAAAACACGAACATTGCTCTCAATAACTAATTCAGATTGTTGTAAGCCAAGAAATTTGGCTCGTACATTCATCAGACGGTAAAGCAAGTATCCAATTCCACCAAATACGATAAGTGTGCTGATTGCAATTGTGGGATCTACTAGAAATAATCCTAAAAACATGATTAAAAGCAGGGAAGTATCAGATATAAGTGCGACCGCAGTGCCCAATACGCCGAGCGTGATTGCCCCAACACCACCAGTAACAGCAAAAAGATTTTGCTGAATAGTTCGCTGCTGTATCACTTGTAGAGGTTGAGCAAGAAGACGAGATACCAAAAGAGATGAGATTAATGCACCTCGTCGGCCCAAGAAAAACATTGTTCGCCTAATAAACAGCGCTGACAAAATTGTCTTTCCTATTAACAACCCAGTTGCCAGAATTGCAAGAATTATTGCTTGCCATTGGAGACTTAGTCCCGATAAGCCTAAGTTATCTAGAACAACACTTACTCGACTTCCTGGTGTTCTTGATCCAACTCCCGTAACAGCCAAAGCACCCAATACCCCAAAGATTGCAATACCAACTAAATCAAGTACGCCCAAGAAAACTTGGAATAGCAGAACCGCACACAACTTCCGCCGATCATTCTTTGGAAGTACATAAAAAGAGCGACCCAGCGTGGTTCGCGCAAATTCAGCTCGAGTTTTTGGAAGTTTCACGCTACAAGCCTATAGCTTTGTCATTCAAATAATCGTTTGCGTCCAAGGAAGGTGAATTGGCGCTTCTCATTAGTACTCTTGTCAGATGAAAGTTGTCCAAATCATCACCCGGGTAAACCAGGGCGGAACTGCTCGTTGGCTCGAAAATCTAACCCATGGACTAATGGAGGCGGGTTGGAAATCAGTTCTCGTAGCAGGTGAAGTGGGAGAGAATGAAGTTGAAGATAGTTGCTTTAAAACCTTGCAGGGGATCAAAGTTCAGAGCTTGGGCAAAGGCAAAGGGCCAATTAGTGATATCAGATCTTTTTTCTATTTGCGCAAAATTATAAAAACCGAAAAGCCAGATATTGTTAATACACACACCTCTAAGGCTGGAGTCCTCGGACGGCTTGCCGCCTGGTCAATTCTAGTAAAAAGGCCAAAAATTCTTCATACGTATCATGGGCATCTCCTTTATGGATATTTCTCTCGGCCAGTAACGATACTGATTTCAATGATAGAGAAGTCTCTGTCTGGTTTGACTGATCAATTTATAGCTGCAGGGACTTCCGTGCGTGATGAATTAATTGATTCAGGTATTGGATCTATCAACCAATATTCAATAGTCAAACCAGGGGTAATGTTCAAAAATGAAGTTGATAAGGACGAAGTACGTAGAAAATTACATATTGCGAATGATGCAATTGTGGTTGGTTGGATGGGTCGGTTTGAACCAATTAAGTCACCAAAACGAGTTGTAGAACTTGCAGAATTTTTTCCTCAGGTTACTTTCTTAATGGCAGGTAGCGGAAGTCTTTTTGACCAAATTGATTCCATTGCGCCAAGAAATCTCTTACTTCCTGGGTGGTGCGATGCTAATCAAATTTGGAGCGCATCCGACATCGCACTTCTTACTTCCGAAAACGAAGCTCTTCCAATCGCATTAATTGAAGCTGGACTTACTGGCATCCCGGCTGTCGCTGAAGACGTCGGTGCCGTATCTGAGGTAATTTGCCATTTGGAAACAGGATTTCTTTGCGAATCATTCGAAGCGCGCAAACAAGCGCTTTTGAACCTTCTCGAAAATAGGGATTTGAGAATTGAAATGGGTGAAAATGCTAGGAAATATTGTGTGAGCCAATTTAGTCAAGAAAGATTCATAAAGGACCACATTGAAATCTACGAGAGAACAATTTCAAAGTGAAAATCAACTTTTTTCTAAAAAAGCAAAGAAGCTCTCCTGTTTTCCATCTGAGCGGAGGCATTGGTAATCAGTTGTTTGGCTACGCAGCTGGCAAAGCCTATTCTCGAGCAAACAATAAGACGGTTAGATTTGATTTATCTGATATTGGAAAGGGATTTACAAATCATGGATCATCCATTAAGGCCTTGTCATTAGATTTGGAAATCGCTTCCAACAAATCAAGTTTCCAAAAGTTTCAGATTAGAGTATTTAATAAGTGTGACAGAATAATTTATAGATTCACTGGAAAGAAATTACCTTCTCTTTTTAATTACTATTCACATGAGATTGGATTTGACGAAGTACTACTGGAAAAGAAGCATAAAATTCATTTTCGTGGCTACTTTCAATCTTGGAAATACATCGAAACAGTCTTCGACGTATTTCCACCGAGTGAAAAAATTCTTAATCAGCCTTCGGAGTGGTTCCAAAACATGAGTTCATTGGCTATTCATACCAAGCCGATAATCATTCATGTGCGGAGAGGCGACTATAAGAAGCTTGCCAACACATATGGTTTGTTATCGAAGGATTACTACTCCACTGCACTGAGCCTTACACGGGATTATCTGCCAGATAATCCAATTTGGATTCTTTCGGATGATCTAGATGATGCGAGAAAAATTTTGCAATCAATCCTACCTAATGAGTCGAATTGGATAAGCCCACCTTTAGGGACCGACCCTGTTGAATCGCTCGTACTGATGTCCTTTGGAGCTGCGAACATAATTGGAAACTCAACATTTTCCTGGTGGGGAGCCATGTTAAACAGGCATTCCAAAATTACGGTCGCACCGGAAAAATGGTTTAAAGGAATGGCAGATCCCAAGCATCTTTATCCCCAGGGCTGGAGACTTGTTCCAAGTTCTTGGGAAGATTAACCCAACTTTCTGTAAATTCTTCTTCTAGCGGTTCCTGATGAGATGTCTACTACTGCTTTACACATTTCCATATCAAATCTCTTAATTAATGTAGCCAGAATTAATCCTCTCTTTCTCTCCCCCGCCAATTGCATTGCTTTTGATAGCTCTAGTAGAAACAAGATCTGTCGCTCTTTTGCTAATTCCAATTTGTGATACGAATCTAAGATTGCATCAACCTGTTCGAATCCTCTATCCAACGCTTCTCTATGTATGCCGATTTGGTGTATTAAGTCAGAAGTTCTGTTAACAATTAAGGACCTCTGTTGATTAGAAACTGAAGTTAACCTCAATTGGTATTTAAGTAGAACTTCAGGAACAGAGATGATTTCTCCAACCCTTGACATCCTTAACCAAAGAGAAAGATCTTCGGCTGGAAAATCCTCAACTCTGTACCCACCCACTGCTAGGACAGCTTCTTTTGAATATAAAACGGAGGGGTGTGGTGTACGTCGGCTATTTACTAGAGAAATTTTCACTGCGTCTGAATCCACTGGACTTGGAATTTTTCCAAGGGAGCTCCTATTCGGGCTCCAAATTTCATAGTCAGAGAAAACTGCAACTGTTTTATGACGTACTGAAGAAATCTGTTGATTAATTCTATTTTCTGCATACTTATCATCAACATCAAAGCGTGCGATCCAATTATTGCTTGACTCTTTGATGCCCAGGTTTAGTGCAGAAACTAAACCATCACCGGAGTTGCTAAGAACTCTTACCCTTTGATCTTCCGCTGCCCAATTTTGTAGCACACGAAAAGTGCCGTCTGTGGAACTATCATCAATAACCAAGATCTCATCGAATTCGCGGCACGTATTCGAAATCTGCTGCATCGCGGAATAAATGTATTCAACACCGTTTTTGACCGGCATTAGAGCCGTAACGGCAATTGGCTTTTGAGAATAATTCTTATTCTCCCCAGAGGTGGTCACTATTCGAGAATACCAATCAAGTGACTAGACTTGTTTAACTGTTAGCAACAACTCAAACAAATGCTGCTGGTACTCTTGCTTTTAAGAACGAAAGGATCCTGAGTGTCTCTCCTGATAACGGGCTCGCGTGGAATGCTCGGAAGTAACATCCTGGCCCAAGCAAAGCGTTTTGGGTTGGACGTACTTCATCCCCTCAAGTCTGACCTTGATTTGCGACATGAGTCGCAGATTGAAAAGTACTTTGGGGATCACGAGATTGAAGCAATTATTCATTGTGCAGCTAGAGTAGGTGGGATATCTGCAAATATAGAAAACCCAGCAGATTTTATTTTGGAAAATCTTGTTATCGATTCCAATCTACTTTCAGTTGCCCGAGACAGGAAGATTCAAAAACTTATTTACTTTGGCTCATCTTGCATGTACCCACGTGATTTTCGACAGCCGCTTGTCGAAAGTGACATTTTGGCTGGTCCCTTAGAGCCCACAAATGAAAGTTATGCACTTGCAAAAATTTCTGCGGCGCGCGCTGTCACGACTACCGCGATTCAGGATGGACTGCATTGGCGTGTTCTTATTCCATCAAATCTATATGGGCCTGGAGATAATTTTAACCCTGCCAGCTCGCACTTAGTTGCTTCAATAATTAACAAGGTTCTAGATGCCAAAAAGAAGAACTTAACCGAGATAGAAATCTGGGGTGACGGGAAAGCTAGACGAGAATTTACTTATGTTGAAGATGTTGCTGAATTTGTGATCAAAAATATAAGTAAAATTTCAAATTGGGACTTGATGATGAACATTGGTGCCGAAGAAGACCGTTCAATTTTTGAATACTACGAGCAGGTTTGCAAAGTTTTGAAGATTGAAGCCACTTTTATTTATAACCTATCTAAACCAACTGGCATGACACAAAAACTCATGAGCAGTTCGATTGCACGAAAACACGGTTGGAGCCCCTCAACAACATTAGAAGTTGGGCTATCTAAAACAATTGCTTGGAAAAAATTGGGGGAGCAAAATGGATAATCGCGAAATTGCATATCCGCTGGCAAGCACTACTTGGGATCAGGCGGAATACGCCGCCCTTACACGCGTGATCGAATCCGGTCGATTCACTATGGGCAAGGAAGTCTCTGAGTTCGAACAAGTTTTTGCTGAATTCATTGGAACAAAACATGCAGTTATGTTCAATAGCGGGTCTAGTGCCAACCTTGGACTAATAGCGGCAGCGAAGTATATGAAAAATCCGATTTTCCAACCGGGGGATGAGGTGATTGTTCCTGCAGTTTCTTGGAGTACAACATTCTACCCAATTCACCAGCAAGAGCTTGTCTTATCTTTTGTTGATATCGATATCGAAACTTTAAATCTTGATCTCAACAAAGTTAAAGAAGCTATTACTCCAAAGACTCGGGCAATTCTCGCAGTGAACCTATTGGGCAATCCCTGCGAATTGACCGCCCTTAGGGCCTTGGCTGATAAAAATGGATTGGTACTACTTGAGGACAACTGTGAATCCTTAGGAGCTAAACAGGGAAATCAATATTCCGGCACATTCGGGCTAGGAGGCACATTTTCTACATTTTTTAGTCATCATATTTCAACGATGGAAGGTGGCTTGGTTGCCACAAATGATTCAACTCTGGATGAAACTATGCGCTCGATCCGGGCACATGGGTGGACAAGAGAGTTAGCGTCCAAAAATACTGTCCACGACAAAACTGGTGATGAGTGGGACGATCTCTTCAGATTTGTCTTACCTGGTTTTAATTTAAGGCCTTTAGAAATGGAAGGGGCACTAGGGAAAACTCAATTGAGTAAATTGCCTTCATTTATTGACCGACGCCGCAAGAACGCAGAGTACCTACTCGGCTTCCAAGACAAGTTTCCCAGTTTAAAACTTCAGCGAGAAATAGGTGAATCATCGTGGTTTGGATTCTCTCTGATTTTAAACAATAAACTCAGTGGCAAGCGCAAGGAGTTGATTTCCCGGTTAGATAAATCAGGTATTCAAAGTCGTCCGATAGTTGCTGGAAATTTTGCTAGAAATCCAGTTATGAAACACTTACGACATGCGGAGTTACCAGAACTTCCCAATGCGGACAAAGCCCATTTTGATGGGTTATTTGTAGGCAACCACCACTACCCTATGGAAAGCCAATTAGATTTATTAGTTAGCGTATTAGAGAAGTTTGAGGAGACTTATGCCTAATAATGTCGCATTTATTACTGGGATCACTGGGCAGGACGGTTCATATCTTGCCGAGCTCCTCCTCTCAAAAGGATACGAAGTTCACGGCCTGATCAGACGGGCCAGCACCTTTAACACCCAAAGGATTGATCACTTATTTCAGGACCCACATGAAGCTAACGTTAAATTACATCTCCATTACGGCGACATGTCTGACGGAGCAGGGCTAACAAACCTCATCTCTGCAATTAAACCCACTGAGATATATAACTTGGCCGCTCAAAGTCATGTGAAGGTTTCCTTTACAATGCCGCATTACACCGCGAGCGTGGATGGAATTGGTGCCATCACAATTCTTGAAGCCATAAGAAGTTCTGGGTTAAATTGTCGCTACTACCAAGCAAGCACAAGCGAATTGTTCGGCGCCACCCCGCCACCTCAAAGTGAAACTTCAGCTTTTTACCCAAGAAGTCCCTATGCAGCAGCAAAACTTTATGCATATTGGGTGACGGTCAATTATCGCGAGGCATATGGGATTCATGCGACCAATGGAATTCTCTTCAATCATGAATCGCCACGCCGTGGTGAGACGTTTGTGACTAGAAAAATAACTCGCGCAGTTGCAGCAATTAAACACGGAAAACAAAAAGAATTGTTTCTTGGCAATCTTGATGCGATCCGTGACTGGGGATATGCAAAAGAATATGTAGAAGGTATGTGGATCATGCTTCAACAAGAAAAACCTGACGACTATGTTGCAGCCACTGGAGTTGGCGCAACTATCAGAGACTTTTGTGAATCTTCATTTGGAGCTGTTGGGTTAAACTGGGAAGAATTCGTCAAGTTTGACCCTGAATACTTACGTCCGACTGAAGTTGACGCTCTAATTGGAGATCCAACAAAAGCTAAAGAAGTATTAGGCTGGAAACCAAAAACACTCTGGAAAGAACTTTCAGAAATTATGGTTGAAGCGGACATGAACTTACTTAAGAATCAATAATGGGATCTGATTTCTCTGTATTAATCCCAGCACGTGGAACCTGCGAGTTTTTGAATAAGACGCTCGAATCAATCTGCAACTCAAGCATTCTCCCTCACGAAGTGGTTATCGTCGATGATGGCATAGAAAAATCAGCAGTTGATGTAATTTCACTTTTTGGTTCCGAGTTAAACATCACTATCGTAAATAACCCAGGTAGTGGAATAGTTTCGGCTTTAAATGCTGGATTAAATCATTGTAAAACTACATTTATTGCACGATTAGACGCTGACGACATGGTTACATCTGATCGTTTTGAGCGTCAATTAACCTTTATGCGCGCAAATCAACATGTGGCCGCCCTTGGAGGTCAAGTGGATTTCATTGATTCGAAGGGGGAGATTACTGGACGCTCGAATTATGAGGTAGGACGCCTAGACAATAAAGGTGCTTTCGGCAAAATATGCATGCTTGCTCATCCCTCGGCAATGATTCGCACATCTATGGCACTCGCAGTTTCAGGCTACCGGACAGTTTGCAGGAGAGAACGAACAGATTTTGCTGAAGACTTCGATTTCTGGTTGAGAATCTCTCGGATTGGACAAGTTCATAACTTGAATGAAGTCGTCCTATATTATCGCCAACATGGAAGCCAAGTGTCACAAATTCATTCCCAAATGCAAGAATTCGCTACAGCTTATATTTCAATGGTAAACAGTGCTGAAGTGAACGTTAGTGGGTATGTGTATAGAGTTCTGTTTCCAAAAGAATACAGTTTTGATTTTTTTCAAAACTTAATAACTTCAATTCCTAAGTCTAGAAAAGTTAATAAAAGAATTGCATTGATTTTTGAAAGCCTACCCATACTTTTTGGAGTAAAAAATAGGTTTGTTTTAAGCATTTTTAGAAAATTGAAAAATCTGTTTCATTAATTACTGCCTTGATTTAGATCTTTGAGTATATCTTGAGCTAATAAGCCTAGAACGTTTGAGTTTTCCCAATCTTTAGAAATCTGGCAAAAAACTGAATTTTGAGATTTTGCAATTGCGTATTGCTCGCTCTGATTCAATCCCAAAATCTTAAATGCTGTATTTGCCACCTCATCAATATCTGCACTGCACAAAAACAAATCATGATCTCTTATATTGAATTCATCCAAATTAGGGCCCACGTACAACACGAGACAGCCTGCTGAGATGCAATCAAAAAGTTTCTCGCTAACAAAATCTGCAGAATTTTCTATCACAATTGCATACTTGTATCTAGAGAGAGTATCCATTTTATTTCCTGATACACCCTGAAAACTCTTTTGAACTTTCCCAACACCATAAAGTGTCTTAAAGGAAATCTTAGAAGGGAAACTTCGTATGGTAGATTTCGTCCAAAATAAAAAATCCTTTAGCAGTCCTTGATTCCAATTTTTTCCAAATAGATGAATGTGTGGCGACAATTCAAGAAGAACTTTACGACGAAAGGTATATAGCTCGCCATCAATTGACGAGAATTTATTCGCTTGAATTACTACAAATTTATCTTCTCTGTTGACCCAATTCTCGAAGTTTTCAATCTTCTTCACCTCATCTTGTGGCCATTTGAATTCATTACCCTTAACTACTGATGCCCAAATTGGTGATGGCGCATAGATTTTTCCGTATTGTTTGAGAACTCTCTTTGAGTAGTTCCTACTCTTTGCGATGCGAGGCTCCCAAATTACAAGTATTCTTCTTGAAATCGGTACTTTATTTCTTTTTGCCTCCTTCATATAGGTCTTAGAGTGTGTATGCGAAATAAGAGCGTCGGTTAGTAATTCGACTCCTTCAACCGAAATTGCATGACCTCGTTCGACTACTTCCTTTTTGAATGCCTGCCAAGGGCCGGAGGCCTCAAATGGAAATAGATGCTCTCCGGATTGACCCGTAATTCTAATCTTCATAACCCAACCCGACCTTTAAGTAGTTTTCGGTAACCCAAAATGATTCCAAAGGCGGCAAATTTTGAAGTTTTCTTTAGGAAAATTCCTGTATAAAGCAACGTAATAAATTGTCCAATATTTGCCAAGTGGTATTGATATTGGAGTCCTTTATCTGAATTCGCAATCTCAACCAAACGTTTTCTATTGACCACCCACATCTCCCAAAACTCTGCACCTATGGGTCGGCCTATTTCAGATTCGAGATGGATAAGGTGAACATTTGGATCAACAAAGAGTTTTCCAAGTTTTGATGCTCTGAAAGAATAAATCACATCCTCGCATAGAGATTGACCCATAAAGTCAGACTCGAATCGCAAGCTAAGAATCTTCTGAAACTGCCAAACTGAACAGCCAATTAACCATTCGACTTCTTCTGTCTCACCTGAATGAGATCGTATGGGTATGTTGACTCCACTTTTTAGAAGGACTCCATCCGTATCAGAATCTAGTTTGAAAAACTTTTGTAGTGCACCAAAAATTCCCGCAGGTTTCAATCGCGGTTGAATGTGAGTAATCGGATTCATGGCTATGCCTGAAATTCCTATCGCGCCTTTTTTTCCTAGGCTCCTAATCAGTTCGGCGAGATATTGAGGCCCAGGTAGTACGTCATCATCCAAAAAACATAAGTACTCACATCGCTTTGAAACTAACTCAATACCGAGATTTCGCTGATGGGCTGCAGATTTTACATCAGTTGTTTGGTGCTTGAGAAAAAATTTCCATTCGGGATTGATTGGAATGGGGATTACTGTGTCTGAAGAATCAATGATTATCACTTCGTCGACGGGCCTAGATTGCTCAGCAATTTGTTGTAGGACAGCAGTCAAATTCTTTGGTCTATTTCTAGTTGGAATTACTACTGAAATCACTCAACAAGAGTACTAATTACAATCGCTGTCTTGCCACATATTTGGCCAGTTGTCGGGATTTTAAGGATTTATTGGTATATAGGTTCAGACAAGAATTACTATCACTGGAGTCTTAGAACGAGGGATCATCTCTAGATGCCTACCTACCTTGCTTACTCAGGTAAAGTAAGATTCAGCTGAATCAATAGGAATAAGATGCTTCAATCTACGGAGCAACGCAGAGGTGGAGGAGTATGTTGTAAATGAATACTATTTCTTCAATTATTCCTGTATATCAGGATTCAGGTTTGCCCTTTGAAATTCTAAAGGAAACAGTAAATTCTTTACTCATGCAAACACACCCTCCAGTTGAGATAATACTTTCGGACGACTCTAGTGGCATGCTCGTCGAGAATTGGGTTGAAGAATTTAATTTGACTAACTCAGGCAGCCTCATTTACGTCAGGAATTTAGGGCCAAGCGGGGTTTCTTCGAATTCAAACTTTGCTGCAAAACTTGCCACAGGCACTTTTGTCCATTTTTTACACTCAGACGATCATCTGATTAGTAATGAAGTTTATAGCAAAGTAATAAATAGTTTGGAAAAAACATCCAATCAGTGGTTACTTCTTGGAGGACAGATGAGAGGAATTGTGACAATACCCGACTTGGAAAATCTCAACTTGTTTGGGGTAAATACGGTGGGGGGGCCATCAGGGCTTGTCATTAAACGTTCGATCTTCGAAGGGTTTGATGAAAATATCTCGTTGTTAATGGATATTGAATTCTTTTTGAGAACTGCGAAGAATTATGGGCCACCCCTAATTTTGAAGGATATATGTATTGAGTATGGTTCGGGAGATTGGCAACTCACAAAGAGTATTAACGAAGCAAAATATTGCGGCGAGATTGATCATCTCTGGAAGAATGAGCAGCTAGGTTTCAGTGATTTTGTGAAATTATTAGCCTTGACAGATTCCTGGGACATAAAAAGAGGTGCTTATTCCTATATTCGCTCAAATTCCACACTCGGTGGAATAAAACTGTTTCTAGCGATTGTCCTCTTCAGGATTAAATATAGCCGCTTTCGAATAATGTTACTTAAGAAAAGCCTGTCCCGCGTAATTCTTTCGTGGCGATAGGTTGAAAATTTCGGCAAGAACAATTCACAAAATTTCCAACTTAGTAGGAGTAGACCAAACTTTTGGTAGAAAGATCAAGATTTATACACGACATATCGACTCTATTCTCGCATTAAAGTTTTCTTACTCTAATCAATTGTTTCGTATTAAAAAATATCTTGCAAACCATTTATCGAATTTGAGTTCTTCATACAATTCTGGTTGACTAACAGTCAACCATTTAGCACTATGATAATTTGTTACAAAAAACGGATGAGCTTTAGACCACTGTTGTCCTATAGTTTCGCAATCTACTACCCCAATAAGAGTGCCCCATACTTTGTCACTCAGCAATTCTGTGGACATAAACTCTTGAGTAAAGTTTCGCAAATATCGTAGTGACAACCAGACCTCTGGATGTAGTTTCAGTTTTTGGATCTCATCGCTTGATATTGAAAAAATATTATTTGTTGTATCTTCAAAATTTTGTACTTCGGTAGGTGCCCAATACTTCAACATGCTACCTAGATATCCGAATTGCATCATATCTGATGCGAAACCTGGGATTGAAATGTAAGAATTCATTGAAGTTACCAAAATTGGCTCAGCAATAAATAATTGAGAATTATCTATGATCGTTAGGACTTTCTCCACAAAGACCAATGAATCAGGATTAGCGATTCTTTGGTCTATTCGAATCTTGATTGCCTTTATTTTTCCGCTGTTATATAGATACTGTAATCCTGCAAAAGAAGTTAAAATTTGGCGTGCAATATTTGGCGAAAAGGGTGGCTCTACGCTCCCTGGATCTTCTGAGAGAACTAATTCGCATGAATACCTAGTGCAAATCTTTCGTAGTTCGCTCTCGTTTTTTCCATAATAACTTGAAATTACAATTAAGATATCGGGGTACTCGAGTCTAATTAATTTTAAGGAATCTTGTAAATAATAACTCGCCTGTTTTGTCGGCATATTCCCTTGGAAGACTATTCCCCAATCAGAATACTTGAATTTTTCTTTGGTTCCACCGACCATGGAATCTGAATTGTATTTTAGCCTTTCTATTCCAATTTTTAGACCATATCCGCGCCTATTAAGAATTTGTTGTAGAAATTTTAGGTTGCCCTCAAAAAGTTTATCTTTTACTTTTTTCCTAATCGGCTCAGTGTATGTTTTTATCTGCAACTTAGAATAGATCTTTTTTGTAGAGATTTTTACAATTAGAAGCGATTTTAGGAAATGGGAAAAGGCAAGAGATTTTTTAACCTTTAAGGCTCTTTTTTTCTCTTTAGCAGACATCTAATTTGATTTTCATAACAGATCAGAAAGCAAAAAGGCACTATTTGCTTTCAGGCCCCCTGGCTCTTTAGCAAGCTTCAATCTCTCACTTACTTGATAGCATAGAAGGTCGCCGTGAGTTCGACAAAGAATTGGGTAATAGTTGATCATCGACATGAGAATAACATAGCCGTTGAACCAGCGTTCTTCTTCAACGTCCGAATTTCGGTTCTGGCTGCCTGCCGCTAAGCCACGTTTTCACTAGATAGGGTTTTCACGGGTGCTTACTGTTCGAATTTTGACACTTCCTTTTTCCTGCTCTCAGATCCAAACAGAGGACATAACTCGGCAATAGAATTCGAGCATGGTCAGCGATTCAACCGATTCGAATTGGATTTTCGCACATCGTGGGCAGTGGTCAAATACTACTGAGCAGAATTCGGTAATTTCAACTAATACGGCGTTCACTAATGGATTTTCTGTTGAAGCAGACATTAGGTTCCAAAATGGGATTCTTGTTTTATCCCATGATCACCCCTCTTCAAAGGATGTTTTGTCTGAACTGAATTTTTCGGACAAAAAAAGATTTGCGCTTAATATAAAGGAGGATGGCCTATTGAGGCACTTTGAGAATTATCGCGATGAAATAATTGCCTCCTCTTCCTTTCTGTTCGATGGATCACTTCCGGAGATGTACCAGTTTCGAAAAGTTGGCTTGCCTCATGCGCTTCGACTAAGTGAGTATGAGAGGGAAATTTCTTGGAAATCTGAGTACCTCTGGATAGATGGTTTTGAAACAAATTGGTGGATCCAAGATTCTAAAATCTTGACTTTGATCGAAAATCATGAATGTATATTTGTATCACCTGAGTTGCACGGTCGCGAACATTCAGAAGCATTTGATTGGTTTGCCGAGCTAAGAGTTAATAGCAAATTAAACTTTTCAGTATGTACAGATTATCCCCAAACTTTGAAAGAACTCTGCTGTGGTTGAGTACAAAGGGGTTTTGTTTGATATGGATGGAGTTTTGATTGACGCTCGCGATTGGCATTACCAAGCTCTAAATGAAGCATTAAAACTTTTTGGTATTGAAATAAGTCTCGAAGAACATCTTAATCGATTCAATGGGCTTTCAACAAAAACAAAATTAGAATTGCTCACGGCCGATAAACTCTTGCCTGTCGAGTTACATCCAATTATTCAGGCAATAAAGCAAGACCGAACTTTAAGAATTGCAGCACAAAAATGTTTTCCAATTGTGTCTCATCAGATCTTGCTCACTAGGCTAAAATCAAATGGAATAAAGGTAGGTGTGGTGACAAATAGCATTAGAAAGTCCACCGAGTTTATGCTGCAATACGCCGGCTTGACAAACTTTATGGATGTAATCGTCACAAATGAAGATGTTTCTGAAGGAAAACCAAATCCTGAAGGTTATTTACTCGCGATGAAGACCATAAATTCAAAGCCTGGCCAAACACTAGTGATTGAAGATGGCCACTACGGAATCCAAGCAGGATTGAGCGCAGGTGCTGATGTTTTACAAGTCAAAGATCCATTTGAAGTGACATTGGACTTGTTGCTTCCTAAGCTACCTATGTTGAAATAAAAATGTATTCACTGCTGCTAGCTGGTGCTCATTACCCGAATGTTTCCTCTGCAACTAGGTTAACTCAATTGAAAAATCAAATCCAGAACCTCTCGGATTTTTCCAGTGTAATAATTTTGACAAATAGTAGTTCGCTCTCAGATTTCATCGAAAAGAGTGAGAATATTTCATTCTATCAAATTCCCCCAAGGACCTCGGGTGCCCTTGCTACTGCCGCGTATGGTCTCTCCAAAATACCTAAAGGTGCGCCGTTTCTTATCGTTCCCTCGAATTCAATTATTGAGAATGATGGAATCGAACTATTTCAAAGAGCTATGCATGGTAAATCAGTTGATGTAGGGGCAATAGTATTTGAAGCCACTGATCCCATTTTCTCCTTTGCCAGAATAGATTCTGAAGGTGCCATTTCAGAAATAATCGAAAAGAAAGTTGCGGGTAGTTGCGCACTTGCAGGTGTTTATTACTTCGATAACAGCGATCTTTTGTCCAAGTGTGTAGAGTGGGCCATGGTGAACAACGTCAGCATTAATGGTAACTTCTATATTTCACCTGCACTTAATTACTTTCTTGCAAATTCTATATCTATCTCTCTCCATGAAATTCCATTTCAAGATTATAGAAGGTTCTAATTTTTTGAACAACTATCGAAAGGGTTATGCCATGCAAGTATTTAAGCTAGATGATTTTTTTAAGGGTTGGATAATCGGCAACTTTTCCCCTTCGCTTCACCCCAATCCCCACGTAGAAGTAGGAGTCAAATTTTTTAAGCTGGGTGAAGTAGAAAAAGCACATAAGCAACTGCTCTCGACTGAGATCACCGTTGTGATTGATGGAACAATCAGACTTGGTACAAAAATATTTCAGCGAGGTGACATAATTTCGATTCCACCACAAGAAGTTCTAGATTTTGAATCTTTGACCGATTCCAGTCTGGTCTGTTTAAAATTCCCGAGTATCCCCGACGATAAGGTATCGGTGTAGTGGCTGGAATCAATTTAGTCTTACCCGCAGCTGGTCTTGGAAATCGCTTTCGAGCACTCGGAGAACATAGGCCAAAACCTGTCATTCCTGTCTTTGAGATACCAATGATTTTGTGGGTTCTATTAAATTTCCCCTTGGTTTCAGAAGATAAGATCTTGGTGATATGTCAGAAAAAAGACAATTTGCCAAGAGCTCTATCAGATTTTGTCCTCAATTTGCCTTGCGAATTAGATTTTTTAGAAATAGAAGGGGTGACAGAAGGTCCGGCTTCTACAGTTGCGTTAGCCTTCGACAAAATTGGGGATGCTGAGGCAATTATAGTTGCAAACACGGATCAATTTATTTTTGCGGACCTGGAACCATTCTTAGAAAAAGTACGGGGGGGTGATTCGCAAGGACAGATTTTGACTATGTCAGCAAATTCTAATGCTTGGTCATATGTTGGACGGGATTCAGAGGGCAAAATAGATCAAGTCGTCGAGAAAATTGAAATTTCCAATGAAGCTACCGTTGGAATATACGGATGGAGTAAATCTTCTCTTGCGAAATCAGCTTTTCATGATACTTTCCAAAGAAATATTCGCACTAATAATGAATTCTACGTCGCACCAACCTACAATTTTATGATCCAAGAGGGACAAAGGGTAGAAACTCTGATGATTGGAGAGCATGGAAAACACGTACATGGGTTGGGTACACCGTCTGACCTAGAAAAGTTTTTAGAAAATCCAGAAGCAAAAAAAGTGGCTATCGATTTCAAAACTCGACTTGGGGTAATCTGAAGTGGAAGAAAATTTCCCTCGTCTTGAAAACAAAGAGGATACAGCTTAAAAAACCTAGTGGGCCCAGACGGGCTCGAACCGTCGACCCACGGATTAAAAGTCCGTTGCTCTACCGACTGAGCTATAGGCCCCACATTTTCCCTTTGCGGTCCATTTAAAACCTACTGCTTTATTTTAATACATTAGCGGGAATAACCTTGTATTCCCTAAGAGTATAAGAATATGACAAATGATTCAAATTTAGGTTCCCTGCATAGTAAGTGGGCCTTAATACTGCGCTAAATTAAGGTAATTTGACAATCCACCATTCAAACCAGTTCAAGAAAATTGGTTCACCGTTCATAATAAAGTCGCTACCCGTTCGGATCGCTTCTAAGTCCGCCAGTGAGTTTGTTATGAGGAAACCGCCGTCACCATAATTGTAGTCGCTAAATTCATTAATTTGACTATCAAGTTCGTATCTCGCCTTAAATCCTTGTCCATTCATAATATTTGCATTTAATGAATACAGGTCTTCACTCTTGAGTAATTCTGATGGTAGATGATTCAACTCAAAGTACCTTTCATACGTAATCGGATTTTTTACAAAATCGTTGAACCACCAAATACCTGAATACAAGAGGGAAGAAAACAGAATTACACAAGTTGCAAATGAAAACATCTTCAGCGAAAACTTTTTCTTTGCCCACATAAGTACACGAGTGCCTTCAATCGTAGCTGTAGGAATCAAGAAATAGCACCAATACGAATGTCCAGAAGACCAATTTATGAAGACATATACAAAAGTCAGGCCTTGAAAAAAGAGAATCAGGCTAATTGCATCGATCCCACTCATATCTTTCTTCTTACGCTCATAAAAAAGAATCAAGAATCCAAAAAATATCAAAATTAGTCCGAACCCTAAAGATCTCCCCATTTGCAACGTTGCATAAGTTATCGAGCTCAAAGAAAAATTCTGTTCACCAAATACTCCTAAACCACCATGAATACCAGTTTTTCCAGATCCAATCTCAAGCCACTTACGAATTCCAAAATAACTTGAAATAGATAGAAATACTAAAGTTAGAAAATTCAAATACTCTCGCCTAATCAACAGAACTATAGAAATAATTATTGCTAACACAAAACTTGCCCAATCCATAAAAAATGAAATTGTGAACCCTGCGAGGACAGGGATAAACTCGATGACGCTTCTACTCTTTCTCTTAACAAATAGATATACATTTATTAAAGAAAAAATTGCTGTTTGGACAAAAATGTGAAGTATGATTGAGTGGTACCACAAAACTGGAATCGTGAAGATGGCTATTATTGGAAATAACTTCACATTCCAATATTTATGTATGATCCTAAAGATAATTATCGTGTAAGCCAGCGTGATTGTAATTGAAATTATTCGAGACTCAAGAATATTCAGATTAATGAGTTTATCTGCAGCGACATACGGAATAAGTGAACCTGTTGGGTGGTCTCTATAAAACTCATACTGGCCCCCTACCATGAGTGGTAAACAAGTATTATTGACAGCATTTAACATGAGTCCATTTGTCACTTGTAGGCTGCAACTTGACAAGTTTTTCACAAAACTCAAAAATAATAAAGTGTCTCCATCATTCATTATCGTTGAAGAGTACGAATTACTTAGAGTAAAGCTCATAATGAAAAGAAAAAGGAAAGCAAAAATTATGGAGGAAAAAAGAAAGGTGGGGTTCGTAAATATTCTCTCTCGCAACTTAGGACTTGGTAAGTATTTACTTTTCAAACTGATATTCCCATTTCTCATTTAATTTCACCTGATGAAACCTTTAGCTCAAGACGCCCCTACATTAAATCTACTAGGACGTAATTTTGGGAAGAGTGTGCGACCAGTTTTTATCTTGTCGGAGCAAATATACAGATTTTTGAATTCGTGTCATGTGTATCCAAGCATAGTCGCATGTACAATTAATTCTTCACGTGCCTGATTTCTACAAAAGGGGTAAACATTGAAGCAAAGGAAAGTAAATTTCCAAGAGAATGCCTCTGAAATCATCAAGAGTGACGACTTTCTTAGATCAATCTATGCAGAAATCTACTCAACTTTTTTTCACCTTTCGGGGGATGATGCAAGTCTCCGAGTCCTGGAAATAGGGGCAGGGGGATACTCACCGTCTAGTGGCTTTTGGGACCATGTTATCGTTTCTGACATAGAGGAACATGGTGATCAAAATAAAGGTCAAAAAATAGACTCAGCCAACCTTCCCTTTCCCGAGAATAGCTTTGATCTTGTGATTGCTAAAGATGCCCTTCATCATTTCAAAGATCCCATTTCTTCTTTGAATGAAATATTTCGTGTACTAAAAAGCGACGGAAAATTTCTAGTATCAGAGCCGTATTGGTCGCCTCTCGGGAGATTTGTATTTAGATTTCTTCATCCTGAGACATGGGATGTCCGTGCAAATTCGCATATCGTCAATTCAAAGGATCCCTGGGATGGAAATCAAGCTCTCTTATTTCTTATTCAAGGAAAGTGGAATTCTCTTTTGTCAGAATGCACTCCGAAAATTAGGTTAAGAACACACTCTCCCACCTATGGAATCTCTTACCTTTTGTCGGGCGGTGTTCATACAAGAACGAAAATTTCAGCCCGTTTACTCATTACACTAAACAGATGGGAGCAAAAATCTCGTTTGCTCCAAAGGCTACTTGGGCTAAATATAATTGCTTCTTTTGAACTAGCGTGAATTTGATTTAAAAATTTTGTAATCTCTCTTTGCGCTTTCAATCCTAAAATTAACAATTAGATTTGCGACAAGCCCTAAAAACATTACAGAAGCAGAGAAAAAGATAATAAGGGAAGAAATTATAAGTGTCGGTAAATGAAGGATTTGGCCAGTTCTATAAAATTCAAGAATCGGAATAGAAATAAGAAATAGCCCACTAAGAATGCCGAGAGTTCCAAACACAGAATAAGCAAACAATGGTCTCCATGTCGCAATTAGTTTGAGAATAGTGAAAAGGATTCTAATTCCATCCGAGTACGTATTCAGTTTACTACTGCTATTTACAGGTCGTTCGGAATAATTCGAGTCAAAATTGTAAACTCTTGCCCCAACAATCGAAGAAAAAATATTTAAATTTGCTTCAATCTCAAATCCTTTGGATACCTGAGTGAAATTCCGAACAAAATTTTGATTGAAGCCTCGGTAGCCAGAGAGCGTGTCCGTTACTTCAACGTTCATTAACCTATGTTGAACCTTAGATAAAAGTAAATTGCCTAATCTGTGCCCCCTTCGAAAAGTCATAAGGCTTTGTGAATTTCTATTTGCAACAACCATGTCCCAACCGTCAATCAAGCGGCTTAGGATTTTGGGTGAATCACTTTCGTCGTAAGTAGAATCTCCATCAATCAAAATAATGTAATCCGTTTTGGATGCATTAAAGCCAGCTGCAACAGCATAACCTTTACCTTTAATTGGTTCATGTAACACCTGCGCCCCTGATGAAATTGCAATCTCAGAAGTCCGATCAGTTGAACCATTATCCACCACAAGAATTTCGGCGGCTGGGAGAACAGAAATCAACCCTGTGACTACTCTTGCGATAGTCTGTTCCTCGTTAAGACACGGGATTATGACGGTGGTATTCGATCCATCCAATAAGGTTTTGGGTTTATGACTCACCAGACTAATTTAACATCAACTAATGAGTTAGGTGATCTAATGTCGATGGAATTGGAAAATGTAATAGTCGGTAGTGGGCCGGCAGCATATATTTGTGCCTTGGAATTGATCAGGAATGGTCAGAATTTCACAGTCATCACGCCAAAACTTGAATCAAGCGAATCTAGTATGGATAGATTACAACCCAATGCCAGCAAAAAAATGATTCTTAAGGATAGATTCTCAAAACCCTGGGTTTATGGCGATGATGAGAATTATTTCAAGATAGAAAATCACAATACAGATCTGCTGGAGACCGCTGCTTTTGGGGGATTGAGTAATGTTTGGGGGGCTGTCTGCTTTCCTAATTTCGATGTGACAAAATCACTACCTTTCATGAGCTCAATAGAGATAGAAACACAATTGATAGAGCTCAAAAAGATTCTAAGAATCGATGAGAGGAACTCAACGTTCTGGTCATCGGCCGCTCCAAAGAAATCATTAGCTGCAGGCATTCTTCGGGATGATTTTCCACCTATAGCAAGAAGTGTGGCAGGTGGTCACTGGAACGCACAAGATGAATGGCGACTGCTTGATGAGAATTATGTCAGATTTCAAGCAGGTTTCGTATCTAAGGTGAGTAAGGCAAAAAACGGCTCGATCCTACTAGATTTGAAAATGCCAAATTCTGAGAGCCGAGTAGTTGAGTGTAGGAGAGTATTTATCGCTTGCGGTCCTTTTGGAAATGCTCGAATCATCCTCAACTCTTGTTCAGACTTGCAGTCCATAGGTATTGAGGATAGTTCTGTTAATTACAAGATTTTCTTCGATATAGATTTGCGGAAACGTTTTGAGTCTTCAATGGAAGCGAATAGGCTCTATCTTTATTCTCATTCGGACGCCAGTAGTATTACCAACTACTTACAAGTCTATAGTTTGTCTGAACAATTAATTCAGTCCTTCCGATTCAAACGCTTGCATTTTGTGTTAAGGACATTCGCCAAAATCTTCGCGCCATTCTTTTCAGTTGGAATAACTTTTATGCCAGGTTCAGAATCTTCCACAATTTTTCTCACGAAAAACAACAAGGGGGATTTAGAAACACGAACTAAAGCACCAACTGGAGTGCGGCTGAAAAACTCGAGATTTTCTCGCAAATTAATGGGAGAAGGATTAATCTCGCTGCCACTAACAATTAAGGGAAAGCCCGGAGCTGGCGTACATAGCGGCGCATTCCTAAACGGAAAGTACCCTGAAATAGAGAACTCACTTTTTCAAAATAAACTTCAGCCGAAGGATGGGGTGCATTTCTTGGGCACTTCAAATTTATCCTTTATTCCTGCTGGCCCTGTCACCATACTGGGCCTTGTTCATTCTTTACACACAACACGTAAGGTGTGCGTTGATGGATAAGCGAATTTTAGTCACAGGCGCATCAGGTAATTTAGGGAGGCTGATTTGTGAAGCTTTAGATTCGGATGGGTTCGAAGTCCTCCGAGCAAGCTCAAAACCAAGTCTTAACTCCTTTCTTTTGGACTTTGAGAATTTTCCCAAGACTAATTTGGACTCGATCGCATCAGCCGCAGGTGTTGTTATACATTGTGCCCGAGTCACAAATGTACAATCGAGTCTTCAAATTGAATCTGAGCTGAAATTCTTGAATGTGCTCTTCTCATCAGGATGCAAAGTAATCTACATAGGCTCAGCAAGTTCCTGGCTGAAAACTCCAAACAATTATGGAAAATACAAATCAAAAATCGAAGACTTTGTGATTGCAAATGGCGGTAGTGTTGCTGGCGCGGGGTTAATTTATGGACCTAACTTCCAGGGTCAGATCACACAATTAAAAAAATTGTTAAAATATTCACCACTTAGAGTTGTATTCTCTCCAGTTAATAGCCTATTCCTTACTCAGATAGATTACTTCATCAAAGAACTAATTCTAATAGCTCGGTATAATCCTCAAAATGGGCGCTACTTGATTGCACATAGTAAACCAGTATCGTTTAACTTAATATTAAAACACTTTTGTTTACCTGGTTTTCGAATTCCTCTCAAAATAAACTCCAATTTTTTTCTTGCATTCTTAAGGGCTTTATCGGTGACCACTTCTTACTTCAGCGAAGATTCTTTTTCAGCTCTGTTGTCAGAATATGACTCGAAGCGGATGAAAGAGCTTGGAATTAAGCATATTTCGAATTCGAGCTTTCAGAGTATCTAGATTTTTATGGTTCCAAATCTCAATTCCCCTGTTTCAAGTTCTTTTGTAAGCCGCTCTTGCCAACCGGTCACGTATTGCAATAGCTATGCCATTTCCTATTGGTTGAGCAACAACAACAGTGTTTATCCCTTGCTCATCTGCGATTCGAAGCGCTGAATACAAAACTCTTGCAAACTCATCATGTGTTGTTGGCGCAGCGAGTCTTATAACTCCCGCAGCTGATACAACATCTGCCATCGCAATAAAGCCTTGACCGGCCAAGGGGGATTGATCCAAGACAACCTTTGCTATTGGTGAGTAATGACTTTCAAGTGAACCACTCACACGTATTGCAACGCCATCGGCATCTAAAACATCTAGCCCTGTTGAGTGCTCAATCATCTCTTCAGTTATTGCACCTGGTCGCAATATCTTTGGCACATCCCCCGTGCAATCAATAATTGTTGACTCCACACCAACTGCGCACGCGCCACCATCAAGAATC
>Ga0164295_10000998_pt1 | contig 23428 bp, 19 predicted proteins | sample GEODES006metaG_FD_111798 | JGI IMG/M metagenome (GOLD analysis project Ga0164295, IMG submission 111798) | Oligotrophic lake water microbial communities from Sparkling Lake, Wisconsin, USA - GEODES006 metaG | ecosystem: Environmental > Aquatic > Freshwater > Lake | place: USA: Sparkling Lake... | reverse complement strand
GGCATTGAGGTCTTAAAGCGTCTGCGTGAGTGGAGTGACGTTCCAGTGCTCATCCTCAGCGTGCGAGATCAAGAAAACGTCAAGGTTGAGGCACTGGAGTGTGGTGCTGACGATTACGTCACGAAACCCTTTGGAACCGCCGAATTGCTTGCTCGGCTAACGGTCATTCAAAGGCGACGTTTTACTCGTCAAAGCCCCGAAATCATTGTCGGCAAACTCAGGCTAGATCTATTGCATCACGAAGCATCTCTGAATGCCGAACAGATCAAACTGACTCCCACGGAATTTGCGCTGATCAAAGTCCTCGCCGAACACGCAGGACGCATCGTGACCCAAAATCAGATCATACGCCTAGTCTGGCCTGGACAGCAAACGGACCAGAGCGAAGGCCTACGCGTCCACATCAACCACCTGCGGAAAAAAATGGGCACCTTAGGTCCACAAATCATTAATGAGCCTGGCATTGGCTACAGGCTTGAGTCAGAGGGCGAAAGCTAAACCTTCAAACGGGAATGGAAGATCGTTGAGTTGCGCCAGGGCTTGGTTTCACAAGGCTTCTTCGACTCGAAGTGGCTGTGTCTTGGGTGACACCGCCCGAGAGGAGAAAAGCCTTGTGGAATCAATGACGGATGCAAATCGGCGGCCAGCCATTACCGTTTTAAGGGTAAACCGCATTCGCCTTCAAAACACGCAGCATATTGCCACCAATCACCCGCTGAATCACCTCATCACTGTGGCCACGCATGATCAAGCCAAGCGTGAAAAGCGGCCAGTTCGTCCAGGCCACACTTTGCTCAGCTTCGATCGTCGTCTGATAGTCATCCTTTGGCCAGAGATGTTCCCACTTATCGGCGCTGCCACTGGGGGCTTTCAGTAGTTTCGCCCGTTCGTCTTTGTCGTATCTGGAGGTGTAGGCCACATCACAGCCGATAGCGGCATGGCTAGCTCCGAACTTTTTAATCAGATGATCCAAATGATCCATCATGGATGTGATGTCGCCACTGCCACCCAGGAAGCGCGGAATACAGCAGATGCCCACCAACCCATCTGTATCACAGATCGCCTTGATGGCATTATCCGGCTTACCACGGAAATGCTCATAGACACCACAGCAGCTCGTGTGACTAGCCACCATCGGTTTGGCTGAAGCCTTGGCCGCATCGTAGGCCGTCTTCCAACCACTATGAGCCACATCCACGATCACACCGAGACGATTCATCTCCGCCACCGCCGCATGACCAAAGTCGCTCAATCCACCATCGTGAGGTTCCCCTGCACCATCGCCGATTGGGTTCCGGCGATTGTAAGTGAGATGCATCATGCGCACGCCTAGCTCCTGAAAGAGCCTTACATAGCGCAGCTCATCCCGCACGCTTTCCCAGTCCATCATCAGAGGCACCCCATTCGTCGTGAAACACAGACCCACATGGCCCGCCTTTTTTAAAGCCACAATCTCCTCTGCCGTGACCACTTTAGAAAGTGCAGGCTTTAATAAATCCGTGGCCTTTGTGAAATGCGCCAGCCGTTTGATGAGCCGCATCGGATCACTGCCTTCCTCACCCGTGTTTTGAAAAATGCAGGTCACACCCGCTGCGTGAAAAGCCTCCAAAAACTCCTTCCTCTCACGCTCATTTGTCGCATTGCGATTCATCGTCATCGACTCCCTTAAATCGCTGAGTTCAGCGGCAGAAGCGCCTGACTTGACCGCTTCATTCATCGCCGCTGCATCAATCGCGCAACGCGGCGCAAAGCCGTAACTCTCAAACACCACGGAACCGAAATGCAGCTCCCAAGCATGCTCAATCTGCGCCTGCGTAGGCTTCAAGAGATTCAGCGCGATCTCCCGCGCTTGATCCATCACCGGATTACCTGTCACCCACAGCTTCGTCGCCTCTTGGGAACGCACCTGAATATTAAAACCACCTGCTAAAGCAGCAAGCGGCAAGGCCTTGATCAGGTGACGACGGAAAATCTGCTTATTCATAAGAAGAGACAAACGAACGTTGCTCAACTTTCATGACGATTTCTTCTCATTTTGATCAAACCAAAATGACTCGGATGGTTGCCCTTGCGGATTCCTTCCTTCTTGATCTGGCGGATTGGATCATCCACTGCGCGTTACACGATCGGCAATCACAACCGCGAGCTTGTCTGGTGCTGGCTACCACCCCATGGCATCCATCCACTCAGCGCAGCGCTTGGGCCAGGCGTTGATGGGTTGTTTGTTGTCTCTCATGCCGAAACCGTGACCACCTTTGCTGAAAAGGTGGAGTTCGGCGGGAAGGTTCTGCTTTTTATATTCAAGATAGAGAGCTGCAGCAGCTAGCGGATTTTGACCGTCGTCACCAGCGCAGGTCATGAACAGAGGCGGAGCATCTGCGGGAACGGTGAATCCTACTTTGAGTTTGGTCGGCTCTTTGAAATCCACAAAACCACCTCCATAAATCATGATGCCGAAGTTCGGCAACCCGCTGACTGCAGGGCGATCACAAGCAACATGAGCCAGCAGATTGCCACCGGCACTGAAGCCGAGCAAGCCAACTCGATTAGGATTGATATTCCATTCCTGAGCGTGATCGCGAACGATGGTCATAGCCTTCAAGGCATCCTGAACAGGCTTCTCATGCGGGGCAGCCTCGTCACGAGTGGGTGTGCGGTATTTGAGCAAGACAGCAGTGACGCCGATGCTGTTAAGCCACTCACAGACCTGAGTGCCTTCATGCACGGCTGAGAGGAAAACATAACCTCCGCCTGGGGCAATAATGACGGTGGTTCCATTGGGCTTTTCAGGGCGATATACCGTAATCGTGGGATCAGCGATGTTGGTGATGGTGCTTTTACCCGCCTTGGTTCGGATGAATTCTTGTGTTGACTTAGAAGGTGGCAGCATCAACCCCGGCGCGCCTTCGGGCCAAAGTTTCAGCGTCAATGGATCGGCAGCCAGAGCGGATAAGCAGGAGAAGACGAAGAGACAGAAAAGGCGTGGAATCATGACACTTAAACTCAAGGCAATAGAATTAAAAACGCCCGTCACGGTGATGACGGGCATTGGGATTTTTCAAGGATGCTGTCTTGATCAGTCTTCGAACTTCTTGATGAGAAGCGCGGAGTTATGACCACCGAAGCCGAAGCTATTGCTTAGCGCAGATTTGAGCTTGGCAGGACGAGCAGTGTTTGGCACGATGTCCACATCCACCTCTGGATCCAGATTTTCGACGTTGATGGTTGGCGGGACGACCTGATCACGCAGAGCAAAGATACTGGCCGCCAGTTCCACACCACCAGCAGCACCGAGAAGGTGACCGGTCATGGATTTGGTTCCAGAGACGAGCAGGCCTTTTTGAGCGTAGGCTCCAAAGGTGCGCTTAATAGCGCGCAACTCACAGAGATCTCCCACAGGCGTGGAGGTAGCGTGGGCATTCACATAGCTCACGTCTTCAGGATTCATTTTAGCATGGCGCAAGGCCATCTCCATGCACTTCATAGCTCCCAGTCCCTCTGGATGTGGCGAGGTGAGGTGGTAGGCATCTGCGGTGACACCGTAACCAACAAGTTCTGCGTAGATGGTGGCTCCGCGTTTTTTAGCGTGCTCCAGTTCTTCGATGACGACCACGCCAGCGCCTTCTCCCATGACGAAGCCATCGCGGTCCTTGTCCCAAGGGCGGGAGGCACGCTCAGGGTCATCATTGCGGAGGGACAAAGCCTTCATGTTGGTGAACCCAGAAAGGCCGCAGGGACGGATTGAGGCCTCCGAGCCACCACAAACGATCGCATCGGCATCACCAAATTTAATGATGCGCCAAGCTTCTCCAATGTTGTTGTTTGAAGTGGCACAAGCGGTAGTGATGCACATGTTTGGCCCCATGAAACCAAACTCTGTGGCGATCATCCCTGTGGCGATATTCGTGATCATCATGGGGATCAGAAACGGTGAAACGCGACTTGGGCCTTTGTTTAAAAGGATCTCATACTGAGTCTCGATGGTACTGAGTCCACCAATGCCGCTGCCGACCATGACGCCGATGCGGTAGGGATCAAGGCTGTCAGGATTGAGTCCGCTGTCCTTCACCGCCATTTTTGAAGCAGCCATAGCGAGCTGGAAAAAGCGATCCGCGCGACGGGCCTCTTTATGATTATTAAACCAAGGCGTGGGATCAAAATCGACAACTTCTCCGCCAATTTTGCAATCGTAACCCGTCGTGTCCATGTTTTGGAGACGACGAATGCCGCTCTTGCCGGCGACAAGATTTTTCCAGAAGTCCTCCTTATTGTTGCCAATTGGGGAGATGACTCCGATGCCGGAGATGACAACGCGTCGCTCGCTCATGTGTTCAGTTGATTGGATAAAGTTTGGCCCTGCAGAGAACACGCTTTAGCCAGTGCGGCAAGATGTTTTTGCCCATCAAAGCGGCTATCCCTGGAATGAGTGCGAGCAAAAAACATGAATAAAGACGTTACGACTCAAACAAAAAAGAAAATCAGGCGCCTCTATTAAATCGAATTAGCGATGAGGCAATATGGATAAAAGACTTTCAATCACATAGTCTTGTTGGGATAAGGTCAGCCCAACACTGCATGGCAAGCTCAGAACCGATGCGTAAAGGTCATCTGCTACAGGGCAATCAAAACGCCCGAGGTCCGCATGAGCAGGACTCAGATGCATAGGCTGCCAAAGCGGACGAGTTCCTATGCCTCTACCGTGCAATTCTTTTTGAATGATAGTCCGATCTAAATGAGTTGGCAGATCAGTGAATTTCAAAGAAAAAAGCCATTCACAACTAACTGCCCAATCCGCATTATCAAAAAGCTGGATCTTTAGATGATCTGCAAAAGCTACCCTGTAGCGATTCGCGATTTCCTTTTTCCGCTCCAGATGATGATGAATCTGCTCCATTTGGGCACAGCCCATGGCAGCCTGAACGTTAGTCAGCCTGTAGTTATAACCAACCTGATCATGAATGAACTCGGTGCTGGAACACTTTGCCTGAGTGGTCAGATGCTTTGCCGTTTTAGCATAAACTTCATTATTGGTGACAATCATACCCCCACCACCTGTTGTTAGCAATTTGTTGCCATTGAAGCTAAAACAACCCAAGTCTGCCATGGATCCAACTGGACAATCATGACACAAAGCACCCAAACTTTCAGTCGCATCTTCAATAACGCGAAGTCCATTTTGCTTAGCTAATTTTAACAAGGCAGGCATATCTACAGGATGGCCTAAAATATGCACTGGAATGATGGCGCTAATACGGCGGCCTGTTTGACGATTCCAAACTACGCCATCCCGATGCTCACAATGGATGTCGAGAAATTGTGCAACCTTTGCCACATCAAGCTGCCAATGCGTCGATTCGACATCCATCAGAACAGGACACGCTCCCACGTAACGGATAGCGTTGACTGGGGCAATAAAGGTCAAGGTCGGAATCAACACCTCATCACCAGGCTGCACGCCTGCAATAAGCAACGAAATATGAATGGCGCTGGTTCCATTCACACAAGCTACAGCATGACTCGTGCCTGTGTAATTGGCTAGCATCGACTCAAATCGGTCCACGTAAGCACCGACTGAGGACACCCAGCCAGTATCCAAACAATCCTTCACATATTCCCACTCGCGCCCGCCAAGATAGGGCTCACAAAGAGGTATGTAAGGCTTATCGGACATACTCATCTGGACGATAAAGGTGGAGATGATGGCGGAACCATTCGATCGTTTTTTCTAACCCTTCCTCGAGACTCATCATGGGAACCCAACCCAACTTTTTAGTCGCCAGAGAATGATCGGCTAATAGACGTTGAACTTCGCTTTTCTCTGGCCTCATTCGTTCAACCTCAGTTTCAATCCCCGTCTCTACGCCGATGATTTTTGCAATGAGTTGAGCCAGATCAGCAATCGAAATTTCTCGGCTTGAGCCCAGATTAAAAGTCCCGCCGAGGGCCTCTGGGGCAATCGCAGCCTTTAAAAAACCATCAACGGTATTGCTGCAAAAATTCATGTCACGGGTTGGCGTCAAAGCACCAAGCTTCAGGGGACGACCCGCCAGAAGTTGTGTAATAATGGTAGGAATAACGGCCCGCATGGATTGGCGTGGACCAAAGGTATTGAAAGGCCTTACCGTCACAATAGGCAACCCAAACGATAGGTAATAACTTTCTGCCAACTTGTCTGCCCCAATTTTACTAGCAGAATACGGCGACTGACCTTGCAAGGGGTGCGTCTCTGGGATCGGGACCTGAAGTGCCGTTCCATAGACCTCACTGGTGGAGGTATGTAAAATTCGCCTGGTTCCAAACTCACGTCCAGCCTGCAGCACATTCAGTGTTCCGGTAATGTTGGTGCTCACATAAGATTCGGGCGCACTGTATGAGTATGGAATGGCAATAAGCGCCGCAAGGTGGAACACGACATCAATGCCTCGCATCGATTCCCTCACAAAATGAGGATCACGAATATCTCCTGGGAGAAACTGAATATCTCCAGCCAAGGGAGAATCATCCAACCAACCACGAAAACCGCGTGAGTTATAACGCACCATAGCACTGACAGACGCGCCTTCTCGAACTAGTCTCTCTGTAAGATGACTACCGATAAAACCACCTGCACCCGTGACTAGAATTTTTTGACCCTCGAATTGTCCCATAATTGATTATTGCACCCCTCCTCGTGCTTGTTTTAGCTGCTCGCGTTGCCCGACATCGATCCAATCATCCGCGATCTCAAAAGCCCCGATTTCATCACCTTGAACTAAGGCATTCTCAAATAGATTTGTGATCGGGAAAAAAGACCTTGGAACCCTCTGGATCATCTGTGGCGATAGCAAATAAATACCTGCATTGATAAGCTGCGAAAGTGTCGGCTTCTCCACAAGGCTAGTGACGCGTCCTTGATCAAGCTCCAAGCATCCAAAAGGTATTTCGTGGGTGTAAGTGCGGACACCAATGGTTGCCAAAAAAGCTCCATCTTGATGGAAATTCAACATACTCGACACATCAATCTGAGTGACCAAATCTCCGTTGCATACAAAAACGGGATGCTCTGGTATCTCTGGCAATAACGCCAGCGACCCACCAGTGCCCAGTGGCTGATCAGGATTTTCGCGAAGATATTCGATTCGACAGCCAAACTTAGCCCCATCCTGAAAATGATCCTCAATGACAGAGGCCAAATAATTGGTTGAAATAAAAATTCGGCGGATACCGCAACCCACAAGGTGAAGCACCAGGCGCTCAAGAATCGGACGACCAGCAACTTTCAACATCGGCTTGGGTATGATCTTGGTTAATTCACCCAATCGAGACCCCTTACCACCCGCCATGATAACCGCCCAGTTGGGTTTCTGCACAGATCCGATAACCTCATGCAAAAGGTGTATGCCTTTGATCCTGCCTTCATCATCCACAATCGGAATGTGTCGCAGCTGTCGTGCTTGCATGAGATCAATCACCTCTGCCCGATCTGCGCTCATAGGAACACTGGCAAAGTGACGATTTGCGTGAGGCTCAACCAAATCATCAAGGCTGCAGCCTTTGAGGATAGCACGACGCACATCACCATCGGTGATCGTGCCGAGCAATAACCAGTCAGAATCAACCATCAAACCGATACCTTCAGCTCCCTTATCAATCACCTCCATGGCATTACGCAGCGAGCCGCTAGGCGGCAGGCAAAATAAATGAATTGGTTTGGAGGCCATGGGAAATCGTTAACAGAGAAGGTTTCGATGCCACAAAAAGACAAAAAATACAAACACGTCTTTGTTCAAACACTCACAAATGCATCAGGCACGATCCATGTGCATCGGACGCGCCGGCACGCCAAGCACTCTATGGCCGCTGGGAACATCATGCACAACCACAGAACCTGCACCCACAAGGGCATGATCGCCGATTCGGATTCCTTGGCGAATGACGGCTCCAGCGCCAATATGCACGCTGTTTCCAACGAGGACTCCTCCGCAAAGAATCGCACCCGTTGCAATATGGGAATGAGCACCAACAACGCAATCGTGTTCGAGAACGGCAGCACTGTTTACCAGAACATTCTCAGCTAGTTTAACTCCAGTGTGAATGAGCGCCCTCGGTAAAACCTGGCAACCTGGCTCACAAGTCGCCGATTTTGAGATCCACGCTGTGGAATGAATCACCGCTTGGGGTAACAACCCTGCCGAAACAGCTAACTCAAAAAGAGATGCCCTCTTGACACAACTTTTTGAAGAACCCACACCAACGACAAAATGTGTGTAACCTTGTTTTAACAGTTCTGGCAAAAGGCTATCACCGCCAATAATCGGCACACCTGAAACCGAAGTGAATCCTTCCTGAGCATCAAGAATGCCATCGAATTCCACAGGGTAATATGCCTCAATGAGAACACGCCCATGTCCGCCAGCACCAATTAAAACACACTTCATAAAGCAAAATCATTGAAAGTTTTCCCAAGCAGCTTGGAATCAAGAGGCACTTGAGCAATCATTTTCACAAGCCGTTCCGAAGCCTGTCCATCTCCAAAGTAAGACTCATAGCCTGCTGCTTTCTTTTTAAAATCAGAAGAGGTTGCTTCTGTCACTGCTGCAACAATTGACATCGCGTCAAAATCGGTGTCGATCACATTTCCAGCGCGGAGCCGTCCTTTCTGACGAGTTCCGATGTTCACTACTGGTAGAGCAAATGAAGGAGCTTCCAGTAGCCCACTTGATGAATTACCGACCATTGCCTTCACCTCACGTAGGATTGAAAAATAACCTTCTAGACCAAAATTCTCTACCCAAACGGAGCAAGCAGATGTCTCACAAAAATCAATAATACCTCTGCGTATAACCTGGCCTGCCATATCAGCATTTGGCATGGTAAAAATCACCGGCATGTCCAAAAGGCGCAGCGCGTCGAGCAAAGCCTTCAACTGTGCGCCTGTATTTTCATATTCGCTCGTTGTCGGATGCAAGGTAACAAGCAATGGCGGCTCGGAAAGATCCAAAGAAAATTGTTCCTGCAGTTCCACGCGACTCAAGCGAGGTATCGCCATGAGATTATCTAATGAAAGTGCGCCACAGCAAAGCACACGCCATGGCTCCTCCCCCATCTGAATGACCCTTTGACGATAGACCTCTGTAGCAACACCGTGAAGATGACTTAGCTTGGTCAAAGCATGCCGGAAACGATCGTCCATGGCACCTTCCGTTAATTCCCCACCATGAAGGTGCAAAATCGGAATATTAAAAGGAACAGAGGCCAGCGCCGCCGCAAACATTTCAAATCGATCTCCTAATACAATTAAAAGATCGGGCCTGTTCGATGCATAATATTGAGCAAAACCTGCTATCCCCTTTCCCATGGCGGTGGCGATAGCTTTAGGAGTATCTTCCTCTTGAAACAGCGGGACACGGGCACAAATGGGGAAGCCATCTCTTTCGATCCATTGCACCGTATGACCATACTGTTCCTCAAGATGCATACCTGACACGAGCACCCGCAATTCAAGATCTGGGTGATCCTGCATAAGCTTCAAAAGGGGAGAGTAGATGCTGTAATCTGAACGCCCTACTGTAACAACGGCAATCGTCCTCATTCAAGATCCTCCCATTGTAGGATAGCATCTTTGAGAATCTTTACAGAAGGACGCCGACCGATCACTTGTTGAAATTGTGCAGGAGGAATACCCGTGCCAGGACGACGAAGGACTAGCATAGACTCATCAATCTCTACCAATGCGGGAATGTCGCATTTAGCCACCACGCTACGCCGCACAATTTTTGAAACTGCGAGCTCAGCCTCAGTCGGCTGCTTCAAACCAGTACCAAGAAGCACTTCAACACGGCGAATACTACTCACCATCTCAGTTAAATCGTGCGGCTCAAGTGACGCCTTGTGGTCTGGGCCAGACAGATGACAATCTAACGTGAAATGCTTTTCAATCACGCTTGCACCAGCAGCTACCGCTATCACTGATGCTTCAATACCCATGGTATGATCTGAATAACCGATGGGCACACCTAGAGTCTTCTGGATCGCATGCATCGCCCGCAGATTCACAGACTCTGGCGACGCTGGATAATTGGATACACAATGCAAGATCGTGATGTCATTGTTTCCCTCCAATCGAATAGCATTCACCGCGTCCTCGACCTCATCGAGGGTGCCCATTCCTGTAGAAACGATCATTGGCTTCCCATAACGTGCGATGTGACGTATCAACGGCAGGTTGGTTAGCTCTCCTGACGGAATTTTAAAAATAGACATCCCTAGACCAGCAAGGTAATCGGCACTCTCTTCATCAAAGGCCGTGGACATAAACATGATTCCCAATGCTTGGCATTCACGGTGAAGCTCAGCAAAAGCTTCTAACGGAAGTTCAAGCCGCTTCAGCATGTCAAACTGGCTCTCTTTTTTGCCTGAGTTCATGGTCTGATACTCTGCTTGTGGTGCATCCGCTGTGACCAAATGCTTGGCCTGAAAGGTCTGGAATTTGACCGCATCCGCGCCAGACTCAGCCGCAGCACGCACAAGCTTTTTTGCCAACTCAAGGCAGCCATTATGATTAACCCCTGCCTCCGCGATAATGAAGCAAGGTAGTGCTGATTCGAGGCTCACGGCTAAATGATCTAATTTAAACATAAATCGGAAATCTTGAATTCCATGAAAGGTGGATTCAGTCACATGAAGCTTCACTGGCGAGGCCTAATAAAAGATTTTCTACCACCAAAAAATCATCCATCGTGTCAATATCCATTGATCGCTGTTTAGACATAATCCAGCCCAATGCGCCTAGCGGCTGAAATGCGTGTGTATCACGAAGTGAAGAGCAGTTATTTAAATACAGAGCGCCATTAAGTGTATAAGCAGGAGGAAGATCTTGCCTTCGCGGATAACGAAGCCCGTGATCGATAAAACTACTCAAACGACCAAAATCATCCAACTTGTAGGTGAGGTAAGGATGCGTCTCTACTGGACAAACTCCAACAACTGCAGGGCAACCTGTAGAAATCATCAATTGAATTGCACCATCAATATCCTCTGCAGATCGTAATGGCGAAGTTGGCTGCAAAAGTAAAACCGCATCAGGAATATCGCCATTGGACTGCAACCAATCTAGAGCATGCAAAACAACGTCGATATGAGCAGCGTCGGCAGTTGCTAATTCAGCCGGTCGCACGAAAGGAATTTCAGCGCCATACTTCTTAGCAATCAAACATATTTCTTCATCATCAGATGAAACGATAATTCGTCCAACAAGTTTAGCTTCCTGTGCTGCTATGATTGTATGCGCAATCAAAGGTTTACCTGCCAACGGAAGAACATTTTTTCGAGGCAATCCTTGCGAGCCACCTCGAGCAGTAATAACTGCGACTACATTCATTGCATTTAAAAAAGATCGGGTTTGAATAAGGACTGCACTACCATGCTAATATTAATTCATGAAAAAATCTACGGTATTGAGTGTTCGGTTTAAATAGTAAACATGGCCTTGAACGATACTGTTGAAGCATGATAGCGATTAGAGGAAAGGACAATAAAATACTCTGCTCAGCGTGCTTTTAAGGTGATTGGGCAGAGTGAAATTGCGCTTACCCCAGGTCAGCCTTAAATACTATTACATCATAGTCCAAGTGGCATTCAAAGCAGATTTCATCTAACGCATCTCGAGAGACGCAAGCCACTCTTGACCTATATCAATCAACATGCCAGGCAGCTTGCTGTCAGCAATTCACAGTGACGTTAGAGAGTCAAAATCGTGATTGGCATCAATCATCCTTTTTGAAAATGTATGATGATATACTTATCAGCGTCTGCATGATGTGCCAATGAATGGTCATTGAGATAGTGGTTAAATGCCGATTCCGAAATTCCTCTAGCATTATGATTGTCTTCTAAAGTGGTTCAAAGTGCTGAAACAAGCCACGGAGTATCCCCGGATTTAACCATCAACTCGTCGTCATCTTCCTCGGAGAATGGAAGTTCGGGCGCTTGAGCTTTTTGAATTTATTTCAGAACGAAAGGTGTTTTCTAATTAATTTTGTGTATTTCGGTTTTTCATTAATTTTAATGAAAGGCCTTTTCGGCGTTTAATTTATCATATCGCTCAATGTCTCGGAATTTAAAGACTTTTGCTGGGTGTCCTCCAGCGATCCCTCCTTTCGGAATATCCGAAACGACGGTGCTTCCAGCCTGAATGATGGCCCCTTCATGAATCGTGACACCGCCGAGTATGATCACACGTGAACCGAGCCAAACATTGTTTTCGATAATAACATCCTTGTGAATGTAGCTGGCGTCATAAGGAATACTGGTGCCTTCGTAATTGTGAAAAGAAGTGATGATGAGGCATTCTGGTCCGGAATGAAAATTGTCACCGATCGTCACTTTCCCATGCCCCGAAATACGCATTCCATTGAAGTTCACATTGTCTCCAAGCGTCGTATTTATGTTCACACCAGAAGGCCCATTGACCTTTAAACCTGTGCCCACAGTTTTTGCTGTGCGAACTACTTTACGATGATACCTCTGTTTCTTGCGCTTCTTAAGCCATTGCTTGAACCATTTCATAGAGCCACGCGGATCGGGAAGTTATTGAAATATATCTACGGAGTGACCTTGGTTGGTGGGATCATACACTGCTAAAGCCGGATGCAGAAGTGTCTGGCGATTCATGATATAAGTTTCAACCCCCGCGCGCTCATTCATCCAATTGGCCATTTCGATAACATAACGAGGCACTGTGTTAGGTGAGATTTTTTTATCCGTGAATGCCATAATACCCTTCTTGGGCGGAGAGACCTCAGGCATTTGATAACGCGCGGCCAGATGATGGCAAGACTCATGATGCCAGAAATGTTCATTGCTGTTCATGTCCATCCCACAAAGGACGATCTTTTTGTAACCCATCTGATAGCCCCAAGACATGAGCAGACCTAGAGTGGATCTCCATTTGGGCACAAGTGGTCCGATCACTCCGTGAGTGAAGAGACCGAGAATTTCCACATGCTGAAAAAGTTTCCGAATCTCAATAGCGCAACGCGAAGAGATGGCATACTCCCTCAAGTAATAGAGTTCATGTTCCTTGAGAAAATCATACTTTGGATCATCTCCCAACTGCATATGACCATTGGCAAAAAAATCTCCTCGCAGTAGCAGTGGTACGTTCTTATAAGCAGAGCTACGATCACGCGCTAAGTTGAGCAAAGCTTCAGCTTTCACAAACTGTAACAGGTAAAAACTGGGCACGAAATCGTGCGCCATCCACCAATTAAAGCCCACCGAGTCATGTTCACGAATGTGCGCCCATTCTGACTCGGTGATGAGATTGATGCTGGGACCTGATCCTAGAATAAATAAAGTGTCAGACTTTTTGTGCTGTTGGACGGATGCATCCATCGTTCTTCCATGCCACAGGCTGTGCTTCCTGGCGTTTTCAGCGCCACCGTTGGCGATAGAGACCGTATAATCAAAGCCTTGCTGATCACGGAAACGCTTCTTTCGTCGCATTAACTTAGAGGTCAGAAATTTAAGGAAGTCATAAGCAGACATACCAAGAAAAGAAATCACGAGGAGTTGTTTTAGACGGCGAGCTTGGAAAATCGATCATCCATGTCAGCCGTCTGTTCTACATCACCCCGATATCCTCAACTCGCAACTAAGTTTGAATCACGCGTGCCAGGGTATCCATGACGGATGACACAGGCACAAGGTTTGCGGGGGCGTTCTTCTTATCGCTGCTGAAATGTCTGGCAGCGAGGTATTCATGTCTTGGGGTGGCATAATGCCAGCGCTGATCCTGTGTGGGGCCAAAGATGGTCACTGCAGGTCTCCCAAAGGCTTGCGCCAAATGTGAGGCCGAACCATCCACTGTAACAACAGCTTTAGAACCAGCTAGTATGTGTAGATATTCCTTGAGTGATGTTCTTCCACAAAGATTCTCTACTCGGCCTCCAGTTAACCTTTCAATTTGGCGGCAATGATCCTTCTCGAATTCTTGATTACCTCCCAACATAACCAACTTTCGCGGACAATTTAAATCTTGTTTGAGTTTAAGCGCGAGATCTGCCCATTGAGCGACTCCCCACTGTTTCTCTGGCCAGGCCGAAGTCGGTACAATGACCACATATGCCTCTTCAGACATTTCCGCAAAGCGCCAGTCAGTAGGGGGATGAACCAATACAGAAGATTTAAAATCTTCTGAAGCTCCACCCGCCATGCGCCAAAAATAATGGCCCCAATACTCTAAAGCGTGACGCTCGATAATAAACTCATTGAAGACCCAACGATACCACCAGCGCCGCTGTTCGATTTTATTGTGTAATAGGATTTTTTGTTTGGCTCTTAACTTAAAGGCTTTTAGCGCCGTCTTCCCACCCCAACTCGTCGCCCAAAGCTCTTTGATCGGCTGCCGAAGGTCTGGCCCCCATTGAGCCTCGGGCATGAGATCAATCAGCGGTCGAAAGGCTTCCTTGACGAACATGGCAACTGGCGTGCCTGTGCGCGCCGCAAAAAATCGAGTCATTGGCTCTAAAAGAGTGACATCTCCGAGTTGCTTGGAACTCACAATAGCCGTTACGGCTGAATTTGAATCGGCTCTAGACTGTTTTTGAGGGGAGTCAGGGTCGATGAGAGGCATAGGTCAATTTGGCATAAATCTTGATTAAATCTTGTCACACGATTATCAGCCATCCAACAACAAGCACGCATCGTCAAATGTTCATTCCTGACCGACCTTTTTATCGAAGCTCCAGATGGCCCAGCCATCATTTAGGAGGACTCAGCGTTTGAACCGGATTCTTCACAGCTTAAATCTAGACACCGTTGGAGGCGTCGAGTCCATCTTCGGGGATTACTTGAAAAACCAAGAGTCTGCGCAGTTTGAACATCATCTGATGATACTCAATCGGAGGTGCCACCCGTTTTTCATTGCGGCAGTAGAACAAAGGATCAAATCCTTTTTTTATGCCAAATACGCAGGCCCCCTTTATCTGCCCAAGCTTATGAGGAAACGCTGGGCAGTTTATCGATCCTCCAGACTTAAACCAGATGTCCATATCATCTATAACACACTGGACAATCCCAGTGCATGGACTGCAAACCAGTTTGCTAAAACGCGCATCTATTATGAAAGAGGCGCTGCTTGGCTTGGCTCAAATGAAAACAGAGCAACTAGTGAAAACATCAGGTTAACGCACCATTTCTTCTGCAACTCAAATGCCGCAAAACGAGTTCTAGAACTTCGCTATGGAGTCGATCCACGCCGCTGTGACGTGATCTACAACCCGATGAGATTAGATTCCGAAGGCGCTTGTGATAAAGCTATCCCACAGAATCAGCGTTTCCGAATTGGCCTAGCGGGAAGATTGATTCCAGTCAAAGGCATGGTCATCGCCCTTTACGCACTGGCGGAACTGCTAAAAAGACAGCCCGTCTTTGAGGTTGTCATCGCAGGAGACGGACCTGAATTCGAAAAACTACATGAAGTTTCAAATCACCTGAAACTAGGTTCTGCCATTCAATTTCTCGGTGTTATTCAAGATATGAATCGTTTCTACGCTTCACTTGATGTCTTTGTCTGCCCATCATTAAGGGAGCCTTTGGGCAATGTCGTCATTGAAGCTAACGGTCATGGTTGTCCCGTGATTTGCACTGAAGTCGATGGCTTGCCAGAGGCCATCTCACCTGGTGTTACCGGAGTATGTCTACCTCCGCTCTTATCACAAGCGGACTATTTGGCACTTGGTGTTCAGGGTAAATCACTGCCTGAGCTTGTTTATAACCCTGCAAGTGAATGCTTAGCACCGCCTCGTTCATTAAGCCCTCATCAGCTAGCAGAAGCCATCTGGCAACTATTTCAGCAACCTGAAAAGCGTGCAGAAATGTCCAAGACAGCGTTCAAACTTTCACGGGAACGTTTCAGTATGGAAGGCTACGTTAAGAATCTACATGCACTGATTCACAAGGCTCAATCAGGCTCCACGGAGCTTTGAGACATCGTAAAGACTAAGGATGGATTTCACGACCTCATCTCTACGGCCCTGTTTCAGGGCGGCGAAGGTGGTGTGGTTGCCTTCGGTGAATTTGAAGTGGCCACTGCGGGTGCGGCGCAGATCGGTCAGATGAGCTCCGCAACCGAGCTTTTGACCGATGTCATGAGCGTAGGTCCTGACGTAGAAGCCCTTGCTGCAAACGACGCGGAAGTCGATGTCTGGCACGGCGATCTTGTTGATCTGATAATCGTAAACACGCACAAACCGAGGCTCACGCTCGACGACCTGACCTTTACGGGCAAGCTTGTACAGGGGCACGCCATTGATCTTGATGGCACTGACCATGGGTGGCATTTGATAAAAGTCACCCTTGAAACCGTCAAAAGCAGCCTGGATCTCCTCTTCCGTCAGCTCCGGAACTGGTTTTTCTTCGAGGATTTCTCCTTCGCGATCTTGCGTGCTCGTGGTGGCTCCCAGCTTGAGACTCCCGGTGTATTCTTTGTCCTCACTCATGAGCAGGTCTTGCAGCTTTGTGCCCGAACCGAGCACAAGAATGAGCATCCCTGTTGCCATCGGATCTAAGGTGCCGCAGTGGCCGATTTTTTTCATGTTGAGGCAACGCCGGGCGACAGCTACCACATCGTGGGATGTCATATCGGGGCCTTTATCAACGAGTAGGACACCATTAAGTGAGTCTTCTGACTTCATGTTCAAGAGCTTTTAAATAAGTATCTGCGGCCTGCACGATCGGCCCTTTCATGCGTGCACCTGCGGCTAATCGATGTCCACCGCCACCAAACTGAGCGCAAACGGCAGAAACATCAAGACGGCTGTCTTTGGAACGTGAAGAGACACGAATCTTACCATCCGGCAGTTCCTCAAAAATCACGGCACTCACGACTGAATCGATCATGCGTAAGGTATCGATCAACCCCTCTGTATCACCAGGTTCCATGCCGGCTTCGACCATGAGTGCTTGGGTTAGATTCCAACTGACGATCTTTCCTTCGGCAAGGAAAGTCATTTCATTCAGCATGGCTCGCATGAGAATGAGTCTGCGCGCTGGATAGGTCTGATACAACAGCTGAGCCAAGCGGGATGTGTCCAAGCCTGCACGCATCATTTCAGCAGCTATCTCATGGGTGCGAGCTGTCGTAGATGGATATTGAAAGGAACCCGTGTCAGTGCTGATTGCTGTAAACAAATGCTGCATTACGGCATCGGTCATCGGAAAATCACCTGCACGCAGCAGTTCATAAACGATCTGTCCGACAGCAGGCTGTGATCCGTCAATGTGATTCAGCTGACCGTATCCAGGATTGGTAGGATGATGATCCACATCGATGAGTAACGGCGCACGCGCAAAGGCAACCACCGTGTTTGCTCCCAACCTTTCATGACTTGCCGTGTCCAGCGCTACAGCGACATCAAGACAAAAGTCCGCGTAGGGCGGCGTGAGGATAGTGGCCGTTTCTGGCAAAAAAGCGAGATTGGCAGGCACTCCATCTTCGAGCAAGGCATAGACCGTTTTCCCCATAGCCCTTAGACTTAAAGCCAAGCCCAACACAGAACCGACAGCATCACCATCTGGCCGGACGTGGGCAGCGATGGCAACATGTTGGGCTGAGCGCAGGGCATCAGCAATGTCTTTTAATGGCGTCAAATGAGGAGGTTTCACAAAGCACGGTGATACAAAGCTGCAAGCAGAAGAGTGGATGGCGGCTCTAAAACCAAAAGGCAAAGAGCTCCTTAATACCAGCGTTTACATCACCCCATCTTGGCTTCTTCCTCACCTTCAGGAAGAGGGTCAGCAGGTGGGGGAAGACTATCGATAGCGTTGAGAATTCTGACACCGCGCTCCACAGATTCATCGATGCGAAAGAAAATCTGTGGCGAGTTCTTCATGACGATGCGCTTGTGCACTTCACGTTGAATGGCCCCACGGTTTTTCGTGAGCTTTTCAATCACGGCCTCTTTAGTCATACCTGTGCCAAGGACTCCGATGTAGGCAAAGGATTGCTTCAGATCCGGAGTAGCCTCCACATCGTGCACGGTCAGGATCACACCATCCAAGCGATAATGCTTTTCCAAGACGCTGCTTAACTCTCGCTTTAACAGCTCGCTGACTCTTTTGATACGCTGGCTCATGGAGTTTAGAGGGCTTGAGCAAACTTCTCGAGTTCGTAACACTCGATGATGTCATTCTCCTCGTAATCACTGAAGCCGTGGAGCTTGATACCGCACTCCAGACCATTGCGCACTTCGGGGACTTCATCTTGGAAGCGACGGAGAGTCTCGATGCCGCCATCATAGACGGCTTGGCCATTGCGCAGAACACGAGCACGTTGTTTGCGGTCGATACGACCATCAATGACCTGCGATCCACCGACGTAACCTTTGTTGACCTTGAAGACTTGTTTAACCTTGGCATGGCCGAGCACTTTCTCACGAGTGAGCGGATCGAGCATGCCTGTCATGGCATCCTTCACCTGATCTACAAGTTCGTAGATGATGGAGTAAAGCTTGATCTGAACGCCTTCACGCTTGGCCACTCCGAGCGCTTTGTTTTCCACCTTGGTATTAAATCCAATGATGATGGCATCTGAACCACTGGCCAATAGGACGTCTGATTCAGTGATCGGACCGACATCACTGTGCAGGATGCGCTGATTGATTTTGTCACTGGTGATCTCACCAAGGCACTTGGTGATTGCTTCGACAGAACCTTGAACATCCGTCTTGATGACCAGTTTGAGGGTCTTCTTATTCCCTTCGTCAATGCTGGAGAAGAGATGCTCCAATGTCGAGCGCCGGGTGACGGCGAGCTTCTTTTGGCGATTTTCTTCCAACCGTTCTTCGCTGAGTTTTTTGACCGAGCGCTCACTGTCCATGATGACGACTTCATCTCCGACGTGCGGCATGTCACTGAATCCGACGAGCTCGACAGGCATGCCTGGCAGAACTTCTTTGATCGGGGCACCGCGATCATTGATCAAAGCGCGCACCTTGCCCCAATGAGGACCGCAGATGAAAGGCAGACCAACACGGAGAGTGCCTTGACGAACGATCACCGTGGCCACAGGGCCTTTGCCTGCGACCATGCTGGACTCGATCACCGTTGCGCGAGCAGGAGCTTTGGGATCGGCTTTGAGTTCCAGAACTTCGGCCTGGAGGGCCATTGTTTCGAGCAATCCATCGAGGCCAAGGCCGCTTTTGGCAGAGACTTCCATGCACTCGATCTCACCACCCCATTCCACAGGTGCAAGACCCATGTCCTGAAGTTGTGACTTCACACGCATCACATTGGCTGAGGCTAAATCACACTTGTTGATGGCGACCATCAAGGTCACGTCTGCAGCCTTGGCATGAGCCAGTGCTTCTTTCGTCTGCGGCATGATACCGTCATCCGCCGCAATGATGAGCACGACAATGTCCGTAACATTAGCGCCACGAGCGCGCATACCAGAGAAAGCGGCGTGACCAGGGGTGTCGATGAAAGTGATTGGGCGGCCTTCATGGAAAACGCTGTAGGCACCGATGTGCTGGGTGATACCGCCAGCCTCACCGGAGGTGACCTGCGTCTTGCGGATAGCATCCAGAAGAGAGGTCTTACCATGGTCAACGTGACCCATGAAGGTAATGATTGGAGCGCGCAGTTGCAGCTTTTCCTGCTCCACTTCTTCCACGATTTGGGCCACTGGCTCGACAATGATTTCTTCGATCTTGTGAACACCAGCACCCTTCTCGCGTTTTTCACGTTCGAGACGGAAGCCGTGTTTTTCACAGACTTTTTCAGCCACTTCGATGTCGATGGCTTTATCCGCATTAGGGACGAAAACCTTGAGTGTAATGAGATCAGCGATGATCTTGAAAGGACGCAGTCCCATCTTTTCAGCCAGCTCTTTAACAATGATCGGCGGCTTGAGATGGATGATTTTTTCACCCGCTTCATTCAGTTCAAATTCAACCGGGGCTTCTTCGACTTTCACCACTGGCAGAACGACCGGCTCAGGAGCAACTTCGACAGGTCCTGGCTCTTTCAATCGAGAGATCGGCGGGAGTGCGCTAACCGACTTTGCATCGACTGGCCTCCTCTTGGCCTTTGGCTTGTCGTCTTCCTCAAAAATGTTGAGGGCGGCTTTTTTCGCATCATCCACGGTTGGCTTAGCAGGCTCAACAGGTGGCACTTCCTTGACCACTTTGGGTGCAGGTCGGGCTCCTAGCACAGGTAACGTGCTGCCCTCTTTTCGTGCGCCTCTAACCTTTGGCTTTTCGTCCTCAATCAATGAGAGCACCTTTTTTACCGATTTATTGGCAGGTGCACTCGCCTCCAGTTCATCGTCAGCCGAGCTGACAGAAGTGGTTTCGGCGGATTTCGAGGTAGAGGGGCGGGCTGGCATGAGATAGGGCGGACGGGCGAACGGCGAGTGGGGCTGTCGGATTGAAGTTTAAGTAACTGAAGGCAGAGAGGCTCATAAGCTACTCCGCTGGTGTGTAAGATTGAATTCTTTCGTAAACCTGTTTGGCGAGAATTTCGTCACCGCCCAGAGCATCCACGAGATCCTCTAGCTCAGACTGAAGCAACATCATACGGTCACCGAGACCGCCATTGATCAGTTTTCGCGCCGTATCGAGGTTGATTCCGAGAGCTTTTTCCAAATCATGGGCCGCGTGGTCCATTTGGCCTTCAAAGACTTCAGCAGCATGCTCATCACGCTCGATCTGAAGCTCCATGCCGACGAGGCGCGAGGTGAGTCGGGCGTTTTGGCCTCGGCGGCCGATGGCCTTGGAGAGATCTTCCTCACTGACGGTGAGACGGGCGCTCTTTTGATCCGGCGAAACCTGAATCGACATGACTTTGATTGGCTTCAGAGCCTCACGCACGAACTCGGCAGGATCAGCTTTCCAGCGGATAATGTCCACTTTCTCATTATTAAGCTCACGGACGATGTTCTTCACCCGAGCACCGCGAAGGCCCACGCAGGCACCGACAGGATCGACCTTGTCATCGGCACTGTTGACTGCCAACTTCGTTCGATAACCAGCCTCACGGGAAATACTGGAGATTTCGACGGTCTGATCGCTAATTTCGGTAACCTCAAATTCAAAGAGACGGCGCACGAAGTTTACATGAGCACGGCTCAGGACGATCTCAGGGCCCCGAGCGCCTTCACGCTCCACGGCCTTGACGTAGAATCGCATGCGGTCACCCGGAGTATAATCTTCCGTGGAAACGCGTTCTTTAGATGGCATCGTGCCTTCAAACTTACCCAAATCGACGATCACGTCGGACTTGTCGAAACGACGAATGACGCCGCTGACGACATCACCAGCACGATCCTTAAATTCATCGTAAAGATTTTCTTTCTCTGCCATGCGCAGACGTTGTAGCATGGTCTGCTTAGCCGTCTGGGCAGCAATACGACCCATGTTCTTTGGTGTGACTTCGATATCGATCTCGTCACCGATTTCAGCAGTCTTTTTAAATAGGCGAGCCTTGGCGAGCGTCAATTCTTCCCAAGGATTAGTCACCGTTTCCACGGTGACGAGCTTCGCCCACGCCTTGATCGTTCCCTTTTCTGGATCAATCGCAATACGCAGCTCACGAGCAGGGCCAATACTCTTCTTCGACGCGGCGAGTAGTGCCTGCGAGAGTGCCTCGACCATCTTGGTGCGGTCGATGCCCTTCTCTTTCTCGTAGTAGTCGAATAATGCTTTAAGTTCGCTGATCATAAAAGTGGTACCCTCTCTAGACAAAAAGAGAGCGGGGCAGGCCCCACTCTCGCCAAAAAACAGAAGTTCGTCCGGGAAAGGAAAGTGGGATACTAGTTCAGAGCGGTGATTCAGCAAGCCAAAATTGAGAGTCGTTTCTAAGCCGACTTCGGGGAGTAGCCCAAAATCACCCTCCTCAAAATGTCCGACACGCCCGAAAAGCCCTCTAAAAACACTCATTTGCGGAGATTGCCAAGCGCTTGCTTCCCGCTATCCTCGGCCTTCTCATGTCACTCGAAGCCACTCTCCAGTCCGCTGCTGACGCAGGTCAGCTCCTCAAATCCAGCCACGAAAACATCTTGGCTCTCCTCGCCGCCAGTCCTAATCCCCTCTACCGAGCCAGCATCGACGAATTAGCCTCCGCCAGCCAGTGGGATGAAATCAATGACCGCTTCTTCCAAGCCCTGAAATTTGGCACGGGCGGCCTGCGCGGACGTACTGTCGGCAAAATCGTCACCCAAGCAGAGCGCGGTGACGCTGCGGTCGATCAGCGGCCTGATCATCCCTGTGTCGGCACGAACGCGATGAACTATTATAATGTTGGACGCGCCACCCGAGGCCTCGTTGCCTATGCCAAGACCTATCGCCAAAATGCCGGTCTCAGTGGCAAGCCAAGCATCGTCTTTGCTCACGACACCCGCCATTTCTCTGCAGAATTCGCGCTCAAATGCGCCCAAATTGCTACAGAAATTGGTGCTGACGTCTACCTCTTTGATGGCTGCCGCGCCACCCCTGAAATGTCCTTTGCCATCCGCCAATTGCGAGCAGACGCCGGTGTCATGCTCACGGCCAGCCACAATCCCGCTCACGACAATGGCTTTAAAGTGAATTTTAGCGATGGCGCTGGCATCGTCGAGCCACATGCCACAGGGATCATTAAAGAGGTTAACGCGCTGACCGACGAATCCTACACTCCGCTACCCCAGGATCAGCAGGGAAAAATCACCATGCTCGGTGCTGACATGGACGCCCAGTATCTTGAGCGTGTCGAGACCATGATGCTCCAGCCCGAGCTGCTGAAAGGTGAGAAGGCCAAGACTCTCAAAATCGTCTTCACGGCCCTCCACGGCACTGGTGGCGTGCTCGTCCCCGTTCTGCTTAAAAAACTCGGGTTCAACTTCTTCACCGTTCCTGAGCAGGATATCCGTGACGGGCGCTTCCCCACCGTCAAATCGCCCAACCCAGAAAATGGCCCTGCTTTGAAAATGGCCGTCGATCTTGCTAACAAAGAAGGCGCAGACATCGTCATCGGCACCGACCCAGACTGTGACCGCATGGGCGTCGGCGTCCGCAATGAACAAGGAGAAATGGTCCTCCTCACTGGCAATCAGACCGGCTCACTCATGGGTTGGTATCGCCTCAAGACGATGTTTGATCTCGGCATCCTCAATGACGCTAACAAAAAGAACGCTGTTTTCCTGAAAACCTTCGTCACCAGCCCCATGCAGGACACCATTGCTGCTAAATTTGGCGTGCAATGCGTGAACACACTCACCGGCTTTAAGTGGATCAGCTCCAAGCTTGCCAAATACGAAGCCGCACTGCCCGCAGACATCCTCGCTAACTATCGCGACCTCACCGCCGCCGACTCCCGAACTGCCCGTCTTCAATACAGCAAGTTCCTCGTCTTTGGCGGAGAAGAAAGCTACGGCTACATGGGAGACGACTTCAGCCGCGACAAAGATGGC
>Ga0164295_10000997_pt1 | contig 23433 bp, 17 predicted proteins | sample GEODES006metaG_FD_111798 | JGI IMG/M metagenome (GOLD analysis project Ga0164295, IMG submission 111798) | Oligotrophic lake water microbial communities from Sparkling Lake, Wisconsin, USA - GEODES006 metaG | ecosystem: Environmental > Aquatic > Freshwater > Lake | place: USA: Sparkling Lake... | reverse complement strand
CGACGTCCGCGATCTCTACGACCGCGCCATCAAGAACAAAGGCGAGGAAGGGCTGGCACCGCTCGATGGCGAGAGTTGCGGCGGCTGCTTCCGCCAGATCACGGGCAACATGTATTCTGAGCTGCTCGTGGGCAAGGTGGTGATGTGCCGGAGTTGCGGCCGTCTGCTCTACCTGCCCGAGAAGACTGCGTCGGACTGAGCCGACACGTCGCTGTTCGTGTTTCCTTCGGGCCACTGCTCGGTGAAGCCCATTTCCATCATCACGATCTCCGATTTTATTCAGGGAGTACCGCATGTCCTCCGATCGCATTCCGATGACCCGCGCCGGCTACGACAAGCTCAAGGCAGAGGCCGACCATCTGGAAAACGTTGAGATGCCGAAACTGGCTCAGCGGGTGGCCGCCGCCCGCAGCGAGGGCGATCTCAGCGAGAACGCCGAATACCACGGCGCGCGTGAGAGTCAGGGCATGATGCAGGCCAAGATCAACGTCCTCCGCGACAAACTGGCCCGGGCGGTGATCGTGGAACGGGCAAAAGAAGCAGGCGACGAGGTCGTGTTCGGGGCGACGGTGGTCGTGAAGGATCTCAAGTTCGGCGATGAAGAAATTTTTGTCCTGGTCGGCGCCGGTGAGGAGGATTACGACGCCGGCCGGATCAATGTGGCCAGCCCGCTCGCCCAGGGGCTCCTGGGCAGGAAGGTGGGCGAAAAGGTCTCCATCGACGTGCCTGCCGGCACCATGAAGTTTGAAATCCGAGCGGTTCGGTTCGACGACTAACCGCATGGCGTGCGAGTGACGCCTGTCGATTGTGGAGCCACACCGATGCCAAGCCTCGAGTCGCTCCACTTTACCAATCGCTTCACCCGTGAACTGCCTGGCGACCCCGAGCCGGAGAATCGTCGCCGGCAGGTGCGGCAGGCCTGCTGGTCCGGGGTCAGCCCCACGCCCGTTGCCGCGCCCAGGCTCGTGTCCTATGCCCGCGAGGTCGCTGCACTGCTCGATCTCGAGGTGACGCCCGACAACGAGCAGACGTATGCCGAGGTGTTCGGCGGCAACCGGTTGCTGCCCGGTATGGAGCCGTTTGCGATGTGCTACGGCGGACATCAGTTCGGCAACTGGGCAGGACAACTGGGGGATGGCCGGGCCATCAATCTCGGCGAGATCATCAACAGCCGCGGCGAGCACTGGACCCTCCAACTCAAGGGCGCCGGCCCCACGCCCTACTCCCGCACCGCCGACGGTCTCGCCGTGATGCGATCATCGGTGCGAGAGTTTCTCTGCAGCGAGGCGATGCACCACCTGGGAGTGCCCACGACGCGGGCCCTCTGCCTCGTCGCCACCGGCGAGCGGGTGGTCCGCGACATGTTCTACGATGGCCACCCCAGGGCGGAGCCGGGAGCGGTCGTCTGCCGGGTGGCTCCGTCGTTCACGCGGTTCGGCAATTTTCAGATCTTTGCGGCCCGGCAGGAGATCGAGCATCTTCGCACCTTACTCGACTTTACCGTCCGGGCCGACTTTCCCCACCTGCTGCCTCAGGCCGGGCCGCCGACGGCCGAGACCTATGCGGCCATGTTCGAGGAGATATGCCGTCGAACCGCCACCATGATCGTCCACTGGATGCGGGTGGGATTCGTGCACGGTGTGATGAACACCGACAACATGTCGATCCTGGGGCTGACCATCGACTACGGCCCCTACGGGTGGCTCGAGAATGTCGATCCCGACTGGACGCCCAACACGACCGATGCGGAGGGCCGCCGCTACTGTTTCATCGCGCAGCCGCAGATCGGCCATTGGAACCTGCTGCAGCTTGCCAATGCCCTTCTGCCGGCGGTGGGGAGTCCCAAGCCGCTGGAGGCAGGGCTCAGCCTTTACGCCAGCCAATTCCAGGAGGGCTACCGGAGGATGATGGCTGAGAAGCTCGGCATTGGCCTCTTGAATACAGCCGCCGACGACCCGATCGTCGCCGATCTCTGGCCGATCCTGGCCGCGGTCGACATCGACATGACGCTTTTTTTCCGAGGTCTGGCGACGATCGAATCGGCGGCCAACGCGGCGGGCACTGCCGATCACCTGCTGGCAACCGTGGCAGGGAGCTTCTATGAACCGGTGTCAGGCACGGCGATCGACCGGACTCCTCTGGGCGAGTGGCTCTGCCGCTATCTGGCGAGAGTCCGCGAAGAGGCCATGCCTGACACGAACCGCCGGGATCGTATGGATGCCGTCAATCCGCTCTACGTGCCGCGAAACTACCTTGCCCAGTTGGCCATCGACAAGGCCGAGGCGGGAGATTTTTCCGGTGTGCGGGACATGCTCGACGTCGTGAGGCGTCCCTACACCGAGCAGCCTGGCCGGGAGGCATACGCGGCCAAACGACCCGACTGGGCCCGCCACCGTGCCGGCTGCTCCATGCTGTCGTGTAGTTCGTGAGAGCCACCTCCCGAAGCGAGTCGCGACACCGTGCGAATTACCACTGACATCGCCATCCGGCCTCGGCATTCCCCAGGTCACAGAGCGGGATCTTTCGGACCTGGGGGATGACTTCCGCAACATCACGACGATGCACGTCGATCAGCAGAGTGGAAATATCTTCCTGCGTTCGCAGTTCCATCCGCTGGTCGAAGGCAACACGCCTGCCGTGAAGGTTGTCATGCCGCTGGGGTCACGCGTCGGCGACGGCATCACCCAATGCTCCAACCTGGCCGCGGCTGCGGGTGCACCTTTGGTGCCGCACCCGCGGAGAGTGCGGCCAGGCGGGCCCGCGTTGCCTCGACGGCAGTGCCGGTGAGATGCTCGATCGCAAGATCGAACCGGACGCTCGCGTTGGGAGCCAGCGGCACCACCCTCCCCTGCGATTCCTCGAATGACCGCGGGTTGGGGAAATTCGTGCCCGGTTCCAGGCCTGTCACATAGCCGTCGGCGAGGCCCCCCTGGTTCTTCCAGAGGGTAAAGCAGGGAAGCGTTTCCGTCCGCCACGAGAGACACGCGGCATGCCGACCCTCCGGAGCGAGCAGCATCGCCGTGGCCATCCCCTTGTCATCGGCACGGTGCCGCATGAAGTGGCACTCCTCGCTGCGTCCCGCCCGCGGTGACTCGTAGCGATTCCAGGTGCCGACGTCGCCCACGGCAGCCTGATCTCGAGGCGCACATTCCTCGACTGCTGCCACCAACTCAGCCCCGGGCCCGAGGTGTGGCGGCCCGAAGTTGACGTGGTACAGCATCTGCATCGTGGCCGGCCGATCGGAGATGTTCTTCACCGTGTCGGTCCACGACACCCGCTGCCGATCCGCATGCAGAGTCAGCGCGGTTGTCATCCGCAGGGCATGAAAGTGAAACCGTGTCTCATCGACGGCGCCGGTGAGTGTGATTGTGCCAGCGGCGTCATCCAACGTCACATCGAGATGATGCGCCGGGAGGTTGGCAATCCGGCCGTGCAGCGGATGCTTGAGGCGGCCGGTCTCGTCGAAGTCGGGAGCGCCATTGCTCACCAGACCACAGCGGGCCACGAGCTCGTCAAATCCATCCAGCCAGCCGAGCCCCGACGGCTCCATGAGCGGCACGAGCCGCGGATGGACAGGACCGTGCACGGGTGACTGCCAGCCGAGTTCGAACTCGCCCGCCATGATCTTCCAGATGCCGAGGCCCCGGTCGGGAAGCACGAACACCTTCGTGGAGCCGGCGACGAGTTCCACGAGGAGCACGCCGTCTCGACGGCCGCCGGCGAGCCGGCGCGAGCGGACGGCGAGTGGGCCGATCGAGACGTCAACCTTATCGGCGCCGGAAAACGAAGCTCCGCGGTGCGAGGTGATCAGCTGCAGGGTCTGTGACGACATGAACGAACTCCCCGTATGAAGTTGGAATGCTCAGGAGACATCCTGCCATGCAATCACTCCACGCGTCGAGTCCCGTCGCTTTCCCTCCGTGGGTGTGATTCAAAACCAAGCCCCCGGCAAAAGCAGGGGGGCACCGGGTGGCAGGGCAACGGTGTTCGGCCCCGATGGGTCACTCCTCGAGCCCCTCCCAGAGGGCTGAGCCGATCCGCACGAGTGTCGCCCCCTCGAGAATCGCTTCGAAAAAGTCGCCGCTCATCCCCATCGATAGCTCGTGCAGCCCCGTCATCGACGGCAGGCGTCCCGCCAATTCGTCGCGGAGGTCGCGGAGCCTCGCAAACTGCCGCCGTGCCGCCCCCGTGGCATCACCTTCTGGTATGGAGGCCATTCCCATCAGGCCGAGCACCTGCACGTGCGGCATTCCCGCAGCCGCCTCCAGCAAGGCAGCCACGTCCGCCTCCATCACCCCCGTGCGGCCCGGATCGCCCGCGATGTTCACCTCGATCAGGGCGTTGCAGACGATCCCCGCCGCTGCCGCCTCGGCCTCGATCGTGCCCAGCAGCCGCAGGCTGTCGAGCGAGTGCAGGAGCGAGAGCAGGGGCAGCGTTCTGCGGATTTTGTTCCGCTGCAGATGCCCGATGAGATGCCATCTCGGCGCCGGATCGTGGGCAGCGAGCACCGCCGCCTTATCCCACAGGGACTGCGGCCGGCTCTCGGCCACATCGACGCAGCCAGCCTCCAGAAGGAGCCGCGTCAAATCGGCCGAGACGTATTTGGTCACACCCACCAGCCGCACCGACTCAGGCGGGCGGCCGGCCTGCCGACAGGCTTCGGCGACCCGGTCGCGGACCGCTGCGAGGTTGCTACGGCAGCGGTCGGCGAGATCGTCCGCGGTGGCCATCACGCACCTCCACTGGCGGTCTAATGAATCTCGATCGAACGGTCCACGACGCCAGTCCGCTCAATGCGGCCCATCAGAAAACCGCACGCGATGTTGCAGCCGATCACCGTGCGGTTGCGCACTTCGTCGAGCGTGCGGTAGACGAGCCACTGTTCCAGGCCCTCCTGAATCCGGAAGCCCGTGGCCTGATGGGGAGGCAGATTCTGTCGCGTGTCGGCTACGGTCAACTGCCGCCAAGTGAGTGGGCGACCCTGCCGTGCGGGCTCAAGATCGAGCCAGAGCGGCGAGTAGCACCGACTTCCGACAGCCTGATGATCGAGGGCGAGACCACCCTCGGTGACGGAGAAGCTGCCGCGTCCTGTGGCCTTCCATTCGGGGAGCGCCAATGGAAATGCCTGGAGTCGCGGCTTCGTGTCGTGCACCAGCACCTCCCGCGTCTCCGCAGCCTGCTCGCCCTCGAGCGAAGCCGCCAGCGGGACCACCGATTCCACCCGCACTCCGCCGGCGGTGGCATCGTGCCGTGGGCGATGTGTCGGCCCGTCAAACAGCGTCCCGCTGGCCGTGGTGTCCGCCCGCTGCGTGATGGCATCGGCCAGAAGCAGGATTCGGTCCGCCGGCAGGAGCACGATCTGCCGGTCGATCTGCAGACCGTCGGTCAGCGGCGCGATGATTTCCAAATAGGTCGCCTTGTCATCCGACTCCCAGCACGACAGGGTCCACGGTCCTTCCATGTGGAGCGGTTTGCCGCCCCGAGAGGCCCGCCACTGCCAGGGCCCATCGACGAGCAGCCGATCGCCGACGGCAATCTCCAGCCGTGGCACGGCGTCGTGGTATTCGAGCATGACGCGGATCGCATTTCGTTCCCAGCCGGAGCGGATGATCGCCACTGCTGCTGCCGGGTCGTGCAGATCTCGCGGCAGCAGTCCGTTCTGAGTGGCGTCGTTCTTCCCTTTTTCCTTGTCCTGTCGCTTCCCCTTTTTCTGATTCTTGTTCTTGTTCTTGTTCTTCCCATTCCCCAACGGCCGCGATTGAGCCGCGCCCTGCACCACCTCAGCCGTCCGGCGCACCCGCTTGCGGTCCGACTCGGCGGCCACTGCGAACACCGGGTCGGCATACGTCGCTGGCATTCGACCGGCGCCGACCAACACCCGACCCTGACTGCCAAGCAGGCGAAGCGTGGTGGCCGCGGCTTTCTCAAAGAGCTGTTCGGTGGCGGCGTCCCACGGCAATGCGCCGGTCGCCGTCGCGACGTCCCGCGCCATGCTCCACCGCACCACCCGGTCGATCATCGTCGCCGAGCCGGCCAGGCGAACCGTCCCCTCAGCCGAGACAAGATCGCCGATATCACCGGCAAGCGCTGCGGTGGCGTCGTGTTCCAGACACCTGCATGCCTCGATGTCGCAGAACAGCCGCGAGACCGCCAGCACGAACCGGGCGGAGAGCGTGTCACCGGCTGCGAGCGAGGGCTGTGCGGACCGCGCCACTTTGACGAGGCGCTCGAGCAGGCCGCCCGCCGATCCACCTGCCCGCCGTGTCCGTGCAATCCAGGCCAGGCTCCAGGTCGCCGCCTCACAGAGGAGCCACCGTTCGCGATCGACGGTCGTCGCGGCCGCGTCATCGACGCAGTCGCTGATCGCCCCCTCGATCAAGGTCATGTGTTGCACGTCCTGCGAACCACGCTCAACATGCCTCGCCAGCCGCCGCAGGCGGCGGCGGACATCAAGCGACTCGCTCATGTCAGCAAGCCAGCGGGTCCGTCGGCCAGCCACACCGGCGCCCACTTTGGCAGGTGTTCGGTCGACTCCCGGCACAGCCGCACTCACCTGACCGGCCGAACCATCGTTTCCGACGGCGTCCGCACCGACCATCGCAGGGGCACTCTCACGACGGTCCTCAGAGGCGGTCTTTCCCCGCTTCCCACTGTGTTTGGGTTTCCCGTTTCGCATCTGACTCGTGTTCGTCGTGACCATGGGTTCGCTCGTGTCGGGGAATCTTCAGCGTTGGGCTCGGATTCGCACCGGCCGCGACGGTTCGGTATGGTACCCGACAGCAGCCCAGCCATCCACGAGCCCGGTCACCCCCACCGCGAGTGCCCATGCGTTCGACAGTGTTTCCGACATCGCAGTCACTCCCGTGGGCTGCAACCGCGATCCTGGCCATCCTGATCGGTCTTGTGCCAACGGTGACTCCGAAGGCCGCAGAGCCGCCCACGCCCGATCGCCATCCGGAACTCAAGCGGCTCTCTCCAAAGGAGGACGTCTGGATCGACCCCAAGGGAAAACGGGTGGTGGTGGGGGGAACGATCGCCGTCTCCAAGGGCCCCATCGAGTATTTCGCCTGCCCGCAGGGGACGAAGGAACACGAGTCGATCGTGGCGACTCGTTCGACAGCCCAACTGGTGCATGTCGGCCTGCTCGCCATCGGTCTCGTCCCCGGCAAGCCGGTCTCGTTCGATCCCGAATACGTGGCGGCCACCGGCCCGGTGGTTCGCGTCACGATGCAGTGGCAGGACGAGGCAGGCCACGTCCACGAACTGCCCGCGCAGCAGTGGATCCGCGACACCCGCACCGCCCAGGCGATGACGGAAGACTGGGTGTTCGCCGGAAGCGTGTTCTGGACCGACCCCGCAAGCGGCAAGGAGTATTACCAGGCAGATGGCGGGGATCTGGTCTGTCTGTCGAACTTTCCCACCGCCATGCTCGACCTGACGATCGAGAGTTCGCAGTCCAACGAGGCGCTCCTGTTCGACGCTTTCGAAGGCCGCGTGCCGCCCAGAGGCACCGCCGTCGAAATGATCCTCGACGCCACGGAGACGAACTCGCCGTGACAGGGATCCCATCCAGAGAGTGACTCCGGAGGCAGACACCTGAGGCGGCACTCACGCCCGTCCGGAACGATGCGTCGGGCGTGCCGCCCGATCCGCCGATAGAACTCGCGGGAGGGACCGCCGATCGCCGCCTTGTTGCCAATGTCGGTCACGCCCAGGCAATATCCGATTCTGCGAGCGACCGATAGCACTACGCCACGTGGCAGTGGGCTAGAACCTCGGCCGGCGTGCTGATGTAGCCCGTGTAAAACGGGCCGAACTCCGCATATCGCGCGCTCGCCTCGTCGAACCGCATGGTGTAGACGATCTCTTTGAGAAACTCGGGGCGTCTCGCCCAGAGTGTCACGCCCCACTCCCAATCGTCGAGGCCGACGCTCACGGTGATGAGCTGCGATACACGGCCGCCGAACGTCATCCCCGTCCGTCCATGCTCGGCCATCAGCCGGCTCCGTTCGGCGAGCGGCAACGAAAACCAGTTTTCCCCCACCTTGCGTTTCTTGTTCATCGGATAGAAGCATGCGTTGGGCCAAGGCGGCAGTTCAGGCTCCAGCCGTGCCCGCCGCATGTGATCCTCGCGGGCGGCATAGCCCTGCACCTTTGCCTGCCACGTCGGGCTGTCGCGGGTCTCCCCTTCGACGATCAGCCGCTCGCCGAACTGCTCCACGGTCGGAACGTATTCGCTCACCTCCGTGAGGCTGACGAACGAATAGGTCGGCTCGATCGCCCGCCCGAGCGGCCCCGCGAGCAGCCGTTGGTGCACGTCGTCAACCTTGAGCGGCGAGGGGTCCATCGCCATCACACCAAAGTCGGCCTTATGGCCGGGCACGAGCCAGGTCTGGAGCCGCGTGGGCGCCAGCGGCCCGGACGGATCGAGCGCCTCGCAGAAGAGCCGCATCCCTTCCGCCCTCTCCGCCTGCGTCAGCGCGGCCAGCCTGGCGCGGTCGAACCGGTAGAAAAGATGACTCACATGCCAGCCCTGTGCGGGCGACGTCGACACCTCGCTGCTGGCCTGCTGGCCCGGATGCTGGCCCGGATGCTGGCCGGCAGGGCTCCCTGGATGGGTCGGGCGACTGGGAACGGAGCCTTGGGGGGCGGTCGGCTGCATCAGCGCATATCTCCAACGGTCGGTGGCGGATCGGCGGCCTCGACGCGGGCCGGGCGGAGAACCGCAGGGTGTGGCTCTCCAGAAGACCTCGGCAGTGTATGCCGGGAGTCACCGCCCGCACAGCGAGGCTCGGACCGCCGGCAGACGGTGCGTTTTCGGACTGAAATCGATAGGATACAGTCAGATCCGCGGGTGGAACCTTCCTCTCGCAGCACCACACGCGACCCGGGCGGCAACGGTCGTCCACACCGAAAGAGGGCCGGACATCATGGGACAGGTCATCGTCGATCCCGAGGAACTGCGGCGGTTTGCGGCCAGACTGCGGTTCTTCAGCACCGAGGTGATGACGCAGATGCAGGGTGTGCAACGACAGCTTGCGGCCCTCGGCTCAACCTGGCGGGATCAGGAACAGCAGAAGTTCACGGAGGAGTTCGAGCAACAACTGAGCACCTTCGCCCGGTTCGTCGAGGCGACGGAAGACTATGTGCCCTACCTCATCCGCAAGGCGGAGCGGGTCGAGCAGTACCAGCAGCAACGCTAACGGCAGCGCCTTAAGCCATGTCAACACAGGCGGAAGTCAAGTCGATCGATACGCTCGCCTTCGTCAAGACGGCGCTGGTGGCGTTCGGCCATGAAACGGGCCAATCCTTGGCCGAAGTCGAGATGCAGGCGCAGCGGATCGTCGACTGGATCTGCCTCGACCAGGCTGCCTACTGGAAGACGGAGGTCCGCAAGGCGGCCGATGGCGTCAATCAGGCCATGAAAGACCTCCAGCACTGCCGCACCTACAAGAAGGTGGGCAACAACGAGCCCTCGTGCATCGAGGAAAAGAAGGCGCTCGAAAAAGCCAAAAAGAAGCTGGCGCGGGCCGAGGAGAAGGCGGAGGCAGTCCGCCGGTGGACGCCCGTGGTACGGCAACAATTCCAGGAGACGGGGGTCCGCCTGACCCGATTCCGGGAGGTCATCGACGTCGACTGCCCCAAGGCCGTGGCACGGCTGGAGCGAATGCTCGTCGCGCTCGATCACTACGCCCATTCAGCGGCTCCAAGCAACGCCGGTGGCGGCGCAGGAGACACGAAGCACGCGTCAGTAACGCGGCCAGCGGACGAGCCGGCAACTGCCGGGCCGCAGGCCGCTCCAGCACCCGCCGATGCGGCCGCTCCACGGGCTTCCACCAGCGATCGAGGGGACAGCCCATGAATGCGGATCTCTCGAGTGGCGCGTCGAAGATGGCGCTGGCCATCAAGCAGCTCAATCTGAAGTGGGAGGCCGCCAGGGAAACCTGGGACGACTCCACGAGCAGGGCGTTTCACAAGGAGCACATCGAGCCGCTCCCCGCGCGGGTCAAGGAGACTCTGGAGGCCATCGGCAGGTTGGCCGAGGTGCTCGCCCGCGCCAGCCGCGACGTGAGCGACAGCCATGATTCCTGAGCCGGCCCGCCACGACCAGGCCGGTGGCTGGCGGCGGTATTGTCACACACCCAGAGCCGCGCGGCGGCCCCGTTCCGCATTCTCTGCATTCTCCGCGTCCATGTTTTCCGTATTCACTCCCACACCGTAGATGGACCTGCCTCCGTGACCCACACCGCCTACGACCGCGACCAGCTGCGTGATCAGCTCACCAGACTCCGCAAAGCCGCCGCCAGACGAAGCCATCTCGAGCACGAGATCACCTCCGAGCACGAGACGGAGACTGCGGCCGCTCGGCAGCACGCGGACGCAGCCATCGCTGCCCTGGAGAAGACGTATACCCAGGAGTCAGAAGCCACCCGCAGCGCTCATGCCGCGGTGATCAAAAAATCTGATGCCGAGGCCGCCACCGAACGATCGAAGCTCGAGACGCAGCGCAAGGGCTTTGCGTCGACGATCGACCGTTCCTTCGAACAACAGACAGAGCAGCTCAAGGGCGATGCACAGTATGAGGACAACTCCGCGAAGGAGGTCTTCAAGGACAAACGGAAAGAGCCTGGGATCACGCTGCAACGGGCCGAGAAAGGCCTTGCCGCCATCGCCGTCCAGCTTGACGAGGCCGATGCCAGCAGCCTGCAGTTCCTGAAGAGCCATCGCATTACGGTGACCGCTCCCGATCCGGCCGTCGCGCCGCCGGCCGGTGTGGAGTCGCCGGGGGCTGGTGAATCAGCCGCCGGCGCAACTACCAGTGAGACGGCGGCGGAGCCACTTCCGACCGGTGCGGAACTGCTCACGCTTCTCGAGCAGCTCCGCGAAACCGTGGCCAGCCAGTCGACGGCCCTCCGCGGGCTCAAATCCGTAGCCACTGCTTTTTCTGGAGGCACAATCGCCGCCGCGATCGTGCTCCCGCTCCTCCTGGGCATCGTGTCGGCAGCCGCAGCGTTCTTCTATCTGCCCGACTCTGTCGCTGCGAATGCCGCTGCCAAGGCGACTCTAGCCTTTACAGCGCTCGGGGCCGTGGCGGTCGTGGGCGGCGGGCTGGGGCTCTGGCTGATCGGCCGACTGCGTCGGGCCGCCCGCACGCAGGCGGTGGTCCGTCGGCAGGAACTCGTCAAGACCATCGACCGGACGCGTCTGTGCCTCGCAGCGAGTAAGGGCTACATCAAGAAGCGGTACGACGCCCAGTTGGCCAAGCTCGACGCCACGTACGCCGAGGAGCAGAAGCAGCGGAAGCAGAAGGCCGAGGCGGATCTCGCCGCCGCAGAACAGAAGCGAGACAAGCAACGCTCCGATCTCCAAGCGAAATTGACTGATGCCCTCGACAAGGTCCAGAAGAGGCTCGACGCCACGCGCGAGGCCGCCGAGAACAAATACCCAACACGACTGGTATCGCTCGCCCAGAACCGTACCGAACGGCTGGAGCAACTCACCAAGGAACGCGAGGACCGGCTCGCTGCAGCCAGTCACCGCCGCGACGAACGCTGGCGCGAGATGACCGACGCGTGGCGAACAGCGCGGACCGAGACGGCCGCCGTCTATGACGAGGCCACCCGTATCGATACAGCTGCATTCCAACCCTGGACGACGTTGGCATCCGACGACTGTCCGTTGCCCGTGGTGGCACCGCCGGGCCTGCGATTCGGGCAGCTCGCCCTATCGCTCGAGAAGGTGCCGGGGGGCGTATCGTCTCGTCCTGAATTCAACGCCTTCGGTCCGGTGTCCTGGACGCAGCCAGCGACCGTTCCCTTTCCGGTGGAGGCATCCCTGCTGATCAAGACCACCGGCGACCAGAAAGAGGTCTCCTCCGACATGATGCAGGCCTTGATGCTGCGGATCGCCAGCGGCGTGCCGGCCGGCCAGACCCGCTTCACGATCATCGATCCGCTCGGTCTCGGCAAGCAGTTCGCAGGATTCATGCACCTCGCCGATTACGACGAACTGCTCGTCACCAGCCGGATCTGGACGGAGCCGCCGCAGATCGAGCAATGTCTGGCCGATCTCACCGAGCAGATCGAACTGGTGATCCAAAAATACCTGCGGAACGAATACGAGTCGATCGGCGACTACAACGCCGATGCAGAGGTGCCCGAGCCCTATCGCTTCGTCGTGGTCGCGAACTTCCCGGCCAACTTCACCGAGACGAGCGCCCGCCGACTGGCGAGCATCGCTGCCTCCGGTGCGCGGTGTGGCGTCTACACGATCGTCTCGGTCGATGCATCACAGCACATGCCGTCGAACTTCAACGTCGCCGACATCGAGCAACACGCCACCACGCTGGTGCTCAAGGATGGCGTCTACACCTGGAACGACCCCGAGTTTGGCAAGTGGCCGCTCAGCGTCGAGCAGCCGCCGTCGGACGAGGTGTTCACCCAGATCATCCAGCGGGTCGGCAAAGCCGCCAAGGCGGCCAAGCGGGTGGAAGTGCCCTTCGACCGCGTCGCGCCCAAGGAGGAGGAGTGGTGGACTGGGAGCACGGCCACCGAAGTGCTCGCTCCGCTGGGACCGGCGGGCGCCAAAAAGCTTCAATACATGAAGCTCGGCAAGGGCACGAGCCAGCATGCGTTGATCGCCGGCAAGACGGGCTCCGGCAAGTCGACGCTCATGCACGCGTTGATCACGAGCCTGGCCCTCAACTACAGCCCCAACGAGATTCAATTCTACCTGATCGACTTCAAGAAGGGTGTCGAGTTCAAGCTCTACGATCACTACCGACTCCCGCACGCGCGGGTGATCGCCATCGAGAGCGAACGCGAGTTCGGCCTGTCGGTGCTCGAACAACTCGACCGCGAACTGAAGCGTCGCGGGGATCTGTTCCGTGAGTTTGCGGTGCAGGACGTTGCCGGCTTCCGGCAATCGGGCAACGGCGAACCGATGCCCCGCATCCTTCTCATCATCGACGAGTTCCAGGAAATCTTCGTCGAGGACGACAAGATCGCCCAGGATGCGTCGCTGATTCTCGACCGTCTGGTGCGGCAGGGCCGTGCCTTCGGCATGCACGTGCTGCTCGGCTCCCAGACGCTCGGCGGCTCCTACAGCCTGCCCCGCGCCACGATGGGGCAGATGGCGGTTCGCATCGCACTGCAATGCAACGAGGCCGACTCCAGCCTGATCCTCAGCGAGGAGAACACCGCTGCCCGCCTGCTGACCCGCCCGGGTGAGGCCATCTACAACGATGCCAACGGCATGGTCGCCGGCAACAATCCGTTTCAGGTCGTGTTTTTGAACGACGAACGCCGCGAGCGATATCTCGGCGCCCTGCGGCGGATGGCCGACCGGCGGACCGACATCCCCACCCTGCCCCGCATGGTGTTCGATGGCAACGAGGCTGCCGACCCGGCGGGCAATGCCATGCTGGCCGAACTGCTCAGCGCCGGCACGGTGGCCGGGAAGTCGCAGACGGCGCCGCTGGCCTGGCTCGGTGACGCGATCGCCATCAAGGATCCGACGGCCGCTATCTTTCGTCGCCAAGGCGGCGCCAACCTTCTCATCGTTGGCCAGCGAGAGGATCTCGGCGTGAGCCTGCTAGCGATGTCGATAGTGAGCCTTGCCGCGGCGCACGATCCGCATCCGGGCGGAGCGCTTGGCCGCGCGGCACGGTTTGTGGTGTTCGAGCCGGCGATCGCCGATGAGAAGCCCGATATCCTGCTCGCGAACCTCGCCCCGTCCCTGCCGCACGAGACGGAACTGGTCGGTCGGCTCGGCGTCGGGGATGCGGTTCAGCAGCTGGCCGACGAGGTACGGCGGCGGATCGACGAGCAGGTGCTCGACGGTGAGGCCGTCTACGTGATCATCCGCGACCTCGCCCGCTTCCGTGAACTGCGTCGCAACGAGGGGGACTTCGGGTATTCATTCGGCGGCGACCAGAAGGCGACGCCCGCCCAGAATCTGGTGGCCCTGCTCAAGGACGGGCCTCCCGTCGGCATCCATGTGCTGATCTGGTGCGACTCGCTCACGAATCTGCAGCGGACCTTCGAGCGTGGCACGCTCAAGGAATTCGAACTCCGCGTGCTCTTCCAGATGAGCGGCTCCGACTCCAGCCAACTCGTCGATAGCCCCGCCGCCGTGAAACTGGGCCCGCAGCGTGCCCTCTTCATCCACGAGGAGACCGGAACGCTCGAGAAGTTCCGACCGTATGCCTTCCCGACAGGCGAATGGCTGACCGGAATGTCGGCGGCGATGAGGGCTCGGCCACAGGGCACGCCAGTGGAAAGGCCGATCGCGGCGCCGGCCGCCCCTTCCGCGAAAACGTCCGTCGCCCCCGGCGACGATTTCGGCTTCACAGGAAAGCTCGGCGGCGGCTTCGGAGCCGACGAATTCAACTTCGCCAAGTTTCTCGATGACGGGCCCGCCGACGAGACACCGAAAGACTCTCCGCCTGCCGACCCGCAGCCGTAGGTCGTGGCCGCTGTTTACTTGTCGTGGGGACGGCGGCCGACCCGCACGGTGATCGTCATCTGCTCGCCGTCGCGGATGATCTCCAGCGGCACCTCGGCCCCGACCGGGGCACGCGTGAGCAAGAGCACGAGCGCCGCCGGTTCGGTAATCGCCTCGCCGTCGAAGCTGAGCACGACATCGCCCGGTTTGACCCCCGCCTGTGCGGCCGGTGATTTCGGCTCAACGGCGGCAACAGCGGCCCCTGGTGCTGAAGTGAGGCTCTGGGGAAGCTCCCGAAGCGCCATGCCCAAGTAGCCACGCTCGACGTGGCCGGTCATCCGGATCTCGTCGCTCACACGCCGGGCCGTGTTGCTCGGGATTGCGAAGCCGATGCCCCGGAACCCCTTTCCAACAATCGCCGTCGTGATCCCCATCACGTGGCCATCCACATCGACGAGCGGCCCACCGGAATTCCCCGGATTGATCGAGGCGTCTGTCTGAAGGAATTCCTGGAACGGATTATCGACCACGCCACGTCGCCCCACGGCGCTCACGATGCCGTAGGTGATCGTGCGGTCGAGGCCGAAGGGATTGCCGATCGCCCAGACCATCTCACCGACCTCCGCGGTATCGCTGTCGGCCCAGTCGGCCTTTGGCAGGTCCTTCGCATCGACCCGCAGCACGGCCAAATCGGTGGCGGCATCGGCGCCCACGAGGCTGGCCTTGAAGCGGCGGCCGTCGGCCAGCGTCACTTCGATCTCGTCACTCTGGGCGACGACGTGGTAGTTGGTGACGATCACCCCATCGGATTCGACGATCACGCCCGAGCCCACCGATTCGTTGGTGGCACCCGCGGACGACTCTCCACGCAGCGCGGCAATCTCGTCGGCGAGCGTGTGCACCCGCTTCTTTGACGTCACGTTGACCACCGCCGGACCAATGACCCGCGCGAGCGTCGTGAATAATTTTCCAACCGCCTTCAGTTCAGCGCCGGCCGCCGCATCGCGGATCGCAGAAAGCTCGGCGCGGGTCTTCGCATACTGGATCCGGCCGGCCAGCGACGGCCAGACGATCAGCCCGACGAGCGTCACGAACCCCGCAAACAAGATCAGCGTCCGCCAGTCGGCGGCGCGGCCAGGATGGTTGGGCTGATGCGATGGGATCGACGAACTCATGGAGCGGCCATCCGGGTGGCGAGCGTCCGCCGCACGAGGTCGATGGCGGCCTTGGACGCCCGCGACAACGCAAGCGTCGGGCCTCCTCCCAGCATATGCTCGACCCGCTCGCCCTGCTGCCCGTCAGAGAGGGCGATATCGACCACACTGCGGCCGTCGGGCCCTGGACGGGCCGGCCCGATCGCCAGGCCAAGCGTGGCCCCGAACTCGGTGCGGGCCCGTTCCGCGAGAGCGTGCAGGCCGGCAGGAGAACGATCGTAGGCACCGTCGGTGACTGCCGGCATCACGGTGCCTCCCCGGTAGACAGCCGCGGAGGGTTCGTGCGACGACGCTCGCGTTTGCCTGAGTGCCTCGGCATGCGCAAGACAAGCGGCCACTCGGCCTTCGGTGCCGATCTCGATCGTGCCGAGCGTCTGTCCGGCTCCGGCCAGAGCCCGCACCGCGGCGTCCTCCACCTCGTCGTCATCCACGCCATAGACGTGGGCTCCGAGGCACTCCCGGATCGTCTGCTCCGTGGGGGCGATTTTTGCCAGGCACTCCGCCTCGTCGCGGCCTCGCGATACGATCCGCAGCGTGATCGTGGCTTCATGAGCGGTGATGCCGACGAGTGGATCACGGCCGCGACGGATCAGATCGGGAAGCATCTCCTCGACGGCGCTCTCCCCTGCCCCAAAACACTTGATGCGTCGGTGCACAAACACTCCCGCGTCAGGCTGCATGGCCGCGAGTGCGGATTCCACGGTGCCCCTCCACATCGTCCGCATCTCCGACGGCACACCCGGCAGCGCGATGATTCGGCTCGTGCCGCCGTCCGGCCGTCGAATGTCGAGGTCGATGCCAGGAGCCGTGCCATCGGGATTGGGAATGATCCGGCTGCCGCGGGGAAACATCGCCTGCCGCCGGTTGCTTTCGGGCATCGCCGCGGCCCGTCTCGCAAATCTCGCCTCAACCGCCGCCAGCGCCGTTGCCGAGAGTTCGAGCGGCTCACCGGCGACCGCCGCGAGCACATCCCTGGTGAGATCGTCGGCCGTCGGCCCCAGACCGCCGGTGGCCACCACGATGTCGCACCGCGAGGCCGCATTGCGAAACGCCTCGATGCCGGCCTCGAGCGTGTCGCAGGCGGTGGTGTGAAAGAGCACCGAAATGCCGAGCAGGCCCAACTCGGTGGAGAGCCACTGGCTGTTGGTGTCGAGCCGCTGCCCGGTGGTGAGTTCGTCACCGATCGCTATCACTTCTGCTTGCATACGCCTTCGTATACCCCAGCCACGCCCCGTTGCACAGGCCCGGGCTGGTCGGAAGACGGTCGGCGGGAAACAATGCTGGTATGAAACTAGGACTTCTAGGCATCGATGACCAAATCGCGGAAGTGGTCGCCGCTGCCACGACGGCCGGCGACGCGGTCGTGATCGGCTGCGACCTGCCCGTCTCGGGGCCACTTGCCGGAGTAGTGGCCTCGGACGTGCCCCGCGATCCTTCGTGGGAACCGCTGCTCGTTCCGCAGGTCTGCGATGCGGTGCTTGTCGGGGTGGACGGCTGGAACGACGCCCGGGCCGAGGGGGTACGGACGCTCGTGCAGGCGGGACGCACGCTGCTGCTCTCCCACCCGCTGGTGCTGTCGATGCTCTGGGCCTACGAACTCGACATGATCCGTGGAGATACCGGGGCGCGACTGATCCCATTCCTGCCCAACCGTTTCCATCCGTTCATCCGTAGACTGCAGGAGAGGATCGAGGCGGCACTCGCCGGTGCAAGCCCGCAGGGAGACGTCGAGACGATCACGATGGAACGGCGAATGGTCGACCGCTCACGGGATGCAGTGCTCCGGGCCCTCGCAGTCGACGCCGATCTGGTGCGGGTGCTCTCGGGTGATCCCTCCCGACTCTCCACGCTCGGCTCAGCCGACGCCGACACTGCCTGGAATACGCTCGCGGTCGGCTTCAGCGGGCCGGCGCAGGTGCCGGTGCGGTGGCAGGTGGTCAGGGGCGAACAGCCCGGACTGCGAATCACGCTCGTGCAGGCCAAGGGATCGTGTGCCGTCGACATTCCCGAGGATCCCCCGGGCCAAACCGGCCGCCACGATCGGCTGCCCTGGACCTGGTCGGGCGACCGCACCGAAACTGAGCCCTTCGACCGTGGCGCGGTGATGCTCGAAGAGTTGCATGGCGTCCGACAGCCCACGCCGATCGCTCCCGCGGCCTGGTCTGACGCGGCCCGGGCGATTGAACTCGCCGAAACCGTTCCCCGCAGCCTCGCCCGAGGCCGCGGGATCGACCTCCACCAGGAGGAGTTCTCCGAACTCGGCACCTTCCGCGGCACGATGGCCTCCCTTGGGTGTGGACTCGTGCTGGCAACGCTCATGCTGCTCGTGCTGGCGACCCTGCTCGGCGGCATCGCCCGCGAGGCCGGCTGGGCATGGGGCGAGCAGATCGCAAGCATCTGGCCCTGGGTCGTGCTCGTCGTGCTTTCGCTGTTTCTGGCCCTCCAGGTCTTGCCGTTCTTGATCGGCGGGAACGCAGCCCCCCCCTCCGCAGGGCCGCCCGGCGATCAGCCGCGGCGTGAGTAATTTTTTCGCATCCGGCATGGCTTGGCCCCGCAGACGGCTGGGCCTCCCACGGGCCACCATCTGGGAAAGCTGTACCGGCCGACGTCGATGGCGGTAAATCGCGAGCCCTGCCCTTCCGATTCAAGAGGTGCGGTGTGGGAACCGGCCCGACGGTCGGTGCCCTGCATGGCCGATGCGACGAACGCATCGATGACTGATCGACAGCGTGTCTGTGTCGATCAGCGGGCGAGTATCGGGGGGATCGGGCCTTCATGCGTTGTCAGTGGACTTTTCTTGCAGCCGTCGCCCTGCTGCTGGCATCAACGCCGGCGTGGGCTGCCGACGCCGAGGAAGGCCGCCGGACGCCGATCGTCAAAGCGATCGAATCGACCCGTGACAGCGTGGTCAACATCCACGGCCAAAAGTTCGTGCCGAACTCCGACGACGAGTCTGCCGGCGAACTGAAGCGGGTCAACGGCATGGGAACCGGCGTGATCGTCGATCCCCGAGGCTACGTCGTCACGAATTACCACGTCGTAGAGGGCGTCCGCCGAATCGAGGTCACGCTCTCTTCAGGCAAGACCACCTCGGCCACGCTCGTCTCCCACGACCCCAGGACTGATCTGGCGGTCATCAAGGTCGCGCACGACAGGCCGCTGCCTGTCATGACGATCGGCACCTCCTCTGATTTGATGATCGGCGAGACCGTGCTGGCGCTGGGCAACGCCTACGGATACGAGCACACCGTCACCCGTGGCATCGTGTCGGCCCTCCACCGCGATGTGGAGGTGAGCCGCACGCAGCGATATGACGACCTCATCCAGACCGATGCCAGTATCAATCCGGGCAACTCCGGAGGCCCGCTATTGAACATCAACGGCGAGATGATTGGCGTCAACGTGGCTGTGCGGGCTGGTGCCCAGGGGATTGGCTTTGCGATCCCGGTCGACAGAGTGCTCGAGGTGGTTGCGGCTCTCCTCTCGGTCGAGCGCGTGGATCGTACGTGGCACGGCATCGTGTCTCGCGTCGACGGAGAGCGGGGCGTGATCGTGGAGACCGTCCACAGCCGCAGCCCGGCGGAGAGCGTCGGCGTGAAGGCGGGCGACGTGATCACGCAGATCGGCGAGACGCCGGTGGCCCGACCGCTCGACATCGAGCGGGGCCTGCTCGGCCATCGGGCGGGAGACAGCGTGTCAGTGACCGTGATGCGGGCCGGCGCTGAAGAGAAACTCGACCTGTCGCTCGCCGTGGCCCGGCGTGACACGCTCCCGATCGATGAACGCTGCTGGCAGGACATCGGCCTGCGACTGGAAGCCATGCCAGCGGCCAAGGTTCAGCGTCTGCAGTCCCGGTATCGCGGCGGCCTCCTGGTGAGCGAGGTTCGCGAAGGTGGTCCGGCCAACGAGCAGGGCATCCGCGAGGGCGACATTCTGGTCGGCCTGCATGTCTGGGAGACGATCATGCCGGACAACATCTCCTACATCCTGGAGAAGGCCGAGGAAGAACACCTGAACCCGATCAAGTTCTACGTGCTCCGCGGCCGCGAGACGCTCTTCGGCCATCTCGTTTCAGACACGATTCGACGCTAGCCGGCCGAAGTTCGCGGCTTGAGGGTCCGCTTGGGCAGGCCCCGATCCCTGTCGCCGCTGGATGCCCTTCCGTTTCCTGATGGATGCTGCCTCTGGGTCGATGTAGAATTTCCACCGAGTCCGGCGGGGGTTCCCTGGCGTTCTCAGAGTTACGCTAGTTGGCTGACACGTGTCACGGCCAAGGCTGGGAAAGGATGCGTCGTAGAATCGTGAGAATGCCATGGGTGCGGCCTGTTCTGGCCATCTGCTGCTTCGTGTTTTCTGCCGGACTGGCCGAGGCCGATGGCGACGCCAGTGCGGCCGTTCGGTTCGATCGCGACATTCTGCCGATCCTGGCGGAGAACTGTTTCGCCTGCCACGGGCCTGATGCGGCCAATCGGCAGGCCGATTTGAGGCTCGACACCGCCGAGGATTCCGCCGCCGACCGCGATGGCGTTCGGGCGATCGTGCCGGGCAATCCGCAGGCGAGCGAACTGCTCGCCCGCGTCCATTCCACCGACCCCGCCGTGGTGATGCCGCCGCCCGACACGAACAAACGGCTCACCGACACCGAGAAGGCTCTGCTCGAGAGGTGGATCGCAGCCGGTGCGAATCGGGAGGCCCACTGGGCGTATCGACCGCTCGTGCGTCCGGAGATGCCTGCTGGAGCCGCTGGCGGTCCGGTCGACGCCTTTGTCGACGCGGGGCTTACGGCCGCGGGGCTCACGCCGCTGCCCGCCGCCGATCGCGTCACGCTGGCGCGACGAGTGGCCCTCGATCTCACGGGCCTGCCGCTGGAGCCGGCGGCCGTTGATGCCTTTGTGACCGACCCGTCGCCCGCTGCGTATGAGAGGCTGGTCGATGGATTGCTCGCAAGCCCGCAGCATGCGGAGCGACTGACTGCCTGGTGGCTCGATCTGGTGCGGTATGGCGACAGCGTGGGTTACCACGGCGATCAGGAGATCTCGATGTGGCCCTATCGCGACTGGGTGATCGAAGCATTCTCCTCGAACATGCCGTTCGATCAGTTCACGCGTGAGCAGCTTGCCGGCGATCTCCTGCCCAATGCCTCGCGTCGACAGAAGGTGGCCGCGAGCTTCAACCGGCTCAACCTGATGAGCGCCGAGGGGGGCGGGCAGGACAAGGAATACCATGCGAAGTATGCCGCCGACCGGGTGCGGGCCACGAGCGGTGCCTGGCTGGGCTCCACGCTGGGCTGCGCCGAATGCCACGACCACAAGTTCGACCCCTTCACCACCCGCGACTTCTACGCGTTCTCCGCGTTCTTTGCCGATGTCCAGGAACGGGGCATCTACCACGGGGCCCATGCCAACGGCGTCTGGGGGGAGATGATGCGGCTCCCCACGTCGTCGCAGGCGGCCACGCAGGCCGCGATCGAGGCAAAGATCGCCGTGCTCGCGTCGCTCTACGAGGCCGACACCCCCGAACTGCTCGCTGCCCGTGCGTCCTGGATCGACGCGGAGAGGGCCCGCCTGCTCGAGCCTGAAACGGCAGCAGCCGAGTCAGCTTCGGGCGAGGCCGCGACAAAGGATGAAAAGCCGGTCGCCACGCTGCCCAAGGACGTACAGGAGGCGCTGCGAGTGGAGGCAGGCACACGCAGCGGCCAGCAGGTCAAAATGTTGGCCGACCACCACCGCACGCTCTGGCAGCCGCTTGACGAGACACGCAAGGAACTGGCGGAGCGTCGCAAAGAGCTGGAGACCGTGATCGCCGCGCAGCCTTTCATGCCGGCGACGGTGGCCGGGCCGCCACGCACGGTGCGAGTGCTGCCCCGCGGCAACTGGATGGATGATTCGGGCGTCGAAGTGCTGCCTGCTCCACCCGCTTTCCTGCCACGAGAACAGGCTGCTCCAGAGCAGCAACGACTCACCCGACTCGACCTGGCCCGCTGGCTCACCGGACCGGAGAATCCGCTGGTGGCCCGGGTGATGGCCAACCGTCTGTGGGCGCTCTGCTTTGGTCAGGGTCTGTCCCGACGGCTGGACGACCATGGCGCCCAAGGGGAGCCGCCGAGCCACCCCGAACTGCTCGACTGGCTGGCCTGCGAACTCCGCGACGGCGGCTGGGACCTGCGGCGCGTGTTGAAGACGCTGGTGACAAGCGGGGCCTACCAGCGGGCGAGCGCCTCACGTGGAGAGATCGTCGAACGCGATCCGGAGAACCGCTGGCTGGCCCGCCAGAACCGCTACCGGATCGATGCCGAGATGGTCCGCGACACGGCACTTGCTGCCAGCGGCCTGCTCGTACGTGAGGTGGGCGGCCCGAGCGTGCGGCCCTATCAACCAGCCGGCTACTGGGACTATCTCAACTTTCCGGCCCGCACCTATCAGGCCGACGTGGGCGGAAAGCTCTATCGCCGCGGGCTCTACGTCCACTGGCAGCGGCAGTATCTCCATCCGGCCATGCTGGTGTTTGATGCCCCCAGCCGCGAGGAATGCACGGCGAGGCGGCCGCGTTCGAGCACGCCGCTCCAGGCGTTGGTGCTGCTGAACGACCCGGAATATGTCGAGGCGGCTCGGGCGCTGGCGGCCACAACCCTCGCCGAAGGGGGAGACGATGCACCGTCCAAAGCCCGCTTCATGCTCCGCCGGGCGATCGGCCGCGTGCCTTCGGAAGACGAGGTCGCCGTGCTGACCGATCTGGTGGAACGACAGCGGCAGTCGTGGGCGGGCGACACCGAAGCGGTCCGCGAATTTCTTTCAGTCGGTGCATTGCCTCTTTCCCCGACGGTCGATCCGGTCGAATTGGCCGCGTGGACCGGCGCCGCCCGTACGGTGCTGAATCTCCACGAGACCTATTCGCGAAATTGAATCCTCGTTCTTCGCCACCCAATTCGATATCCAGCAGGCTCCTGCCATGACAGCCCCACACGCTTCACTCATGTCGCGACGATCGCTGCTCACCGATATCGCAGGCGGGCTCGGCGGCATCGCGGTCGGTGCCTTGGCCGGCGGGAACGGTGCTGCGGCAGCCGTGCGGGCCTCCGGCGCCGGAGCGGACGCCTGGCCTGGCGTGATTCGGGCCTATCATGTGCCCCCCAAGGCCAAGCGGGTGATCTGGCTCTATATGGCCGGTGGCATGACGCACCTCGACACGTTCGACCACAAGCCAAAGCTTGAGGCCATGCACGGCCAGCCGATGCCGGAGAGCTTCACTGCAGGCCAGCAGATCGCGCAGCTGCAGGGGCAGAAGCTCACCTGTATGGCCACCCAGCATCCTTTCCAACGCGCGGGGCAGAGCGGCCAGGAAATCAGCTCGATCTTTCCGGAGATCTCCGCCCGCATTGCCGATCGGATCGCGATCGTGCGGTCGATGCACACCGAGGCGATCAACCACGATCCGGCCCACACCTTCATGAACACCGGCTCGATGATCTCGGGTCGCCCGGCAGCGGGCAGTTGGCTGTGGTATGGCCTCGGCAACGACGCCCACGATCTGCCCGGCTTCGTCGTGATGGTGAGCACCGGCAACTTTGGCCAGAAGCAGCCGATCGCCAGCCGGCAGTGGCATTCCGGCCTCTTGCCCAGCCGATTCCAGGGTGTGTCGTTCCGGTCGCAGGGCGATCCGGTCTTCTATGTGAAGTCGCCACCCGGTGTGGTGACGGCGCGGCAGCGGGACGTGGTCGACGCCGTCTCCCGGCTCGACACGCTGCGGGGAGCGTGGGCCGACGACCCGGAAATTG